>OGWT01000865.1_pt1 | contig 24213 bp, 19 predicted proteins | sample 1576101 | NCBI WGS metagenome assembly OGWT01 (sample SAMEA3541481, study PRJEB24748) | human gut metagenome | biome: human gut; feature: human-associated habitat; material: faeces | place: China | collected 2012 | reverse complement strand
TGGCGGTCATCCGCCAGGCAAAAGAGGCGGTACAGGCTTTCGCCATGGTGCGGGAAGTCGTATCCGACCTGCAAAACGAAATTTCGGGAACGCTGCGGCTCGGGGTCATTCCGACGATCGCTCCTTATCTACTGCACCGTTTCATTCCGGATTTCGTCCGCAAATGCCCGAAGGTCGAACTGCAGATCCGGGAAATGATGACCGGCGACATCATCCGCGCGCTCGACCGCGACATGCTCGACGCCGCAATCATGGCCGGGGGCACTTCGCCCGAAGGCATCCGCGAAGAAGAACTTTTCAACGACCGTTTCTTCGCCTACGTGTCGACCGACCACCCGCTCTGCCAGCGCAGCAACATCCGTATCGAAGATATCGACGTGCGCCATTTGCTGCTACTGTCGGAAGGGAACTGCCTGCGCGACCAGGTGATCGAACTGTGCCAAGCCCAGAAAAACATCGCCCGGCAGTACTCTTTCGAAAGCGGATCGCTCGAAACCCTGATGCGGATCGTGGACAACACCCCGAACCTGATAACGATCATTCCGGAAATGGTCGCCGACTACATCGACGAAAAACACCGTCCACAGGTCAAAACGCTGGCCAAAGGGGCCGCATCGCGCAAAATCACGATTGCGGTTCGCCGCACCTACGTCAAACGGTCGCTGATCGACGCGCTGAAAGAATCGGTCATGAACGTCGCGCGGAACTGATCCGTTTTATCTTTTGCAGGATATTTGCAGTTTTCCGGAAGGGCGCCTGAACGCCCCTCCGAAGTTATCCGTATAACTACGGGCAAAAAATTTTGAATTTATAACTTTTTCGTATCTTTACCTCCTTAAAATGAAGTAAAAACCTATGAGTAAACTGATCGATACAATCGCAGAGGCTATACAGGACAAAAAAGGAAAAAACATCATATCGCTGGATCTGAGCGGTTTCGACGGGGCTGTATGTCCCGCTTTCGTTATCTGCAACGCCGACTCGACTACGCAGGTCGAGGCCATCGCCCGGGGAATCGAAGAGAAAACGCTGGCCGATTTGGGCGAAAAAGTATGGCGCGTCGAAGGAATCACCAACAGCGTATGGGTCGTAATGGATTACGGGGACGTGCTGGTGCACATTTTTCAGACCGAGTTGCGCGATTTTTACAAACTCGAACAACTCTGGGCCGACGCTCCGGCGACCCGCTACGAATCCGAAGCGTAAGACAATATCGCAACGGGCCGACCGTTGATTTTTTGGATAAAAGCATCACATAACAAACATGAAACCGAATCATAACAACAATATGCCCCAGTTGGGGGGCAAACGTCCGAAATTCAACATCTACTGGGTTTGGATGATCCTGGCCGTGGTGATCCTCTCGTGGGGACTGCTGGGTAACGAGAAAGTGACGCACACGACCACATGGGACGGCGTGAAGGAGATGATCGAAAAGGGAGACCTGCAAAAAATCGTCGTCGTGAACAAAGAGACGGCCGAGGTCTACCTGAAACCCGACAAGGTCGCGTCCTACTCCGACCGGAAAGAGTACAAAGGGATCACCGAACATGGGCCCCAGTTCTCGTTCAATATCGGGTCGCTCGACTATTTCCAACACAACCTGGAAAACGCGCAAACCGAATACGATCAAGAAGTTCCGCTCAGTTTCGAAACGCGCCGCAACATCTGGGGCGACGCATTCACGCTGATCTTCCCGATCCTGATCCTCGTCGGAATCTGGTGGTTCCTGTGGCGGGGCATGTCGCGCGGCAACAATGGCGGCGGCGGCGGGATCTTCAGCGTCGGCAAGGCCAAAGCGCAGATGTTCGACAAGGATGCGAACGTCAACATCACGTTCAAGGACGTCGCCGGACTCGAAGAAGCTAAAGTGGAAATCATGGAAATCGTCGATTTCCTGAAAAACCCGGGCAAGTACAGCGACTTGGGCGGCAAAATTCCGAAAGGCGCCCTGCTCGTAGGCCCTCCGGGAACCGGTAAGACGCTGTTGGCGAAAGCCGTGGCCGGAGAGGCGAACGTGCCGTTCTTTTCGATCAGCGGTTCCGACTTCGTCGAGATGTTCGTCGGCGTCGGCGCGTCGCGGGTGCGCGACCTGTTCCGGCAGGCAAAAGAAAAAGCGCCCTGCATCGTCTTCATCGACGAGATCGACGCGATCGGGCGGGCGCGCAGCAAGAACGTCGGCTATTCGTCGAACGACGAGCGAGAAAATACGCTGAACCAGTTGCTGACCGAGATGGACGGTTTCGGAACGAACGCCGGCGTGATCGTGCTGGCCGCCACGAACCGGGCCGACATCCTCGACAAAGCGCTGCTGCGGGCCGGACGCTTCGACCGCCAGATCAACGTCGAACTGCCCGACCTGAAAGAGCGCCGTGAAATTTTCGACGTGCACCTGAAAAACCTGAAGCTCGATCCGAAGCTCGACCGCGACTTCCTGGCCCGCCAAACTCCGGGATTCTCGGGCGCCGACATCGCCAACGTCTGCAACGAGGCGGCCCTGATCGCCGCCCGCAACAATAAGAAACAGGTCGAGAAGGAGGATTTCCTCAGCGCCATCGACCGGATCATCGGCGGCTTGGAACGCAAGAACAAGATCATCATTCCGTCCGAAAAACGGACGATCGCCTATCACGAAGCGGGGCACGCCACAGTAAGCTGGGTACTCGAACACGCCAACCCGCTGATCAAGGTAACGATCATCCCGCGCGGCAAAGCGCTGGGCGCGGCTTGGTACCTGCCCGAAGAGCGCCAGATCACCACGAAGGAGCAAATGCTCGACGAGATGGCCGCCATCCTCGGCGGGCGCGCATCGGAGCTGCTGAACTTCGGCAAAGTATCCACCGGGGCGCTGAACGACCTCGAACGCGTGACCAAACAGGCTTATGCAATGGTCGCTTACTACGGAATGAGCAGCGAAGTGGGGAACCTGAGTTTCTACGATTCGACCGGACAGAACGACATGGCGCTGACCAAACCGTACAGCGAACGGACGGCGCAGGAGATCGACGCCGAAGTGAAGAAGCTGATCGACGGAGCCTTCCAGCGTTCGCTGGAAACGCTCGAAAAACACCGCGCCGGGCTGACCCAGTTGGCCGAACTGCTGCTCGAACGGGAAGTCATTTTCGCAGAAGACCTCGAAAAGATATTCGGCAAACGCAAAGGCGAAATCCGCAAAGAACTGGAAGTCAAAATCGAAGAACCGTTGAACAGTGAGCCGTCTGCTGAATAAAACGCTGTATGTCCGGACGCTGAGCGGCATCGCGCTGCTGATTGTCGTACTGGGAACGGTGCTGTGGTCGCCGTACAGTATGCTTGCATTGGGCGTATTTCTCACGGCCGGAATCATGCGTGAATTTTACCGAATCGGGCGGCTTACCGGCGCGCGGCCGCTCACGACATATCCGATCGTCGTCGGAGCGGCGATCGTCGTTCTCGCTTTCCTGATAAAAACGGGCACGCTTGCGCCGGTCTGCCTCGCGGCGGCGCTTCCGGCGGTCTTCGTCCTGTTCATCGCCGAACTCTATCGCAAACAGCCGTCGCCGTTGACGAACATCGCATGGGAAATCGCAGGGATCGTTTATGCGGCGGTACCGATGGCGCTGTTCGTGACCCTTCCGGTCGCCGTCCGCGGCGCGGCGATCGACTATTCGCCGGCCGTCCTGCTGAGCATCCTGTTTATCGTCTGGGCCAACGACGTGGGCGCTTACCTGTTCGGCGTGGCGTTCGGACGGCGCAAACTGTTCGAGCGCATCTCCCCGAACAAATCGTGGGAAGGATTCTTCGGCGGGGTAGCCTGCGCCGTGGGCGTGGGTATGCTGGTCGCGCTGTGGCAGGACGCTTCGGTTCCGGCATGGGCCGGGGCCGGGGGAATCGTCGCCGTTACCGGGGTTTTCGGCGACCTGGTCGAATCCATGTTCAAACGTTCGGTCGGAATCAAAGACTCCGGGAACATTCTTCCGGGACACGGAGGCTTCCTGGATCGCTTCGACGCGCTGATTTTGGCATTGCCTTTTGTTTACACCTATTTTAGCATTATATTTACGCTCTGAAACCCAATCTGAGATAGTATGAAAATCCATAAGGAGGGAGCTCCGATCATCCTGTGCGCCGCGGCTCTGGCAATCGTTCTTGCCGTACTTTCTTTCTGGTTGCTGCCGACAGCGGCGGCATGGATCGTATCCGTGGCGGCATGGATCGGCGTACTGTTCATCACCTCCTTTTTCCGAAGCCCGTCGCGGCCGCTGTTGCAGGACGACGGAGCCGTGTATTCGCCGGCGGACGGAACGATCGTCGCGCTCGAGGAGGTCGAAGAAAAAGAATATTTCAAGGACAACCGGATCGTGGTATCGGTCTTCATGTCGATCTGGAACGTGCACATCAACTGGTTCCCGGTTTCGGGAACGGTCGATTACTTCCGACACCACCACGGGCTGTTCCTGGTGGCGTGGCACCCGAAATCGTCGGAAGACAACGAACGGACGACGACGGTCGTGGACATGGGAGGACAAAAAATCATGTTCCGCCAGATCGCCGGTATGGTGGCCCGACGGATCGTCTCTTACGCCCGCGTAGGGCACCGCGTCGAACAAAATTCGCAGTGCGGATTCATCAAGTTCGGCTCGCGGGTCGATCTGTTTCTGCCGCTGGACGCCGACATCCGGGTCAAGCTCGGCGACAAGGTGGTCGGTACGCAAACGCTGATCGCACGGCTGAAAAAGCAGTAGTTTCGGCCGGGTTATGCCGGAATCCGCTCCCCAAAAAAAGAGATAAAGACATTCCTACTCTTGAGACCTAATTTATAAAGATGTCTAAAATATACCGGTATATCGTTGCAGGGGTCATCACGGCAGTGGTTCTGTTCCTCGTGTGGTACTTCAGCAACGTGGTCGCGTATATCCTGACGGCGGCGGTGCTGGCGATGATCGGCAAGCCGCTGACCGACCTGCTCAGCAGGCTGCACATCGGCAAGACGCGGCGGCTGCGCGTTCCCCGCTGGCTGGCCGCCCTGTGCACGCTGCTCATGATCTGGATCGTCATCGTCGGACTGTTCGGGCTGTTCGTCCCGATCGTTTTCCAGAAGATCAATGAATTTTCATCGCTCGACATCCCGCAGCTCATCGGCTATTTCCACGAGCCGCTGATGTCGCTCGAACACTTCATCAAACAAACGTTCGCCATCCGGGACGACGAATTCTCGATCATCCAGGCCATCACCGAGCAGATCAAGCCGCTGCTGAACATCAACCTGATCAACAACCTGCTCGCATCGATCGTCAATACGGTCGGCAACGCGGTCATCGCGGCCTTCTCGATCTCGTTCATCACTTTCTTTTTCCTGAAGGAAAGCAGTCTGTTTTACGACATGGTCATCATCATGTTCCCGAAAAAATACGAAGCGAACATTTCTCGAGCGCTCGACTCGGTAACCAACCTGTTGGTGCGCTACTTCACCGGAATCGTTACCGAATCGGCACTGATGACCGTGATCGTCTCGATCGGCCTGCTGATCTGGGGCCTTTCGCCGCACAACGCGTTGGTGATCGGGCTGATCGTCGGCGTGCTGAACGTGATCCCGTACGTCGGTCCCACGATCGGTATCGCGATCGGCATTTTCATCGGCGTCACCGGTATGCAAGGCGACGTCTCGACCGGCGGGATGGCGCTGCGGATCGCCGGGCCTATCCTGTTCGCGCGGGGCGTGGACAACTTCGTCCTCCAGCCGGTACTCTATTCGAACCGGGCCAAAGCGCACCCGCTGGAGATCTTCCTGGTAATCCTGATCGCCGGATCGCTGGCCGGCGTGCTGGGTATGTTACTGGCTATCCCGGCCTACAATGTAATCCGCGTCTTCGCCAAGGAATTTTTCAACAATTTCCGCGTCGTCCAGAAACTTACCGAAAAAATCTGACGGATTCCGGACAAATTTTATTAAATTTGTTTGTCTGTTTTGCGGGCGGCCCGTAAAAAAGAAGTCGCTTTTCCCTAAAATTTTACGCTCATGCGCAAACTGTTCCCGCTGCTCGTCCTGAGTCTGCTGCTGTCTTCGAACGCCGCCGTCGCCGAAAAAGCGGCCGAACGCGGCGTAAATTCCGAACGGCTGATGCTGGCGGGAGACCGCCCCGACCCTTCGATCCTCCGAGACGGAGATACCTATTATATGGTGCATTCTTCGTTCGAATACGCGCCGGGCCTGCTGATCTACCGATCGAAAGACCTGGTGCGCTGGGAACCGCTGGTCAATGCGTTGCACCGGTACGTGGGATCGGTATACGCCCCGGATATCGTCAAACACAACGGCCGGTGGTACATCTATTTTCCGGTGGTCACTCCGGCACATACGACCAACATGGTCGTATGGGCCGACTCCCCGGAAGGGCCGTGGAGCGAACCGGTCGACTTGCAGATCGGCTGGATCGATCCTGGACACGCGGTCGATGCGGAGGGAAACCGCTACCTGCTGATGAGCAACGGCTACCTGGTTCCGCTGGCCGCCGACGGGCTTTCGGCGACCGGCCCCGCACGAAAAGTTTACGACGGATGGGAATTTCCGAAGGAGTGGGACGTAGAAGGATTCTGCCTCGAAGGGCCCAAAATCCGAAAAATAGGAAAATACTACTATATGCTGACGGCCGAGGGAGGAACGGCCGGGCCGCCGACCAGCCACATGGTCGTCGTCGCGCGGGCCGAGCGCCTGACCGGCCCGTGGGAAAACAGCCCGTACAATCCGCTGGTACATACCTACTCCCCGGACGAGCGCTGGTGTTCGAAAGGACACGGGACGCTGATCGACACCCCCGACGGACAGTGGTACGTCGTTTACCACGCCTATGAACGGGGATTCTACACGTTGGGTAGGCAAACGCTGATCGAACCCGTCGCCATGACCGAAGACGGCTGGCCCGCCGCGGTTGCCCGTCCTGCGAAAAAACAGCCGGCGAAACAGGAAACCGCCGCTTCTTTCTCGGACGATTTCTCGACCGACCGGACCGGAACGCAATGGCAGTTCGCCGGGGAATACGACCCGCAGCGGGCGCGCCGAGAGAACCGTACCCTCGTGATGCAGGCCCGCGGCAACGACCCGTCCGACGCCTGTCCGATGCTGTTCGTTACCGGAGATCATGCCTATGAAATGGAGGTCGAAGCGGAATGCGCGCCGGAAGCAGTCGCCGGACTGGTGCTCTTTTACAATCCGAAACTCTATACCGGAATCGGCCTGGACAAAGGACGCCTGGCAATCCACGTGCTCGGCAGGGCCGAGTCGTTCGACGTGCAGCTTCCCCGGCACGTCTGGTTCCGGCTGCGGAACGACCGGCACGTCGTCTCGTTCTGGTACAGTCCCGACGGACGGAATTGGACGAAGGCAGACAAAAGCTGCGAAACCTCGGGCTATCACCACAACATGGCCGGGGAGTTCCTGAGCCTGCGGCCGGGGATCTACGCGGCGGGCTGCGGCGAAGTCGTTTTCAGGAATTTCAAGTACAAAACATTATAAAACAACCACAAACAAATCAAACGGAATGAAAAAAATCCTCTTTCTGAGCTTGTCGTTGCTGACGGCCGCCGGGATGTCGGCCAAAGTGACGCTGCCGTCCGTACTGGGCAGCAACATGGTGCTGCAACAGCAGTGCAACGCCAATCTGTGGGGCAAAGCCGCCCCGTCGAAAAAAGTAACGGTCACCACTTCGTGGGACAACCGCAAATACACCGTCCAGGCTGCCGCCGACAGCACCTGGAAGACGGCGGTCGCCACGCCTGCCGCCGGAGGACCTTACTCGATCCGGATCAGCGACGGCGAAGCGATCGTACTCGACAACGTGATGATCGGCGAAGTCTGGATCTGCTCCGGGCAGTCGAACATGCAGATGCCGGTCACGGGCTTCCCCGGACAGCCGGTAGTCGGTTCGAACGAGGCGATTCTGAACGGGACGAACAGCGACATCCGGATGTTCGTAGTACGCCGCGAAGTGAGCGACCGGCCGCTGGACGATTGCAACACCGACACCGGATGGCAGGAAGCTACGACCGAAAGCGTCGCCGGATTCACCGCCGTCGGCTATTTCTTCGGCCTGAACCTATACAAAGTGCTCGGCATTCCGATCGGCCTGATCGAAACGGACTGGGGCGGAACCCGCATCGAAACCTGGATGGACATGGAAACCGCCCAAAAAGTAGAACAAAACCAAGTTGAAAAAGACAAAAACCATCAGGCCCCGAATAAGACCGCACAACTGTACAACGCGATGATCCATCCGTTGGTCAACTACACGGCCCAGGGATTCATCTGGTATCAGGGCGAATCGAACATCCACACCGGAAACGCGCACCTGTACAGCCAGTATATGCAGCAGCTCGTCTCGCTGTGGAGAAACGAGTGGGGCAACCAGCAGATGCCGTTCTACTACGTCCAGATCGCGCCGTTCGTTTACGAAGGCGACGACAAAACCAGCGTACCGCTGATCGTCGAACAGCAGCTCGCCGCAATGGACAAAATCCCCTATTCGGGTATGGCCTCGACGACCGATATCGGCAGCGGCCCCTGCATTCACCCGTCTCAAAAAATCCCCGTAGGCGAACGTCTCGCCCTGCTGGCGCTGAGCAAAACCTATGGCAAGAAGGGCCTGATCTGCGAAAGCCCGCGCTTCGAATCGGTGCGTTTCGAAGACGGCAAGGCGATCGTGCGTTTCAAGACCGAAGGTACGCTGGGCCCGGATTATTCGGGACGGATCAAAGGCTTCGAGATCGCCGGAGCCGACAAGATTTTCGTTCCGGCCGAAGCGGGAAGCTTCCTTCCAGTCCACTTCCATAACGGCCACAGAGAACTCTGCGCCCTTTTCCTTGTGGAAGCGCAGGAAGTCGGCGTAGTCCTGTTTGCAGATCTGGTCGCCGGACAGGATGATGACGTATTCGGGATTATAGCTGTCGATGAAGCCGATGTTCTGATAGATGGCGTTTGCAGTGCCCTTGTACCAGTCGGTGCCGTTTGCCTGCTCGTAAGGGGGCAGGGTGTGCACACCGCCGTGCAGACGGTCCAGATCCCAAGGCTGACCGTTACCGATGTACTCGTTCAGCTTCTGGGGCTGGTACTGTGTTGCGATACCGACGGTGTCGATATCGGAGTTGACGCAGTTGGACAGCGGGAAGTCCACAATGCGGTACTTACCGCCGAAGGACACCGCAGGTTTTGCCGTCTTTTGTGTCAGCGCGTATAAGCGCGAGCCACGTCCACCGGCAAGGATCATTGCCACGATTTCTTTTGCCATAGCTTTATTCTCCCCTTTAGCATTTCCTTTTTGGAAATGATAGTCAACAGATCAGAATGTTCGTGCGTGCATCCGTGTGGGCATCCTTATTCCTTGGGTGCTTTTGCTTTGCGGGTGCGCTTTGCGGGTTTGGTTTCTGCTTCGGTCTCAGTTTTTGCTTTTGCCGCGGTCTTTGCTTTGGCGGCGGTTTTCTTTACCGGCTTGTCCGCTGCGGCCTCGGGTTTTGCTTTGGACTTGGCAGCGGTCTTTTTTGCTTTTTCCGGTTTTTCATCCGCCGTTTTGGCGGCCTTGGCCTTGGTGGTGCGGGTCTTTTTTACCGGCTTGTCGGCGTCCTTGACGGTGGCCTTTTTGGCGGTCTTTTTTGCCGGCTTGTCCGCGCTGTCCTCTGCTGCCTTGCGGGTGCGCTTTGTGGGCACCTCAAAGTACAAAGTGCTCATGGGCGGCAGGGTGACGGTAATGCTCTGCTCAAAGCCGTGCTGCGGCTTTTTGTGGGTACGCACCGGCTTGTTGTGCACGGTGCCGGAGCCGCCGAAAGCGGCATCGTCACTGTTCAGGATCTCTTTATAGGTGCCGGACACCGGTGCACCGAGGGTGTAGCCCTCGCGCAGGACGGGGTTGAAGTTGCAGATGACAAGGATCTGCTTACCGGCGGCATCCTTGCGCAGGAAAGCGATGACGCTCTGCTGCGAGTCGTCCGGTACGATCCACTGGAAGCCTTCCCAGCTGTAATCGATCTGCCAGAGGGCAGGGTGCTCTTTATAGAAGGCGTTCAGGGTGCGGACGTAGTTCTGCAGCTCGGCGTGCTTGTCGTAATCCAGCAGCATCCAGTCCAGCTGCTTTGCCTCGTTCCACTCGGCAAACTGACCGAACTCCTGTCCCATGAACAGCAGCTTCTTGCCCGGGTGTGCCATCATGTAGCCGAAGAAGGTGCGCAGATTGGCAAACTTGTCGTCATACTCGCCGGGCATCTTGTTCAGCAGGCTGCCCTTGCCGTGCACCACTTCATCGTGGCTGATGGGCAGCACAAAGTTCTCGCTGAAAGCGTAGAAGAAGCTGAAGGTCACCTTGTTGTGGTTGCCAGAGCGGAACAGCGGGTCGGTCTTCATGTAGCTGAGCATATCGTTCATCCAGCCCATGTTCCACTTGAAGTTGAAGCCTAAACCGCCGTCCGAAGCGGGCTTTGTGACCATGGGCCACGCGGTGGACTCTTCGGCGATCATGTACTTGTGGGGGTGACGGCCCAGCACGGTGTTGTTCAGCTTGCGCAGGAAGGCGATGGCTTCAAGGTTCTCCTTGCCGCCGTCCTTATTGGGCTCCCATTCGCCCTGCTTGCGGTTGTAATCCAGATACAGCATGGAGGCCACGGCATCCACGCGCAGACCATCGATGTGGTACTGCTCCAGCCAGTACAGTGCGCTGGAAATGAGGAAGCTCTGCACCTCGTTGCGGCCAAAATCGAACACCATGGTGCCCCACTCCTTGTGCTCGCCGCGTTTGGGGTTGGGGTCCTCGTAGCAGGCCTCGCCGTCAAAATTGTACAGGCCGAACTGATCCTTGGGGAAGTGGGCGGGCACCCAGTCCATGATGACGCCAATGCCTGCGGCGTGCATCTTATCCACAAAGGCCATAAAGTCCTTGGGGGTGCCGTAGCGGCTGGTGGGTGCAAAATAGCCGGTGACCTGATAGCCCCAGCTGCCGTCAAACGGATATTCCATCACCGGCAGCAGCTCTACATGGGTGTAGCCCATATCCTTGATGTACGGGATCAGCTCGTCCGCCAGCTCGGAGTAGTTGTAGGGCTTGCCGCCCTCCTTCATCTTCCAGCTGCCGGCGTGCATCTCGTAGATATTCATCGGGCCGTTGATCACGTCTGCCTTTTTCTGCGCGGTCTGCCATGCGGCGTCGTGCCATGCAAAGCCGGACAGATCGTAGACCTTGCTGCCGTTGGACGGCCGGGTCTCGGCGTGGAAGGCGTAGGGATCGGCCTTGTAAACAAGGTCGCCTGCACGGGTGGTCACGCAATATTTATAAACATCGTATTCCTTCATGCCGGGAATGAACAATTCCCACACGGAATCGCCATCCACCTTGTGCATGGGATGGCTGCCGGGCTTCCAGCTGTTGAAGTCGCCCACAACACTGATGGCTACGGCGTGCGGTGCCCATACGCGGAACACAACGCCGGACTCCCCGACCCGTGTTTCCAGATGTGCGCCGAAGTAGCGGTAAGCCTCGCAGTTGTTGCCCTGCTTGAACAGGTACACCGGCAGGTCCGATGTGTTGCTCTGAATCTTTTCTTCGGTCGGTTTCATAAACTGCTCCTCCCCGTGCGGAAGCCGAAAGCGGCATCCGCAGCTTTGTACTCTTTTATATTAAAAGGTTTTTACCATTTTTGCAAGACTTTTTGTCCAAAATTCAAATACAATTACCACAAATTTTCTTGACTTCTCTGTATGTTGTGGGCATACCATCCAAAATTTGCAGCTCGACATCGTGTAAACTGCTCATTTGACAAACGGTTCCGGCGAAAGCGTTGCGAAAACAGAAAAGGGGTCGGGGAAAGCCCACGGACTTTCCCCGACCCCGAAATAAAAATAGTATTCTGATTAACATCAAAAGAGACCGCTGCACAGTTTGTACAGCGGTCTCTTTGCGTGGTTATTGTGTTTTGTTTACAGCTCAGCCTACAACGTAGACATTGACCTGAATGGCGCCGTTGATAACGCTTTCGGCGTAGGTCTCGTAGAACAGGTCTACAAGGATCTGCCCCTTCTGGACGGCGATGCCGGTGTCGGTGGCTACGGCGTAGCCGTAGACGAACTTGCCATCGGTGGAGGTGATGTAGAGCTTGGTGCCGTAGGGGATCACGTCCGGGTCCACAGCCACGGTGCCATAGCCCAGACCCAGACCGGAAGAGCCCTTGCCGGTACGGGAATAGTAGCCGGTGGCCTTGCCGGTGAGCACCTTGCTATAAGAGGTGGGGGCGTTGGTGGTGCCGTCCGCGCCGGTCAGGGGGGACACCGGCGCGCCTGCGCCGTAGGTCTTGATGACGTGGTCGGTGGGCTCCACCGTGGTGGTGGTATCCACAACGGTGCTGTTTTCCAGCTCGCCGTCCACATAGCGGTCACGGGTGGTCACGGTCTGCTGACCGGCTGCGCCGTGCTGCACCGTGGTGGTGCGGCCGGTGTTGCGGAAGTACAGGCTGGTGTAGACATACTGGGTGTCGTAGGGGATGGCCTGAGTTTCCACCCGCTCTGCGTAGTCTACGCGGTGGACCACGATCTTGCTGCCGGCGGTCACAACGTGATCCAGCGCCGGCTCGGTGTAGTCGTCCCCTTCAAGGGTGATACCGGCGCGCTCCAGTGCATCGGCTACGGTGCCGAACACCAGCTTTACAGGGTACTCCTGCCCGTCGGCGGTGATGCTGACGGAGAATGCGCGCTCGATGTTCAGGGAGGCAAGATTGCCGCTGAACGCGGTGTAGTAGACCTCATCGCCCTCCTCAGAGCGGATGCCGGAAAGGTGCATGACCTGTGCGGGGGAAGCATCGGCATCGGTCAGAAGGACCTGCCGTGCACCATTGGAGTCGGTGACGTAGGTCAGCCGCAGATTTGCAGCGGTGACGCCAAGGGTAGCCACAAGGCATACCACCATGACACAAAATGCCAGCACACGGGGAGATACTGCCTGCTTTGCGGCAGTAACTGCTTTCTTCAATTTAACGGAAGCGATACGAGACAACTCCTCTCTTTGTCGTATTTGGCGCGGCAGCGGGTCTGTATTGCATCAGCACCCCGGCCGCCCGGACTGTGGCTGCTCTGAGTATAAGCGTCTCACAGTCAAATACGATGCTCTCTTCGGGTAAAAAGAATGAGCACCGTATTACAGGTTGGAATCCGCTTCGGGCAGACCACAAAACTGCCCCGGCACAGGCCGCATCTGCCCATGCCGTGCCGTACGCAGGACGGCTTTTTACTTCATCCAGATAGAATTTAAACGCTGCAACGTTCGTTGCACAAACGCTATTTTACCAGACCGTAAAGCATCTGTCAAATTTGCGTCTTGCACTTTGTTAGATTTATAACATTATTTTTTGTGCAATTTTCACAGTGTTTCTTTTGATATTTTGGTTTTTAGGTGGTTTCCTTCTGATTTTTTCCTTTTTTCTGGGGGCAATTCGTTCATGAATTTTTAACATTTGCACCGGCTCTTTTCTCTGCGAATAAGGCCGCAGCAGCGGCAGCTGCACCCAAAACAAGCTGCCCCACATCGCGAGTTTTGCATGGAAAACCTGCAGGGGAATTACCCGGTCCCGGCAGGGGAGAAAAGCTCGCATTTCCGGTGCCAAAACCCCGTTTAGCAAAATGCCGAAGAACAGAAAATTTCACATTTTTAGTACACACTGGATAGTTTTGCGCCCCCGGCGGTACAATCGGGACAGCAAACAGAAAAGGAGGTTTTGCATGGAGATCGAAATCCTTGAGCAGCAGTGCGGCGGCACCGAATTTGTGCCCCGGCCGCACCGGCTGCACCTTGGCGCACAGAACGCCGAGGGGGTGGACCGGCTGCAGTTCATCCTGCCCGCAGCGTGGGCGGGGTGCACCCTGGCGCTGTATCTGCGCCGCAGCGATGGGGTGCAGCTGGCCGCCATTCCGCTGGACGCCGACGACAGTGTGACGGTTGACCGCCGCCTGACCGGCAGCGTGCGGGGACAGTGGATGCTGGCCGCCATAGGCAGCGGCGGCTACACCGCCTATACCCGCCCCGGCAGCTACGATGTGTACGCCACCCTGCCTACGGACGGCGGCAGTGAGGAGCTGCCGCCCTCGGTGTACGAGCAGTTTGTGGCGCGCGTGCTGGAAAGCGCACACGCCGCAGCGGAAAGCGCCCGCCGTGCCGAGAACGGTGCGGCAGATACCGCCATGCAGGCGGCACTGGCGCAAAAGACTGCGGACAAAATTCTGGCCGACCGTACCGATGCCGAGGCCAGCGCAAAGCGGGCGGAGGCTGCCGCACTGCGGGCAGAAAGCTATGCACCCACCGGTGGGCAGGTGCTGAGCGTGAACAGCAAGGGCGGCGCGGTGCAGCTGAACGCACAGGATGTGGGGGCGGTGCCGCTCCCGGTGCAGCCGTTGCCTGGCGAGATGGTGCGCATTCTCAGCGTGGATGCCGCCACCGGCGCGGTGCAGACCGATACCACCCCGCTGCCGGACCTGCGCCCCTATGTGCGCAGCGAGACCGTGCCTACGGCGGCAACGCCCGGCGCGGTGCGGGCAGACGGGCAGTACGGCGTTGCGGTGCGGGCAGATGCCACCCTGACCACCGTGCCCGCCACGGCGGCGCAGTTGGACCGTATGACCGAGGCCTATGCGCCCCTGACCCCGGCGCTGCTGCCCTACGGCGTAAAAAAGGCGCTGACCAGTGCCGCCGGAGCAGCAGGCTGGTCGGCGCAGGAAAAGGCCGCCGCACTATTGCAGCTGGGCGCGGACGACCGGTTTTACTCCAAGGCTGAGGCAGACCGGAAATTCGGCATGGGCTACACCCTGCCGCCCGCCACCGCAGCCGTGCTGGGCGGCGTGAAGGTGGGGCGGGGCCTGACCGTGAGCGCAGACGGCACACTGGAAATGACGGCGGAAAACCTTGACACGGTGCTGGGCTTTAGCCTGGCAGAAAAACTGAATCAACTGAGAGGAGTGACGGACATGAACGGAAAGCTTGTCTACACAAGCGACGGTGCAGCGGGCAAAAGCAACAAGACGATGACTGTGCCGGACGAGGTGGATTATATTGTGGTAAGGATGGCGGTCCCTCTGGAATGTACCACGATCGCTACCACCGGCGGAGTAGCCGCAGCGGCGGCTGCGGACTACGGCTGCACCCGCATCGTGCGGGGCGGTACGGCGGTGGCCATAGTGGGCGGCGGCAACACCTACAATCTGCGGGACGGCGTTTACTGCAAGGGCGAAGCACTGGTGAAGGTGAGTTTTGCTGCGAACGGCACGGTGAACATCGGCGTGGTCGATGTAAACCTGGCGAGCAATGACAACGCTTATCCCTTCAACGTGGAGGGCTACCAGTATGTGTAAGGGCGGTGCAGCATGAATGAGATGACCATCCGGCTGGACAGAAACGGCGCGGCAGCGGTGCCCGGCGGACAGCTGCTGCTGGGGTATGCGGGCAACCGGGGCAACTACCGGCTGCGCATCGAGCAGCGGGGCGAGTGGAAGGGGCTGACCGTGTGCGCCCACTGGCACACCCCCGGCGCAAGCGCGGCTACGCTGGTGGAAAACGGAATCCTGACCGTACCGGCGGCGGTGACGGCAGTGCCCGGCGCGGGCTGCCTCACCTTTGAGGGCACGGACGGCAGCCGCACCGTGACCAGCGCTGATGTGCGGTGCAAAGTATGCGCCAACAGCGGCACGGCAGAGGGCGCGATGCCTGCCCCGGCTACGCCTGCGTGGGAGGCGCTGGTGGGGCTGCTGGGCACAGGCGGCGGCATTACCACTGCGGAAAAACAGGCGCTGCTGGCAGTGCTGCGGCTTCTGGCGGCGGGCAATGACGCAGCCATGGCAGCCTGCGACCGTCTGGCGACGCTGTGGGGCAACCCGCAGCCGCCGAAGGAGAACGTTTTTGCAGTGCTGGGGCAGGCAGTCCTTGGAAAAATGATCTTAGGGAGGAACAAATGAGCTACGAAAAACAGAATTTTGTGGACGGTCAGACCCTGACGGCCGCCCAGCTGAACCACATGGAGGATGGCATTGCAGCCGCCGCCACAGGCGTCAAGGGAGACCCAGGCGAGGGCTTTACCGCCAACGCAAAGGCGCTGCTGCTGAACCTGTTTGAAAATGCAGCCTATAAGACCAACACGATGCAGCCCACCCTGAATGCTCTGCGTGCAGAGTGGGGCGGCAGTGCACAGGAAGTTCCGGTGCAGAGCGTGAGCCTGAGCGCCGTGACCATGACCCTGAACGAGAGCGAGAGCCAGACCCTGACGGCCACCGTGCTGCCCGCGAACGCAACCGACAGGGCGGTGGTGTGGAGCGTTCTGCCTACCGGCTTTGCCACTGTGGCAAACGGCGTGGTGACAGGCATCAAAGCAGGTAACTGCACCGTGACTGCCACAGCAGGCGGTAAGAGTGCAAGCTGCGCGGTAACGGTGGAAGTAGTGGAGACAGCACAGCTGATCTACAGTCTGCCCGGCGAGACCGTGCTGACCCAGGGACTGGACACCGGCCTGAAGCTGCTGGAGCACGCCTCCACCGAGACGCCGCAATACACGATCCTAGTGGATGCGAAAGCGGGGGACGACTTTAATGCAAACACATGGCCTGCCTTCCTGCACTGCCTGACCGAGACCGGTGATACCGGCAATCTGCCCGGCTTCAACTCCACCAGCAGCCCGCTGAACAAAAAGACCGAGTTCGCATACTACAACTACGGCGGCGTTACTCTGTCAGACAGCATCGAACACTTCAAGACCCGTACGCGGTATGCAGTGCAGATCGACGGCAGAAAATATCGCGGCGGCAGTACCTACTGCCCGCTGACCGAGTGGAAAACCACAAACGGCACAATCATAGATGTGCCCCAGACCTTCCTGATCGGTGCGGCGCAGAGCGCGGACGGCAGCAAAAAGCAGCAGTTCTGGTCTGGTACGTTGTATCAGTGCAGGGTGTATAAAGGCCTGCTGAGTGACGACAAGGTGAACGATTACATCGAGAAGGGGTGGTAAAATGGAAGTGTTTGACATCAATGGTCAGATCATCAGCCCGCTGGCGGGAAAAACGCTGTACGTTGCAGGCGACAGCATCGCTTACGGCAAGAGCAGCGCAGGCGGCTACGGCAAATGTATTGCAGACAAGTACGGCATGACCCTGACCAATGAAGCGGTGGACGGCGCAACGCTGACCCCGAATATTACCGATAAGGTATACGGCGGCACCCGTGGTTGCATCAGCACGGTGGTGACAAACTCCACAGCGCTTGCAAAGGCAGACTACATCCTGTTGGAGGGCGGCGTGAATGATGCCTGGAACAACGCCCCTGTGGGTACCTTGACCGATGGGTTTGCCGCTGCCTACGATGAAACGACCATGACCGGCGCACTGGAGAAGATGCTGGACGATCTGGCAACGAATCACAGCGACAAGCGCGTGGCCTATGTATTCCCGCACGGCGGGATGTTTGCAGGCAGCGAAAACTGGTACAAGACCTATAAGCCTGCCATCCTTGCGGCGCTGAAAAAATGGGGCGTGCCCTACGTTGACATTGCGGAGACCACCCCGCCTATGGGAAAACACGGCGTCAGCGAACTGGGCGATAAGTACACCAGCGACGGCACCCACCCCAACGCAGCGGGCTACGAGCGGTTTTATGCAGAGCCCATCGCAGCGCTGCTGAAACGGCTGTAAGGGGGCGCACGATGGCATTGCAAGCGTATTCTCTTGCCCGGGACGGCAGCACCGCCCTCTCGCCGCACTTCTGTGTGCGGGAGTTCCGCTGCAAGGACGGCAGCGACCCTGTCTTCATCGACACGGCGTTGGCAGAACTGCTGGAGCGTATCCGGGAGCACTTCGGAAAACCGGTGACGATCACCAGCGCCTACCGCACCCCGGCACACAACGCCAAGGCAGGCGGGGCAAAGTTCAGCCAGCACCTGTATGGCCGGGCAGCGGATATCCGGGTGCAGGACGTGAGCGTGGAGGACGTGGCCGCCTACGCCGAAAGCCTGATGCCGGACCGGGGCGGCGTGGGACGCTACCCCGTCAAGGCGGGCCGCGCCGCCGGCTGGGTGCACGTGGACACCCGGGCAGACAAAGCCCGGTGGAGGGGGTGAGCGCGATGACAGGCATCATCTCAGCCATCATTGCAGGCGCGGTGACCCTGATCGGCGTGCTGATCGCCAACGGAAAAAGCCAGGCGGTGACCGACACCAAGCTGGAAGAACTGACCCGGGAGGTGCGGGAGCATAACAACTTTGCCCGCCGCGTACCCATTTTAGAAGAACAGATGAAGGTGGCCAACCACCGCATCGCAGATTTAGAGAAAGAGAGGAACTGAACCTATGAACGATACCCATTGCAAAATTTCTGCCGCCACCCTGGCACGCACGGCTGCGCTGGCGCTGGCACTGACCAATCAGGTGCTGAGCGCCTGCGGCAAGCCCATGCTGCCCATCGAGAGTGCCACCGTGGAGCAGCTGGTGACCACCGGCCTGACCGTGACCGCCGCCCTTGTGAACTGGTGGAAGAATAACTCCTTCACCCCGGAGGCCATCAAGGCCGATGGCTATCTGGAGCAGCTGCGGGAGAAGAAGTAAAGGCCACAGAGTAGGCGGGACGATATTTTTGTGAATAGAGCAATGCCGGAGCGTCCTCAGACGCTCCGGCATTGCATTTTCACAGGAAGGATATTGGAGCCGTTCCCAACAAAAAACTCCTCCGGCAGTTGCCGGAGGAGCATTCATTTTTCTATTCTAAACACGGATGCGCCGCCCTGACATGGTGCGCAGCCGGGCTTACTTCAGGAACTTTGCCACGGCGCGGGCGACGATGCCGCCCAGAATGCCGGACACCAGAAATTCGGCTACGCCCTGCACACCAACCAGCAGCACTACGAACATGAAGGGGTTGGCAGCGCCCTTGACGGACACCAGATTCTGCACATAGTCGCAGCCGTAGAAAGCCAGCACGATGTAGCCCATGAAGAACAGGGTGTTCAGGGCGGGTGCGGTCATGGCGCTGAGGATGTAGCTCCAGGTGCGGGACTTATCCAGCTTTTGCAGGCCCTTGAAGATCAGGCCGCAGCACAGACCCATGAGCACACGCATACCCACGCACAGGATAAAGGTGTTCAGCGGGCTGACCTGGAACAGTGCACCGGTCATGGCAGATGCGCCGGTGATGGCATCGTAGAAGCTCACAGCGCCGAATACGCCGCCCAGCAGGGCACCCACGGCGGGGCCCATGGTGATGGCGCCCACGGCGATAGGCAGGGTGAGGAAGCTCATGTACAGCGGGCCCACGGGCACACTGCCCAGACCGACAAGCTTCATCACCAGTTCAATGGCCACCAGCAGGGCCACACGAGTCAGAGTCTTGGTATTGGTATTCTTCATAATTCAGTTTTCCTCCTGCTGCCGTTCCGCCCTTTTTGTCGGATACGGCGCAAACCTGCCCGCTCTTTGCGGGTTTTAGGTGAATATTCAAATCTTTGGAAGCGCGTTATTGTGTCAGGGCGTGTTCCAGAGAAAAATGCGTTAGAATCTGTCACCGGGGAAGCGCACCCCGGCGCTGCGGCGCGCCACCGTGAGTACCCGGCTCACCGCGATGCTGGTATCCAGCATGCGGGCGCACAGCTCTTGGTCTCCGGCGGTCATGGCGCGGTAAAAGGCCTCGAACTCTGCCGCCTGCCGGGGACGATCTCCGTTCAGGTTGTAGTGCTCCTCCTTGCCCTCGTTGGGATGGAAGGTCACGCCGCCGCAGTAGTTCGGGGTGGATTTTTGCAGGATATAGCCCTTCGTGCCCTGAATGATGCAGCGGGCAGGGGCTGCGCAGTCCTTGGCGGCAAGGCTTACCGCCTTGAAGCCGCTGTAATCCATCATCAGCACACCGCTGGTGTCGATATTGCGCTCCATGTTGGCGGCATACACCGCCTTATTCGGCTCACCAAACAGACCCACGATGTAGCTGACGTTGTACACGCCCAAATCCATCAGTGCGCCGCCCGCACACAGCGGGTCGAACACCGGCGGGGTCTGCCCGGCGCAAAAGGCGTCGTACCGGCTGGAATACTGGCTGAAGCTGCACTGTACCATGCGTACCGTGCCCACCCGGGGCAGCAGCTCCCGGAGTTTGGCGTAGTTGGGCTGGTACTGGGTGGTCATCGCCTCAAAGAGGAACAGCCGCTTGCGCTGTGCCAGCGCAGCCAGCTCCTCGGTCTCGGCGGCGGTCACCGCCATGGGCTTTTCCACAATGACGTGCTTGCCTGCCTCCAGCGCCACCCGGGCGTAGCGGGCGTGCTGTAAGTTGGGCACGGCGATGTAGACCGCGTCCACCCACTGCAAAAGCTCAAAATAATTGGTGGTGTGCTGCGGGATCTGATATTGTGCACACAGCTCTGCGGCCTTTGCCGCCGAGCGCGGGGTGCTACACACCGCCTGCACAGTAAACGGCGTGTGCTCCACAAGCCATGGCAAAAATTCCTGCACGATCTTACCCGTGCCAAGAATGCCCAGTTTCATAATGCTCTCCCTTATCCTCTTGTTCCCTCAGCCTACCAGCGCCTCCGGCTCGCGGCGGGTGCGGCGGTTGGGGTGCGGGTGCTTTGCCCGGAGGCGTCCCTGTTGACCGTAGTGTCTGCCGCCGCCATGGCTGCGGCCGTGCTCCTGCGGGGCGTTCAGCTGGTACAGCAGTGCCAGCCCCTTCATCAGCAACTCCGGGTCATAGGTCAGGGGGTGGCGGCAAAGCGGGGTGACGTACTTTGCCAGACCGCCGGTGACCACCAGTGTAGCCGGGCTGCCCAATTCCTCTTCAATGCGCTGCACCATGCCGTCAATGAGCACGGCGGTGCCCAGCACCGAGCCGGACAGCATACAGCTTTCGGTATTGGTGCCGATGGCTTTTTTCGGGGAGCCCAGATGCACCTGCGGCAGCTGGGCACAGCGCTCACCCAGTGCGCGCAGCCCGGTGGAAAGGCCGGGGCAGATCACGCCGCCCCGGAATACCCGGTCTTTGTCCACCACATTAAAAGTGGTGGCGGTGCCAAGGTCTACCGTGACGATCGGCAGCGGAAAGTTTGCCGCCGCATAGGCGGCATCCACCAGCCGATCCTTGCCCACGGCGCGGGGCTCGTCCACCCCCATGGTCAGCCCGGTGCGGATGTCCGGCGAAACGATGACCGGCTTTTTGCCGGTGTAGTGGCGGGCGCACTCGGCCAGTGCCCCGGTGATCTGGGGCACTACGCTGGTAAGCACCGCCCCTTCAAAGCGCATGGGGCGCTCCGGGTGGCGGCGGTGCGCAAAAATTTTATCCATTTCGGCACGATATTCCGCAGCCGTGCGGGTGCGCACCGTGTCCATGCGCGCCACAAAGCATACACGTCCGTCCCGGATGCCCCCAAGGGCGACGGTGGTGTTGCCTATATCAATGGCTAAGATCATAATTCTGTTTTCCTTTTCAAAATAAAAGAAAAGAACCGGTTTGCTCTTTGTCAAGCGTATTTTACCGCATTTTTGCGCCGGATACAAGTTCCCGGCAAAGATTTTGTTGTGCTGGTGGAAGTTTTGCATTATACTAAGGTAAGATATGTGGAAAAGAACTGTTTTTCCGGGAGGTAAACGAACCATGGATCTGAACGGCAAGTGCGTCCTGCTGGGCGTGAGCGGCGGCATTGCCGCCTATAAGATGGCCAATGTGGCCAGTGCACTGCGCAAGCTGGGTGCGGATGTGGAGGTCATCATGACCAAAAACGCCACCCAGTTCATTACCCCTCTCACCTTTGAGACCCTGACCGGCCACAAGTGCATGGTGGACACCTTTGACCGGGATTTCAAGTTTGAGGTCACCCATATCTCGCTGGCAAAAAAGGCGGATGTGATCCTTGTAGCCCCCGCCACCGCCAACGTCATTGCCAAAATGGCGCACGGCATTGCGGACGATATGCTTACCACAGTGGTGCTGGCCGCCAAGTGCCCGAAGCTGGTGGCCCCCGCCATGAACACCGGCATGCTGGAAAACCCCATCACGCAGGATAACCTTGCCACGCTGGAGCGGTACGGCTTTACTGTCATCCCCTCCGAAAGCGGCGTGCTGGCCTGCAAGGACGTGGGCAGCGGACGCCTGCCCAAGGAGGATGTGCTGGTGGAGCACATCCTGCACACCATCGCCCGCCCGAAGGATCTGGCAGGGCTGCGCATCGCGGTGACCGCCGGCCCCACGCAGGAGGCGCTGGACCCGGTGCGCTACCTGACCAACCACTCCACCGGCAAGATGGGCTACGCCCTTGCCCGCGCCGCCGCCATGCGGGGCGCCGAAGTGACCCTGATCCACGGGCAGACCGCGCTGCCGCCGGTCAAGTTTACCACCGATGTGCCGGTGACCACCGCCCGGCAGATGTACGAGGCAGTGACCAGCCGCTTTGACACCACCGATGTACTCATCATGGCCGCTGCCGTGGCAGACTACCGCCCTGCCACCGTGGCCGACGACAAAATCAAAAAGAAGGAAGGCGACCTCTCCATCCCGGTGGAGCGCACCGAGGACATCCTTGGCACCATCGGCCCCCGCAAGACCCACCAGTTCCTGTGCGGTTTTTCCATGGAGACCCGGGATCTTGTGGAAAACTCTTCCGCGAAGCTTGCCAAGAAGAATCTGGACATGGTGGTGGCAAACAACCTCAAGGTGGCCGGTGCAGGCTTTGGGGTGGACACCAACGTGGTCACCTTCATTACCCCGGACGGCACCCGGGAGCTGCCTTTGATGAGCAAGGCCGACGTAGCCGATGCCATTCTGGACGAGATCCTGCGGCGGCGGGCAAAGTAATACTGCCGGGATTTTGTTGTACACATATCACAAAATTCACAAAAAAATTATGGTTCTTTCCGAAAATTCGGCCTTACCTGTTTATTTTATGCTGCAAAAATTATATAATAAGAGTGTGTCCCTATGTTTGGAAGGAATCGGTCTGCGCTGCAGCCGTTAATATTTGGAGGAGAGCCTTACTATGTTCATGTACTCGGATTATAGCCAGCATCTGCTGGACCATGTAAAGAAAATCCATTTTATCGGCTGCGGCGGCAGCGGAATGTACCCGCTGATCCAGATCCTTGCCGCCAAGGGCTACGAGCTGTCCGGCAGCGATGTGCTGGACGGCAGCATCATCCGCTACGAGCGGGAGATGGGCGTGAAGGTCAGCCTTGGCCACAATGCGGATAACGTTGTCGGTGCGGACATGGTGGTGTACTCTGCCGCCATCTCCAAGGATAACGTGGAACTGAACGCAGCCGCCTCCTACGGCATTCCCACCGTGGAGCGCAGCGTGCTGCTGGGCTATGTGAGCCGCCTGTATAAGCAGAGCATCTGCGTGTCCGGCACCCACGGCAAGACCACCACCACCTCCATGATCACCACTGCGCTGGAACTGGCCGGCCGCGACCCCTCTGCCGTCATCGGCGGCAAGCTGCCCCTCATCAACGGCTACGGCAAGGCCGGCAAGGGCGATGATATCGTTATCGAGGCCTGCGAGTTCGCCGAGACCTTCCTGAAGCTGACCCCCTACCTGTCCGTGGTGCTGAACATCGACAACGACCATCTGGATTACTACGGCAGCATGGGCGAGCTGAAGTTCGCCTTCAAGCGCTTTGCCCTGATGACTCAGTTCATGATCTTTGCCAACGCTGACGATAAGAACACCATGGACGTGATGTACACGTTGGACCGCCGGGTGCGCACCTTTGCCATCGACAACCACGGCGACTACCGCGCTGTCAACGTCAACGAGTATAAGCCCGGCTTCTTCGAGTTCGACCTGAAGGAGTGGAATACGACCGACACCACCCGCATCCGTCTGTCCGTGCCCGGCCGCCACAATATTTATAATGCACTGGCCATGTGCGCCGTGTGCCGCTTTGTGGGCCTGAGCGCAGAGCAGTGCGCCGAGGCTGCCCTGAACTTCAAGGGCGCAGGCCGCCGCTTTGAGGTGTACGGCGAGTGCAACGGTGCGCTGGTCATCGATGACTACGCCCACCACCCCACCGAGCTGCGCGCCACCCTGAACACCGCCAAGGAGATGGGCTACAAGCGCCTGATCGCCGTCCACCAGCCGTTTACATACAGCCGCACCAAGATGCTGTTCAACGACTTTGTGGATGTGCTCAAGATCCCGGACATCACGGTGCTGACCCCCATCATGGGCAGCCGCGAGCCCAACGACCCCACCATTACCAGCGCAAAGC
>OGWT01000841.1_pt1 | contig 24477 bp, 18 predicted proteins | sample 1576101 | NCBI WGS metagenome assembly OGWT01 (sample SAMEA3541481, study PRJEB24748) | human gut metagenome | biome: human gut; feature: human-associated habitat; material: faeces | place: China | collected 2012 | reverse complement strand
GGGCTTTGCCGTTGCTTTGAAAGGTACTGAACGCCTGTGGGCAGCGCTTACGCCTTGCCCACAGAGCCGAACAACTCCATTTTTTCCTTGACGGTGTTCTTGATGGCCTCGGCGCCCGGCGCAAGCAGCTTGCGCGGATCAAAGCCCTTGCCCTGCTGGTCCTTTCCGGCCTCGATGTATTCACGGGTGGCCTTGGCGAAGGCGAGCTGGCATTCGGTGTTCACATTGATCTTGGAAACACCCAGGCTGATGGCCTTTTTGATCATATCGTCGGGGATGCCGGTGCCGCCGTGCAGCACAAGGGGAATGTGATCCGTCGCGTTGTGGATCTTCTCCAGCGCGTCGAAGTCCAGGCCTTTCCAGTTGGACGGGTACACACCGTGGATGTTGCCGATGCCTGCGGCCAGGAAGTCGATGCCCAGGGAAGCGATGCGCGCACACTCGGCGGCGTCCGCAATCTCGCCCATGCCCACAACACCGTCCTCTTCACCGCCGATGCTGCCGACCTCGGCCTCGATGGAAAGGCCGTTCTCGTGAGCCAGAGCCACCAGCTCGGTGGTCTTGGCCACGTTTTCGTCGATGGCGTAGTGGCTGCCGTCGAACATGATGGAGGAGAAGCCGGCCTCAACGCAGGCCTTGCAACCCTCGTAGGTGCCGTGGTCCAGGTGCAGGGCGACGGGAACGGTGATGCCCATGGTCTCCACCATGGAGCTGACCATGGCGGCAACGGTCTTGAAGCCGGTCATGTATTTGCCTGCGCCCTCAGAGACACCCAGGATAACGGGGCTCTTCATTTCCTCGCAGGCGGTCAGGACTGCCTTGGTCCACTCCAGATTGTTGATGTTGAACTGGGGCACACCGTAGTGGCCATCGCGTGCCTTGATCAGCATTTCGGTTGCATTTACCAACATTATTCATTACCTCCGCAAAATCATTTTGGGGTGAAAAAGCCGTTTTGGATACAAGATTGCGCATCCTTTAACGAACCTAAGGGTAGTATACCCCAATTACAGGATAAAATCAAGGCGGTTCCCGCGGCGTTTTCAACACAAATTCACATTGGGCATTTTGATGTTGGAGATTCTGGCAAAAACCACTGGATCTCCCTTCAAAAAATTGTCATAATTCCGACTTGAATTTTACAAAAAGTACGGCGGAAAGTTTGCATGTCGAACCCGGGATGTTGAAAACTTGGTGGAAACTGTGGAATTCCACCTGGAAAGTGGGCGTACAAACTTGATTTTTGAACATTTTCCACCGGGTTTTCAACATGTGGAAAAATTTGAGCCGAATTACCGATTGTATAGCCTGCTGAATGTGGAAAACTTTTGCCTTCGGCAAACATTGCGAAGAATGCCGGGGTATGCTATACTTTAGAATGTATCAGTGTCAAAATATAGTAAAACTGAAACAGAACGAAACCATGGCGCGGCTCAAACGGCCCGCCTTGCCATAGAATGGAAGGAGAACACATCAATGGACGAACAGAAAATGCCGCGCCGCCCCCGCCGTAGCAGCACGGAGGAGCAGCCCAAGAATGAGAGCCTGGTCTACGGCAAAAACCCCGTGACCGAGCTGCTCAAGAGCGGTTCCGGCGTGGATCTCCGTTTAAGTTTTTCCATGTGCTTCTTTCCCACTGAGGAAGCGGATGCTCCGGTCTGGGCATTGTGTTCATAATGATAGTTCCTCCTTTTATAAATCCCTGCTCTGTTGTTGTACCTGAAAAAGGAATATTTTCAGGCATCTGTACTTTTTCAGAATACACTCACACAGGCCTCCGAACAATCAAGAAAACACCATAAATCCCTGTAAAATTGCACAATCCTCTTTTTCCGTCAGATGCCCTCGCCATCAAATGCAGGAATAAAGCTTTCCTGCGCCGTTTCCTGATCCTGAATAAAGCCGTTTTCGATTCCGTTTTCTATCGCGAAATCAATCAGAGCTTCGTATTCGTTCTCCGTCAGACGGCGCTGCAATCCCGTAAGGCAGGCGCTTTGCGTAAGCTTTGGCAGCGTCTTCTCCAGCACAGACGGAATCGGCGTGTACTGATTCATCAGACTGATATAAATCCGCTCCCCATAGGTTTTTAACAGATAGGAAAGCACTCTCTTCGAATCTGCCTCCTGTCCCGGCAGGGCAAGATGCCGCACGATAACGCCTTTTTTCATTAAAAATTCTGTGTCCTCGTCGGCTTCTTCACATGCGTCATTCATCTGCGGCGCTAAAAGCAGCGTCCCATCCGGCGCTGCAAAAACCGGCTCGCCGACCTGTCTGACCATCTCTGCAATCGCCGCTGCTGCTGTTTCAAAATAATCCGGCGCATTCGAAAGCAGCCCGGAAAGCGCTGCAGATTCATATTTCAAATCGGGCAGATAAATATCCACAAGCCCGTCCAGCAGCTGCAGCGTGCTGACTTTTTCATAAGAAGAGGTATTGTATACAATCGGGATCCGCAGTCCCTCCCGCTTTGCCGCCCGCAGCGCCGGAACAATCAGCGGTACAAAATGCGTCGGTGTCACGAGGTTGATGTTGTTCGCGCCCTTTTCCTGCAGTTCCAGAAAAATTTCTTTCAGGCGTTCCACCGAAATTTCCCGTCCGGCTTCTCCTGCCGCAATATCGTGGTTCTGGCAAAACACGCACCGCATCGAGCAGCCGCCAAAAAACACTGCACCCGAACCTGCCGTGCCCGAGATGCACGGTTCTTCCCAGTAGTGCAGCGCTGCCCTTGCCGCCCGCAGCGTCCCCGTCTGCAGGCAGTAGCCGATCTGCCCCGCCATACGGTTGACGTGGCAGTTACGCGGACAGAGTGTGCAGTCTGTCAGCAGCTTTTCCAGATTTTCCGGCAGAGACAGAGTCCCGCTGTTATCCTTTTTGATCGTTTCCACGTTTTATTTCCTCTTTCTCTTCGTCTTGATACAATTCCATTCCCGGGAATGAAAAACGAGTGAACTGTAACTAAAAAACGCCCGGAGAAATTCTCTTCCTCCGGACGCCCATATTCTTCCGGGCTTCTCCCGAAAGACTGTTCTCTTTTTCAAAGACCGTGCGGCACGCTTCGAACCGAAACCCATATCCGTTACCTTTACAGTTAACTCCGCCAGGCACCCTTGCGTCACACGGGAATTTCTGTTTAGTGCTGCTTTGTTCCCAACCTGACACGGTTCACAGACACCCGTTGCGCAAGACCCAAACTTCATCGCCACTTATAAAGGGCAGCAATATGAGCCAAAAGCCCTCGGCGTACCATCACCCCTGCTATAGCGGATTTCAGGTTCAGGGGGCCGCTGCTCCCCCGGCTGCACGGTGGTTACAGTATAATCATTTTCCTGGGATTTGTCAATCAGATTCCGTTCAGCTCGATCAGTTCCTTCACTTCCAGCAAATCCTGCACACAGTAATCATAAATCTGACGAATTTCCTCGTCCGGCTGTACCATATCCGGCACCATAACCGCCGTCATTCCCGCAGCCGCAACCGCACGGATTCCGTTAAAGGAATCCTCGATTCCCATCGCATTTTCCGGCAAAACGCCGACTACCTCACAGGCTTTTAAATAAATATCCGGTTCCGGCTTACTTTTTTCCACCATATCACCGGAAACAATTTCCTGAAAATATCCGCTAAGGCCGGTGCGCTCCAGATGCTTCCTGACAAGCGGGCCTTTCGTAGACGATGCGATCGCCGTTTTGATCTGCTTTTCCTTCAGATATTCCAGCAGCTCCCTTACACCCTTTTTAATTGGAAGCTCCCGTTCCAGACTCTCCTGAAACAACGCCATAAACCGTTCCCGATATTTTTCATAAGGAAAGGTTCCATTCGGATACCAGGGCTCCTCCGTCTCCATAATATGTCTGCGAAGTGACGCTTCATTTCGTCCGCAGCCGCCATAGACTGCTTCCTCCGCCAGCGTAAGTCCCAGCTGCTTTGCCGCCTCAAAACAGCATTCGCAGCTCATTCGTTCCGTATCGAACAGAACGCCGTCCATATCAAAAATTACCGCTTCCAGCTTTTTCATTTTAATCCTCCATCACACCAGTCCCATTGTCCGGAAAATAAACAGCCATCCAGTCATCGTCAACGCAGAAAACAATGTTGTCAAAACAACGACGCTGGATGTCAACGTGCCGTCGTGTCCCATATTTTTCGCCATAACAAAGCAGCTCACCGTGCTGGCAGAGCCGAGCATCACGATCAGAGCAATCAGATGCTCATGTGTATAGCCGAGCATCACGCCAATTGGAAGAAAAATTGCCGCCAGACCGATCAGCTTGATAAAGGTTGCAACAATCGCCGGTTTGATTTTTCCGGCAGCCTGCTTTAAATCGAACGAAGCACCCAGCGCCATCAAACCAAGCGGGGTCGCCAGAACGCCGACATTGGAAACCGTTTTGTCCAGAATTTTCGGCATCGGAAGGCGCAGTCCCGACCAGATCATACCGGCTAAAATACCGAGTATAATCGGGTTTGTTACAATTCCCTTTCCTGTCTTTAAAAGCAGCGCCTTGTCCACTTTTCCGCGCTCCGGCTTTAAAATCGACAGAATAACGACTGCCATCACATTGTAAAGCGGCACGGTTCCGATAATCATCAGCGGCGCCATTCCGGCGTTTCCATAAATGTTCTGAATGATCGCAATTCCCATCAGCGCCGCGCTGCTCCGGTAAGACGCCTGCACGAACTCGCCCTGAATGGATTTATCTTTTAATAAGAGGGAAATCAGGTAACAGATCCCGATTCCGAGAAATGTTGCAGCAAAACAGTACGCAACATAACCCATATCCCAGACTTCCGCAAGGTCAACTGTCGCCAGATCTTCAAACAGAAGCGCCGGCAAAGCCACCTGAAAGACAAATTTGTTAAGGCGTTTGGTAAAAAGCTCGTCTATCCAGCCGATTTTCTTAAACAGACACCCCAGCATCATCGTCAGAAAAATCGGTACCGTCGCATTCAGACAAAAAAGGAGATTTTCCATTCTTATAAAACCGCCTTTCCGGTCAGGTAAAAGTTCGACCATGCCCGGTTCCCTACAGCATCCTTTAATTCTACCCGCACAAACGTTTCATGCGGTTGGATCTCATAAACGGCTTCTTCCACGCATTCCCCGACTGTCGCGCGATCGTCCGACCATACCGCATCCGTGAAAAAGACGATTTCCCTCACCGGCGTGCTGTGCACGATCAGACTGTTATCCTTTTTCTCAATCCAAAAACGAGGCCCCTGGGATGCATAAAAACGCCCCTGAGCAATCGCTTCCAGGATTGCATCGCGGCTCAGCTCATCCGCCTGCACCATCAGGTAAGATTTTGTTTCGTCGCCTGTGTACTGATGCGCGTCGTCTGCTGCCATGCAGGGCAGCACATATCCCTGCGCTGCCAATTCATCCAGGATGATGCCCGAATAGGGTCTACAGTTCCACGGCACGCCCGACGTCGTATTATAAATCTCGCAGCCGTCCAGATCTTTTAACAGACGCACCTCGCTCGCCCGGTTCATCGACCATGCCGGATGCGCCAGAATTGCAATGCCTCCGGCTTCATGAATCCGATCGATCATCAGCTGCGCCTGCTTTTCTTGTAATTCCGGTCCTTTTTCCAGCTTCGGCTCCTTCTGCATACCGATTCCGACGACATGATAAATGCCGTCCCTGACATTGTTGCCAACGTCATATTCTGCTCCGCTCAAAAGCAGAAAATTTTCCTCCTGGCGCTCTTCTCCCATAAACCAGTGATCCGTCAGGGCAAGAAAGTCGTAGCCTTCCTCCCGATACAGTCCGATAACTTCTTCCGGCGACAGACGACCGTCAGAATTGGTGGAATGGGTATGGAGATTCCCTTTATACCATTTTTTCCCGAATTGATCTGTTATCATAGATTCTTTTGTTCCCCTTTTCTTTTTGCTTCGATCCGTGCTCCCACACCGGGAGCCTCGTCGTGTGATTCCCGTTTGAACACTTTTCATGCTCTCATCGTAGTGTAGCATGACGATTTTTGATCTGCAAGTCCTGCTTTCCTGTTCCGTCGTATCTTCCTGATACCTGCCTTGCATCTTTCTCCTGTTTTGCTTATAATAGGGATGAATACGTCCCCATTATTCGTTTTAGGAGGCACTATGGATTCGAAAGACCTTTACAAAGAACTGGAAAAAGATAACGCTGCCCAGATCATTCTCGCCCTCTCAAAGCTCTACAACCAACTGCGCCAGCAGCGGCTGGTCAAATGGGTAGAAGCCTATCCGGAATACTGGCACATGCTCTGTAATCCTGCTTCCCCGGAAACGGCCCGAAGCGTTACGCCCGAAATCGCCGGGCAGGTAATGAAAACACTGCAGGAATACGATCAGACCGAGCTGCAGATGGTCTGGCTCTTCCGCTATGGAACGCTGCTCGATATTTTCGGAAATGCTACGGATGAAAAGATACAATAGAATGCACGCTCTGCGAGCATTCTATTGTCATGAATAAAAAACGGCGCATATTTTTCCAAAATTTTGCTATTCTATTTTCTTCCAAAATAAATTTGAATTTTTTTACGAAAAAGCTTGCCAGGCAGAAGAAACTGTGTTATTATAAATTTCGTCGCTGAGATACATCAGCGAGAGAGAAAATGCGACAGTAGTACAGTTGGTAGTACGCCACCTTGCCAAGGTGGAGGTCGCGGGTTCGAGCCCCGTCTGTCGCTCTTCTAAAAAGCCAGTATATAAGCGGTTTCCGAGGATTCGGAAGCCGCTTATTTTTCGCATTTTCCATCAGTAACAACGTTTCGAAAATCAGATTCCATCTTTCCTCTCATTTCTGCGCACACTTTTTGCGCATACCGAGTTTGCGTCAAGTGCACGCAGACACAAATCTCGTTCTTCCCCCACATTGACAACTAACTATAGGAATGCTAGAATAATTTGGCATAAGGCATAATTGAATAAATGCGTAAGGTGTCAGACCATATGCGTCTGGTGAAAAGGGAAGCGGGTGCAAATCCTGCGCGAACTCGTCACCGTGATTCGCAAGCGACGGCTTATTACCACTGGGAAACCGGGAAGGGAGTCGAAGCGTCAGAGCGTTCAGTCGGGAGACCTGCCTTTCGCAGTACAGGAATGAAAAGTTACCGTTCATTCATGCCACGAGAAACTGGCAGTACGAAATCTGCAAAATCAGAAACAATTCTGGTTTTATTTTGTTGCGCTCCGAGATTCGAAGCTATGGCTCCGCTCTATGGAGTTGATTCAGCGATCCAACTTTGCACATTTCGCCTTTCTTCTCTTTTTTCAACGGCATCTGAACGAAAATTTCCCGTATCACTCATTTATCGCCATATCCACACACTGTTAGGACAAAATTTTATTGTCCTCTGATACCGGATTGCCCGACGCCCGTCGTTTCTGCAATCCGAACCCATTCCCAAGGAGGAACTTATGAAAAAGAAACTGATCGTACTGATGTTATCCATGTCGATGACTGCTGCGCTGGTTTCCGGATGTGGCTCTACAGCTGAAACCGCTGTGGAATCCACCGCAACTGAAACTGTGCAGGAAACTGCGACGGAAGCGGAAACCGCTGACGCAGAATCTGACCAGGAAGCCGCAGACAAAGTAGCTGCCCTGATCGACCAGATCTATGTTCAGGAAAGAAACGATAACACCGATGAACAGTGTGCCGAAGCAAAGGCAGCATGGGATGCACTGACGGATGCTCAGAAAGAACTGGTAGAAGGCGAAAATGCCGATCCCGATTATTTCGGAAGAGATACCGGCGACGCTTCCAAGGATGATCCCTTAAACGCAGATGAGATCGGGGAAAACGAACTGCTTGTTGTAAGCTTTGGTACTTCCTTTAACGACAGCCGTACAGAGGATATCGGCGGCATCGAAAAAGCACTGCAGAAAGCATATCCCGACTGGTCCGTAAGACGTGCATTTACTGCGCAGATCATCATCAACCATGTGCAGGCACGGGATGGTGAAAAAATCGATAATATGGATCAGGCACTGCAGCGTGCTGTTGATAACGGTGTAAAGAATCTGATCGTACAGCCTACTCATCTGATGCACGGCGCAGAATATGATGAGTTGAGCGAAGCAGTTGCAAGCTACAGCGACAAGTTTGAATCCGTATCCATCGCCGAGCCTCTTCTGGGTGAAGTTGGCTCTGCAGACGATTCCGTAAACAGTGATAAAGAAGCGGTTGCAAAGGCAGATACAGCAGAGGCAGTAAAAACTGCAGGCTACGAAAGCCTTGACGCTGCAAAGGAAGACGGAACTGCTTTCGTATTCATGGGACACGGAACCTCTCATACCGCAAAAATCAGTTACAGCCAGATGCAGAACCAGATGAATGCCCTCGGATATGACAATGTATTCATCGGCACTGTAGAGGGTGAACCTGAAGATACTGCATGCGAAGCAGTGATCGAAAAGATTCAGGAAGCCGGCTACAAGAAAGTAATTCTCCGTCCTCTGATGGTTGTTGCCGGCGACCATGCAAACAATGATATGGCTGGCGACGATGATGACTCCTGGAAGAGCCAGTTCGAAGCCTCCGGCGTATTTGACAGCATTGAAACCCAGATCGCCGGTCTTGGACAGATCCCTGTCATCCAGGATTTATATGTTTCCCACACACACGCTGCTATGGAAGAGCTCGGCACATCGGCTGCATCCAGCTCTGACACTACAGATGCTGTCCTGGAAGATGGAACCTATGAAGCAGAGTTCAAAACTGACAGCGGCATGTTCCATGTAAATGAAGCAAACGACGGAAAAGGTGTCCTGACTGTAAAAGATGGACAGATGTCCATTCACATCAGCCTGACCTCCAAAAACATCGTAAACCTGTTTGTCGGCAAGGCTGCTGATGCCAAAAAGGATGGTGCAGAGCTTTTACAGCCCACCACCGATACCGTAACCTACGATGACGGCACAACCGAAGAAGTAAACGGATTCGATGTTCCGGTAAAAGCGCTGGATAAAGACTTTGACCTCGCCCTGATCGGAACCAAGGGAAAATGGTACGATCATACCGTCAGCGTTACCAATCCGGTAAAGGTTGACTAAAACCCAAGCCTGCTCCGACAAAACACACTAAGTTTATACAAGCATTAGAATTCCCGTAAAGTGTGCATTCTAATGTCATGAATCCAAAAAGACCGCAGAACCCGTACAAACAATGTGCACGTTCTGCGGTCTTTTTTGTTTTCTATGAACCCTGTAGAGCGTTTTTTACAGTTCTACACAGCATGCGCCGTCCTTCAGCTCAGCCTCAAAGGTCTTTCCAAGGCAATGAACCTGTACGCGCTGATAATGCTTTTCATAGCCATCATGAACACAGGCTACGGTCAGCTTTCCGTCTTTGAGCTCGCAGTGATACTGATTGTATACACCATCGCGGTATGCGAAGCTTTCGCCGTCGTCCTGGAAATGATCCCAGCTTCCTTCTCCGGGATACACTTCCAGCATCAGCACCTGATCGGTATCCTTCTCACCCACGTAATTCTGCTCCGGCCATACCGGCAGCACTGCGCCTGCTTTTACATAGAGCGGGCAGGTATCCAGCGGAGCATCCCGCAGGATCCACTGTCCCTGATCGCCGGAAATCTTTTCTCCTGTCCAGTAGTCATACCAGGTTCCTGCAGGCAGATAAACCATCTTCTTGCGATCGCCCTGGATTATAACAGGCGCAGCAAGCAGATTCGGGCCTGCCAAAAATTCTGTATTGCACTCCTTTGCTACCTCATCCTTTTCATAATGAAGCACCAGGGAACGCATGATCGGCAGTCCGGTCTTCTCTCCGGTAAAGAACAGGTCATAATAATACGGGATCAGATGATATCGAAGCTGCGCTGCTTTCCGGTAAATATCCACGGTTTCCTGATCGAATCTCCATGGCTCCTGATACCGTGTTCCGATTGCGGAATGATTGCGGAATAACGGAGAGAAGCATCCAACCTCTACCCAACGGCACATCAGCTCTTTTGTACAATCCGAACCGAAACCGCCCACGTCTGTACCGACAAAGGACATTCCGCTCATACCAAGGTTGCACAGCTGCGGGATCGCCATCTGCAGATGCGCCCAGATGCTGTGATTGTCGCCTGTCCATGCTGTGCTGTATTTCTGCGAACCGGCATAGCAGGCTCTCGTGATGACAAACGGACGTCTGCCGTCCCGCTGCTTTAAGCCCTCGTAGGTTGCCTTTGCCATGTTATGGCCATAAACGTTGTGCATTCTCGCGTGGTCGCTCTTTTCGTCCTCATCGGTAAACACAACGTCCTGCGGCAGCTCCCCGCGGAAGCTTGCCGGCTCATTCATATCATTCCACACGCCGCGGACGCCTTTATCTACAAGGAACTGCTGATTTTCGCCCCACCAGTCGCGCACTTCTTTTTTGCCAAAATCCGGATAAACCGCATCTCCCGGCCATACTGCATTGACATAGATCTCACCCTCCGGTGTCGTTGCAAAATAGCCGTTCTCCACACCTTTGTCGTAAACAGAATATCCCTCTTCCAGCTTTACACCGGGATCGATAATCGTCACAATCTTGATACCATCCTTCGCCAGATCAGAAATCATCTTTTCCGGATCCGGATAGCGCTCCTTATCCGGTGTCCAGGTAAATACCTTGTAGTGATCCATATAATCGATATCCAGATGAATGACATCGCAGGGGATTTTGCATTCTCTCATGTGGGAAACAACATCCCGGATTTCTTCCTCAGACATATAGCTCCAGCGGCACTGATGATAGCCAAGGGTCCACTTCTGCGGAACCGGAACCGTACCTGTCAGATAAGTATAATTGCCAAGCACCTCCGGCATACTCTCGCCGGCGATCAGATAATAATCCAGATTGCCGTCTGCAGCGCCATACCAGTAATATTCCTCCGATTCCTTGCCCATATCAAAGCAGGCTCTGTAGGTGTTATCATAGAACAGGCCAAACACTGCATTTTTATGTAAAGTAATAAAAAACGGAATAGATTTGTAGAGGGACTTGAAATTGTCCATCTGCGGAGCCGGATCATCCGTATTCCACATCACATATTCATAGCCGCGCTTGTCCATAAAGCCGGTCTTATCACCAAGTCCGTAAAAGGCTTCATCACCCTCAAGCTGTTTGACAACCTCTACCGCTTCCGTGCGCTGCTCCTCTACATTGTGTCCCTCTGCTTCTTTTAATGCCTTCAGTTCATCACTCAGACCGGCACAGATCTTTCTGCTGCCCCGGTAGTCCCGGCACAAAACGGTGCCGTCCGCCTTATAAAAATCGACCTTGAAATCATCGTAAATCCGTGCAGTCACTGCATCTGTGGAAATTTCTACGGCGCCGTCTGCTTCTGCCGCCGTAAAATCAACTGCAACAGACTTGTCTCCCTCAATGGCCTTAGAGCGATGCTCTTCACTCACCACTCCCGAAAATACATTAAAAATCTCCGGTGTGAGGATCTCCACGCGTCCTGTTCGTTTCTCAAACTGAAAAACGACACGATTCCCCTGCTTTTCCCAACTGCATAATTTTCCGAATTCCATCAGTCTTTTTCCTCCTTTACAGAGCTGTCTTTTTTCTGCTTGGGTTCTGTTTCTGTCTCTTTTTCTTCTTCCGGATCCTTCGGTTTTTCATCCTCCTGCAGATCTTCCCACATCACTCTGCCGTAGACAATATTCTGCTTGCGGATGGAATCTGCCAGCGCCTTTGTCAGGTCACTCTTTATCAGTCTCCAGCGCCAGTTCGTGCCCAGCGTTGACGGGAAATTGATTCTTGCGCTGTTATCCAGTCCCAGATAGTCCTGAATTGGAATGATACAGGTATCCGCCACAGAAGCGATGGTGGTACGAACCAGCTCGGATGCCAAAACCTGTTTGCTCTCTGTAGGACGGTTTAAGTATGCCCGCACCATCTGAACCTCTTCCGGTTTAATGCTGGACAGCCAGCCCAGGATCGTCTCATTGTCATGGGTGCCGGTATAAGCTACGCAGTTATGCTCATAATTATGCGGCAGATAATCACCCGCGCCGCTGGAGTCTCTGGAATCGAATGCAAATTCCAGAACCTTCATATTCGGATAGCCGCTTTCCTTTACCATTCTGCGGACAGTGTCCGTCACATAGCCCAAATCCTCTGCGATAATCGGTTTTTCACCGAGACGTGCCTTGATCACCTGAAACAGCTCAATACCAGGACCTTTTTCCCAGTGACCGTTCACCGCGGTTTTGTCCTTTGCAGGGATGGAGAAATATTCATCAAAGCCTCTGAAATGGTCGATTCTGACAACGTCATACAGTCTAAAGCACCAGGAGATCCGTGTTACCCACCAGTCATAGCCGGTATTTCTGTGATGATCCCAGCGATACAGCGGATTGCCCCACAGCTGTCCGTCCGCGGAAAATCCATCGGGAGGACAGCCTGCAACTGCGGCGGGTTTTCTCTCCTGATCCAGCTGGAACATCTCAGGATGTGCCCAGACATCTGCGCTGTCATATGCCACATAAATCGGAATATCGCCAATGATCTTCAATCCCTTATCATTGGCATATTTTTTCAGTTTCTGCCACTGTGTAAAAAACAGATACTGAAGCCATACATAAAAGCCGATTTCTTTTGAATAGTTGGTCTTGTAATACCACATCGCATTATCCCAACGATAGCGAATATCCTCTGCCCACTGATCCCAGCTGTTTCCGCCAAAAATATCCTTCACCGCCATGAACAGACCATAGTCATCCAGCCACCAGGCATTTTCTGTCCAGAATGCTGTAAACTTCGGGTCAGGCTTCTCCAGGCTTCTCTCATATGCCAGCTTTAAGAGCGGCATTCTGTTTTCATACAGTTTTCCATAATCAATATCTCTGGCCGCTTTGCCGCAATCGCAGGCTTCTACCTCTTTTCTGGTCAGAAACCCGGCCTCCACCAGCTCCTCCAGATCAATAAAATACGGGTTGCCCGCATACGTAGAAAAGGACTGATACGGGGAGTCCCCATAGCTTGTCGGTCCCAGCGGCAGAATCTGCCAATACTGCTGTCCTGCCAGCTTCAAAAAATCCACCCATTCATATGCTTCCTTGGAAAAGCAGCCGATCCCGTGCGGAGACGGAAGACTGAATACCGGAAGCAGCACGCCGCTTGCTCTCATACCTGTTCCCTCTTATCTTCCTAATATTGTAATAGACACCGGTTCTGCCCATACAGAACCTTCCAGTTCTTTCATCTGCTCTAACTGTGTGTCTCCTTTTATTTTAAACCGTGTTCCATCTGTAAGCAACTGCCACTTGCCCTCCAGGGCAAAATAATTTTCAGAAGGCTCCTGTTCCGGATCAGAACATTTTCCGCCCGGAAGTCGAAATTCCACAGCTTCCTTCTTCGCGTTGTAAATGATAAACAGCTCCTGCCAGGGCGCAGCGTTGTCTATGCTGACGCTTTCTGCTGCAGCCTCCGTCCGGATGGTAAAGGCTACGCAGCCTTCCGGTGCGTCCACAAAGGAGATCTGATCAAGGACCTCCAGGCTTCTCTGCCTCCATGCCGGAAAACTTTTTCGCAACAGGATCAGACCGCGGTAAAACTCCGCCAGATCCCGATATTCCTGCATCCGGGTCCAGTCTAACTGATTCACTTTCGCAGCGGAGCGATAGCTGTTGTCGTCACCGTATTTCGTACGCGCCGCTTCCTCTCCCGCCTGCAAAAACGGAATTCCCAGGCAGGTAAAATAAATACCCGCGGCAAGACGGTTCTGTGCCAGAGCTGCTTCATTGTATGCGCCAAAATCCGGCTCCATGCTGTCCGTCAGCGTATGCACCAGCTTGTCCCACAGCGTATAATTGTCATGGGCTGAGACATAGGAAACGGACTGCTGTGCAGACGATGGCTGATAACCGCCTGCTCCGTCGCAGAAGCCAAGCACACTGGAACGAATCTGAGTCTCCAGTCCCTTTGCTCCGTTGACAAAGCCAGTCTCCTTGACTTCAAAAACACTGCCCTTAATGCTGTCCCGAATATCATCATTGAAAAATCCGATTCGGTCAGACAAAAGGGCTGCGTTGCATTTCAGCGCCTGCTCATAGCCTGGCTGGATCGCAGTCTTGCCTGCTGCCCAGGGTTCGCCATACATCAGAATTTCTTTTCCACCCGGCAGGCGATCCAGTGCCGCACGGATCTCATTCATTGTCTCCGTATCATGCAGTCCCATCAGATCGAACCGGAATCCATCCACATGATATTCCTTTGCCCAGTAGCAAATACAGTCGATCATATATCTGCGATACATCCTTCTCTCACTTGCAGTATCGTTGCCGCATGCGGAGCCGTCTGAAAAGCTGCCGTCCGCCTCCTGTCTGTAAAAATAATACGGAACAGTTTTCTGGAAAACAGAGTCTATGCTGAATGTATGGTTATACACCACATCCATGATCACCCGGATTCCCGCGCGATGCAATGCCTGGATCATTTCACGGCATTCCCGCACCCGTACTTCTCCATGATACGGATCGGTCGCATAGGAGCCTTCCGGTACAAAATAGTTCATCGGATCGTACCCCCAGTTATACTGGAGCTTCTTTCCGGTTTCATCTACCGAACCATAATCATACATCGGTAATATCTGGACATGAGTGATACCCAGCCATTTCAGCCAGCTCATGCACGTCGGGTTTCCTGTATTTCCATCCAGACAGGTATCCTTTTCTGAGAACGCTTTATATTTCCCTCGATTTTCTTCCGAAACACCGCTTTGAGGATCGTGGGAAAAATCGCCTACATGCACTTCCCAGACAACGGGTGCCGGAGCCTTTGGCAGCTTCTCCTGATCCTTGTCCCAGCCCTCCGGCTCAGCTTTTTTCAGATTGATCACCATACTGCGCTGTCCATTTACTCCGGCGGCCTTTGCGTAAGGATCTGCAGTTTCCTGTGTTTGACCGTCCGCCGTTACAAGCCAGGTATAATAAACGCCTGAAAGATCTCCGCTTTTATGCACACGGAAAACGCCTTTTTCTGTGCGTACCGCTTCTGTCCGGTCAAAGGGCTCTGCTGCACCCTCCTCTGCGCTTCCTGCCCGATACAGCAAAAGCTCTGCCCGCTCTGCCGTCGGGGCCCAGAGTGCAAAGTCTGTCCCCTGTGTCTGATAAACCGCCCCAAGGTCATCGCCCTCATATTCATAGGCTTCTTCAAATTCCTGCGAAGAAAGCAGCTCTCGCCATTCCCCCGGCGTCCGTTTCTGCGTTACATCTCCCATTTTCCTGTTCCTCCTGATCAAAAGTCCTTCTCTAAAAGCGCGGATAAAATAACCCGTCTATCCTTTTTATTGTAACAAAAGAAATGGAAGAACTGCAACTGCCCCGGCATGTTGAAATTCTCCCATTTTATATCAATTTTTTATGGTTTTTTGCAAAATCAATCTTTTTCTGTCGTTTTTCCGAAAAAATCTCCTTTAGATCACCTTCGACAGAAACTCCTGCAGTCTCGCGTTTTTCGGATGATCGAAAAATTCTTCCGGCGTGTTTTCCTCTTTGATCCTGCCTTCATCCACAAACAGCACTCTCGTGCCGACTTCCCGGGCAAAGCCCATCTCGTGGGTAACGACCACCATTGTCATACCCTCGTGGGCCAGATCCCGCATTACACTTAAAACCTCGCCAACCATCTCCGGATCAAGCGCGCTGGTAGGCTCATCAAACAGCATAACATCCGGATGCATGCACAGCGAGCGAACGATGGCGATTCGCTGTTTCTGACCGCCGGACAGCTGTGCCGGATAAGCGTTTGCTTTTTCTGCAAGGCCGACACGTGCCAGCAGCTCCATCGCTTCTTTTTCCGCTTCCGCCTTGGACTTTTTTAACACCTTGATCGGTGCCAGCGTCATGTTTTCCAGAATCGTCTTATTTGCGAACAGATTAAAATGCTGGAACACCATTCCGATTTTCTGACGATATTGATTTAAATTGCTTTTCGGATCGGTAATCTCTTTTCCTTCAAATAAAATCTCGCCCGAGGTCGGCATTTCCAGAAGGTTTAAGGAACGCAGAAAGGTCGATTTACCGGAGCCGGAGGGACCTACAATAACGACTACCTCACCCTGGCGGATCGTCGCATCAATATGATCCAGCACCTTCGTCGGTCCAAAGGACTTGCAGAGCTGTTTGATTTCAAACAGAACCTGTTTTTCCTGTCCGTTATCGCTCATTGACACGCATCCTCCTTTCCAGTCTGCTGATCAGAGCTGAAAGTACACTCACACTGACCAGATAAATCAGAGCCGCCGCAAACAACGGCATATAAGGCTCATAGGTCTGACTTCTGACGGTATTCGCACCGTGCGTAACATCCGTCAATGCAATGTAACCGCAGATAGACGTCTCCTTTAACAGGGTAATGAATTCGTTGCCCAGGGCAGGCAGGACATTTTTAAATGCCTGAGGGATAATAATATACCACATCGTCTGCACATAGGTCAGTCCCAGGCTTCTGCCTGCTTCAAACTGCCCCTGATCCACGGACATGATACCGGAACGGATGATCTCCGCTACGTATGCGCCGGAGTTGATTCCGAAGGTCAGAATCGCAACCAGCCGCTTGCTGACATCCACAGAACCGAACACGATGTAATACATGATCAGCAGCTGGATCATTGCAGGGGTTCCGCGGATAACCGTCAGATACAGCTTACAGATCACATTCAGAATTTTAACCACCAGTGGAGGACGGTCCAGCTTATCTGCAGACGACCGCACCACTGCGATCAGCACGCCGATGACAACGCCCAGAATAACAGCGAAAAAGGAAACAACATAAGTTGTTCCCAATCCGTTGGTGAAATATTTCCACCGATTATCGGTTATAAAGTTTGCAATAAATTTGAGTTTAAAATCTTCCATATTATAATTGCTTTCCGATTATCTCTTGTAATTACTTTGTTACAATGATCACCTGGCTTGCTGTTGCATAGGTATCTGTGAAGTCTACGCTCAGCTTACGCTCATCTGTTACCGTCATGCCTGCTGCACCGAAATCAGCCTTGCCGGAAACAACTGCATTGACGATTGCATCAAATTCCATATCCTCGATCTTTAAGTCATAACCAAGCACGTCACAGACAGCCTGCGCGATATCAGGATCGATGCCGACAACCTTCTGATCCTCATAATACTCATAAGGCTCAAATGTCGCATTGGTTGCCATAACCAGTGTGCCGTTGGAACGGTCTACACCTTCCGGAGAGGTATAAGGATGCTGTCCTGCCTCATCACCGATGTAGTTGGAAACGATAGCATCCAGCGTACCGTCTTCCTTTAACTGAGTAAGCGCTTCGTTAATCTTTGCAGTCAGCTCGCTGTTGTCTTTGTTGACACACATTGCATATTCTTCAGAAGAAAGCTCTTCGTCCAGAATCTGTAAATCATCATTCTTTTCCACAAAAGCCTTTGCGGGATTGTAGTCGATCACTACGCAATCGATCTTGCCCTGCTTTAATGCCTGAATTGCATCTGCGCCCTTGTTGAAACGTTCTACAGTAGAACCGTCGTTCTGTTCATATTCCGTTGCCAGCTGATCACCTGTTGTACCGAGCTGAACACCGATCTTCTTGCCAGCCAGATCAAAAGCAGCGGTATCTGTGCTTTCTGCTTCTGTGGAGGCTGCTTCATCGGTCTCTGCAGCTGCTGTCTCTGCCGCAGTGCTTTCTGCTGCAGTCTCTGTTGCCTGTACTGTTGTCTCTGTGGATGCAGAAGAACCACATGCTGCCAGAGAAGCAACCATGGCTACTGCCAATACGCTTGTCAGTAATTTTTTCATTTTCATTTTTCTTCTCCTCATTTCTGCGCACGTTTTTTGCGCATGCCGAGTTTGTGTCAAGTGCGCGCAGACACAAATCTCGCGATTGAAAAATCTTATTTTTCAATCTTCTCCTCTGATGTCTCCTTATTCTTTTATCTTTAGATTTATTTTTAAAGACATCTTTAAACGGGATTTCCTTTTCCGTTGTAAATCCGTTTCATGACATCTATACTATCACACTTCCTTTAAAAATCAAGTATAAATTTTCACAAAATATTCACTTTTTTACCTCTTTCTTGTATAAATATTCACCTGTATGTATATTATTCGTCGATATACATTCTATATGTATATTTATGTATATTACACCTCGAAGCGCTCCACAGGCATCCGGGTCGGGGCTTTTGACTCCGACATCCTTTTACACAACCTTTACCCATTCCTAACCGGATCGTGATATCTTGCATTGCTCAAATGACTTATCATAAGTCTCGCAATGAGGCAGACAGCATATGGCTTCAGGCATTCACTATATTTCATTCATCAGCCCGGAACAGAATACTTCCGGCATCAAGGAGGAGAAACATTATGAAAAACAAACTGATCGCACTTCTTACAATGAGCGCACTGGCAGTTGGCACTCTGGCAGGCTGCGGCAATACTGCTGCAACAGATACTGCAGCAAGTGCAGCTGACACAGCAGCTGAACCCACCGTCGAGGCTGTCAGCACAGCAGCTGACGAGGCTGCTGACACAAGCGCAGACAGCGCAGACAAATATGCAGACCTTTCCGGTTCCGTCAGCATGTCCGGTTCCACTTCCATGGAAAAGCTGGCAAACGCAGTTGCAGAAAGCTTCATGGAAAAATATCCCAACGTGACCGTAACTGCTGAGTTCACCGGTTCTTCCGCAGGTATTGAAAGCGTCCTGGCAGGCAGCGTTGACATCGGTAACTCTTCCAGAAACTTAAAGGACGATGAAAAGAGCGCAGGTGCAGTGGAAAACATCGTCGCAATTGACGGTATCGCAGTAGTTGCAGATCCTGCAAACAAGGTAGAAGACCTCACAAAGGATCAGCTGGTTTCCATCTACACCGGTGAAACAAAGAACTGGAGTGAGGTTGGCGGAGACGATCAGGCGATCGTTGTTGTTGGTCGTGAGGCAGGCTCCGGTACGAGAGGTGCGTTTGAAGAGCTGCTGGACATCGCAGATGCCTGCGTTTACGCAAACGAACTGGATTCCACCGGTGCCGTTATGGCAAAGGTTGCTTCCACCCCCGGTGCGATCGGTTATGTTTCTCTTGATGTTGTAGATGATTCCGTAAAAGCTTTGAAGCTCGATGGCGTAGACGCAACAGAAGAAAATATTAAGGCCGGTAACTACGCACTGTCCAGACCCTTCGTAATGGCAACTAAAGGTGAAATCTCCGAGCAGAAGACCGAAGTACAGGCACTGTTTGATTACCTCAGCTCCGATGAGGGCAAGGCTCTGATCAAATCCGTTGGCCTGATCACAGTTGACTGACAACATTTCTTTTCCAAAACACTCCCTGCTGGATGCAGGCCCGGCAATGTCGGACCTGCATTTTCCGGTATTGTGTGCATAACCGCATGGGAGATAACCTTTGATGAAAGGCAGTCTTCTGCAGGCTGCCTGCGGAATGGAGATTTTTATGAATTCTATTATCGGCAATAAAAAAGCAAGATCCGCGGTAGAACAAACTGCTGAGATCATTTTTACCATCTGTGCATTTTTCGCCGTTCTTGCAGTCATTTCCATTACAGTTTATATGTTTTTAAACGGTACTCCCGCCCTTACAAAGGTGGGACTTACAGAGATCCTGTTTGGCACAATATGGAAGCCAACCGCTGCAAATCCCAGTTACGGCATTTTATACGTCATTCTGACCTCCATCGTCGGCACAACCCTTGCGATCCTGCTGGGCGTTCCCATCGGCGTCCTGACTGCTGTTTTTCTTGCAGAAACAGCTCCGGAGCCCCTCTCTAAAATCGTCCGCCCTGCCATTGAGCTGCTGGCCGGTATCCCTTCCGTTATCTACGGTCTCCTCGGTATCCTGTTGCTGTGCCCTGCAATGTATAAACTCGAGCAGAAAATTTTTGCCGGTTCTGCGACCCATCAGTTTACCGGCGGTGCAAACCTCATTTCTGCCGTGCTTGTCCTTGCGATCATGATCTTGCCTACTGTTATCAATATCAGCGAATCCGCCCTCCGCAGCGTTCCTGCCAGCTTAAAGGCGGCCTCCCTGGGTCTGGGTGCTTCCAGGATCCAGACAATTTTCCGTGTAACAATCCCGGCAGCCAAATCCGGTATCGCAACCGCCATCGTCCTCGGTGTCGGACGTGCGATCGGTGAAGCAATGGCAATCAGCCTTGTATCCGGAAGCAGCGTCAACGCCCCTCTGCCCTTTCACTCTGTCCGCTTCCTGACAACCGCCATCGTTGCTGAAATGGGCTATGCAGCAGATTTACACCGTCAGGTACTATTCACCATCGGCCTTGTCCTCTTCGTATTCATTATGATCATTAACATGACCCTGAACAAAATTCTGAAAGGAGAAAAAGAGTAATGAGCACAGAGCTTACGGCTCCCGGTTCCTCCAGTATTTTAAACAAAAAGATCCGGCCTTCCGATCTCATTCTCACCGTTCTGATCGATTTGGCTGCGGCATTTTCCATCCTTTTACTGATCGCGATTATGGGCTATGTCTTTTTCAGAGGCCTGCCCCAGATCAGCCTTTCCTTCCTGACCTCTGTTCCCAGCACCATCAAGGGAACCTTTGGTATCGCCGGAAATATCGTCAATACACTTTACATCGTTATCCTTACCCTGCTGATCGCAACTCCCATCGGTGTCGGCAGCGCGATCTACTTAAACGAATACGCAAAGCCCGGAAAAATCGTCCGGCTGATCGAATTTACGACAGAAACCCTTTCCGGTATTCCTTCTATCATTTTCGGTCTGTTTGGTATGGTATTTTTCGGAACCACCCTGGGACTTGGCTATTCCATCCTGACCGGTGCCCTGACCCTGACCCTGATGGTTCTTCCCCTGATCACGCGAAACACACAGGAAGCCTTAAAAACAGTTCCCGCGACCTACCGCAGCGGCGCACTCGGCATCGGTGCAACCAAATGGTACATGATCCGCACGATCCTGCTCCCCTCCGCAATGCCCGGAATTATCACCGGTATCATTCTTGCGATCGGACGTATCGTTGGAGAATCCGCTGCCCTTTTATTCACCGCCGGAAGCGGCTATCTTCTGCCCAAAACCTTTGCAGGATTTTTCAAAAAAATCTTCGAATCCGGCGGAACCCTTACGATTCAGCTGTATTTGAGCATGTCCAAGGCACAATATGACGCAGCCTTCGGAATTGCCGCTGTCCTGCTGATCATCGTCCTTTTTATCAACCTTCTGACCAAAATACTCGCAAAGAAATTCGATGTTTCCAAACTCGATTAACCGGAGGATAACGCAGACGCAGCAGCGCCTGCAGAATGGAGAATTCATGAGCAATATCAAAATCAGCACGAAGAACCTCGATCTGTATTACGGCGAAAATCACGCCCTTAAAAACATCAATATGAATATCAAGGCCGGAGCGATCACCGCCTTTATCGGTCCCTCCGGCTGCGGTAAATCCACTTTTTTAAAAACCTTAAATCGTATGAATGATCTCGTGGACAATGTAAAGATCACCGGTGAGGTCAAAATTGACGGCGAGGACATCTACGATCCCCACGTAGATGTCACTCTGCTGCGTAAAAAAGCCGGTATGGTATTCCAGCAGCCCAATCCTTTTCCCATGAGCATTTACGACAATATCGCTTACGGTCCCAGGATCCACGGTATCAAAAACAAGGCTCAGCTGGACGAAATCGTTGAAACCAGTCTGAAAAACGCTGCGATCTTCGATGAAGTCAAGGATCGCCTGAAAAAATCTGCCCTCGGTCTTTCCGGCGGTCAGCAGCAGCGTCTCTGCATTGCCCGTGCCCTTGCTGTTTCACCGGAAATCCTGTTGATGGATGAACCCACCTCCGCCCTTGATCCGATCTCTACAATGAAAATCGAGGACCTGATGGCAGACCTGCGGGAAAAATACACGGTTGTCATTGTCACTCACAATATGCAGCAGGCTGCCCGTATTTCTGACGATCTCGCTTTTTTCCTTGTGGGAGAAATGGTGGAATTCGGCGATACGAAGCAGATCTTTTCCCATCCGCAGGATAAACGCACAGAGGATTATATCAGCGGACGGTTCGGCTGATCCTGACAGACCCTACCCGTTTTTCTCTTTCCCAGCATAGGAAACAGGCATTACATTGCGATTTTTCATTTTAAATGGAGGTATCTATGACAACAAGAAAATTATACAGTGAAGAGCTGGTACAGCTTTCCGAAAGCCTGGAGGAAATGGGAAACCTCGTTGAAGCTTCCCTGAAAAATTTATTTTTTTCCATCGAAAACAAAGATATGCAGCTGGCAGAGCGGATCGTGGCCGATGACCGCAATGTCAACAACCTGGAGCGCAGCATCGAAGCTCAGTGCCTGATGCTCATTACAACCCAGCAGCCCATCGCACAGGATCTGCGCACGGTTTCTTCTATTCTGAAGGTCGTTACGGATATCGAACGCATTGGAGACCACGCCTCTGATATCGCAGAGCTGATTCAGCAGATGGATCACAAGCAGCTGGAACGCTATTCCGGACATCTGCAGCCAATGATCGCAGCTTCCCGGGAGATGGTACACGAGGCAGTCAGCGCCTTTGTCGCCTGGGATCAGAAAAAAGCGAATGATGTCATCGCTTCCGATGATATCATCGACAAGCTTTTTGATAAGGTAAAGAATGATATCGTTATCCACATAAAAGAAGATCGTTCCGATGCGATAGAGAGCCTCGATGCCCTGATGCTGGCCAAATACCTCGAACGCATCGGAGATCATGCGGTCAATATCTGCGAATGGGAAATTTTCCGGGAAACCGGAACCATTCAGAATACAAGAGTATTCTGAAGCTCCATCCGGCTGTCAACAGCTATTTTCACAATTCCTTCGCAATTTTTCCTCATAATCCTCACACTTTTCCAACACATTCCTCACAAATCCTTTTTATACTGTTTCTCAGATAAAGAGAAAGACCAATGGTTCAGCGTAAAGCTTAACGCTGAACCGTTTTTCCCGGCAGACTGATACCGATCAGGCAGCTCGCCGGCAGAATAAGAAAAGGAGTGACAGTTATGTACGAAAATGAAAACCAGAGCTTCGACAACAGAGAGCAGGATTATCATTATACCAATACCCCGGAACAGCAGGCACCGACTCGTCCCCGCAAAAAAAAGACGAATGCAGCACGCATTGCAAAAAAAGCCGGTGCAATTGCACTGAGCGCTGTTTTGTTTGGCGGCGTTGCATCCGGTACCTTTCTGGGTGTCAACTACGCGGCAGGCTATCGGAACAATGCTTCAACAGCTGCATCCTCGGAAAGTGCTTCCGCTTCTTCCCAGACAGCAAGCTCTTCCAGCAGCCTGTTAAAGGCTACCACACCGGTCAGCACAGGCAGCGCAGCATCCTCCGGAAGTCTGGACGTCTCCAGCGTTGCGGAATCCGTTATGCCTTCTATCGTATCCATCACAAATAAATCTGTACAGGAGGTACAGAACTATTTCAGCATGTTCGGCTACGGCGGTCAGGCTCAGGAGGTAGAGAGCACCAGCGTTGGTTCCGGTATTATCATTGGGAAAAACGATACGGAGCTGCTGATTGTCACCAATAATCACGTTGTGGAAGGCGCGGATACCCTTTCTGCAAGCTTCATTGACAACTCCGTTTATGAAGCAACCATCAAGGGTACAGATTCCGACAACGACCTGGCAGTCATCGCCGTTCCGCTTTCCAGCATTTCCGATGATACAATGTCCCAGATCGCAGTGGCTGCAGTGGGCGATTCCGATTCCTTAAAGGTCGGTGAACAGGTTGTTGCCATCGGCAACGCACTCGGCTATGGTCAGTCCGTTACAACCGGCATTGTCAGCGCTACAGACCGTACCCTTTCCTCTTCGGATTCCAGCGACAGTAATGCCCTCATTTCCAGCACTGTTACCACAAAAGAGACACCCACCTACATCCAGACAGATGCGGCCATCAACCCCGGCAACAGCGGCGGCGCACTGGTCAATATGAAGGGTGAGGTTATTGGTATCAACTCTGCAAAGCTTGCCAGCACAGAGGTGGAAGGCATGGGCTATGCAATCCCCATCACCAGAGTATCCAGCATCATCGAAGAGCTGATGAATGAGACGACCAGAACCAAGGTTGCTGACAGCCAGAAATCCAGCATCGGTATCGCAGGTATCACCGTGGATTCCAACATCAACGCAGCCTATGGCATCCCAGCAGGTGTTTATGTAGCAAGCGTTACTCCGGGCAGCGGTGCAGAAGCGGCCGGCATCCGCAAGGGTGACGTCATCACAAAATTCGATGGTAAGACCGTCAGCACCATTCAGGAGCTGAAGGAAAAGCTGCAGTACTACGCAGCCGGAGAAGCGGTTTCTATTACGGTACAGTCTCCCGGCGAGGGCGGCATTTATACAGAAAAGGAGCTGACCATCACCCTTTCCTCCGCACAGAGCTCTGAAGAAAGCCAGTCTACTGACAACACACAGGCCGCTCCTGAAAAAGGAAACGGAACGCACAAAGCAATGGGA
>OGWT01000829.1_pt1 | contig 24669 bp, 19 predicted proteins | sample 1576101 | NCBI WGS metagenome assembly OGWT01 (sample SAMEA3541481, study PRJEB24748) | human gut metagenome | biome: human gut; feature: human-associated habitat; material: faeces | place: China | collected 2012 | reverse complement strand
CGCCGGGCTTGAGCACCACGCAGGCCATGATTTCCTCGCCGTACTGCTTATCCGGCACTCCAATAACCTGTACGTCGGACACCTTGGGATGGGTGTAAATGAAATCCTCGATTTCCTTGGGGTAGATATTCTCTCCGCCCCGGATAATCATATCCTTGATGCGGCCTGTAATTTTATAATAGCCGTTTTCGTCCCTGCGGGCCAGATCGCCGGTGTGAAGCCAGCCGTTTTCATCGATGGCCGCGGCGGTGGCCTCCGGCATTTTGTAGTAGCCCTTCATGATATTGTAGCCCTTGGCGACAAACTCACCGTCCACATTATCCGGAAGATCCTCATTGGTCTCGGGGTCCACGATTTTACATTCCACCCCGAACATGGCGGCGCCTACGGTGTTCACCCGGGCTTCCAAGGAGTCGGTGGTCTTGCTCATGGTGCAGCCGGGAGAAGCCTCTGTCTGGCCGTAGGTGATGCAGATTTCCGTCATGTGCATTTTATCGATGACATCCTGCATGACCTTGATGGGGCAGGGGCTGCCCGCCATGATGCCGGTCCGCATGTGGCTGAAATCAGTTTTTTCAAAATCCTCATGGCCCAGCATGGCGATAAACATGGTGGGCACGCCGTGAAAGGCGGTAATCTTTTCCTGATTAATGCAGGCCAGTCCCTTTTTAGGAGAAAACGCCGGAATAGGGCTCATAGTAACCCCATGGGTCATAGAGGCGGTCATAGCCAGCACCATGCCGAAGCAGTGGAACATCGGCACCTGGATCATCATCCGGTCGGCAGTGGAAAGATCCATACAGTCGCCGATGGCCTTGCCGTTGTTGACCACATTGTAATGGGTCAGCATGACTCCTTTTGGGAAGCCGGTAGTGCCGGAGGTATACTGCATATTGCAGACGTCGTGCTTATTGATGGCGGCGGCCCGGCGGTAGACCTCCTCCACGGGAACCTGGGCGGAAAGGTCCATGGCCTCCTGCCAGGTGTAGCAGCCCTCCTGCGCTGAATCCACCGTGACGATATTCCGCAAAAACGGCAGCCGCTTGCAGTGGAGAGGCTTGCCCTTTTCCGTAGTTTTCAGCTCCGGGCAAAGCTCCTTGATGATGGATACATAGTCGGAATCCTTGAAGCCGTCGATCATTACCAGAGTATGAGTGTCAGACTGGCGGAGCAAATATTCGGCCTCGTGGATTTTGTAGGCGGTGTTGACGGTTACCAGCACCGCGCCGATCTTGGTAGTGGCCCAGAAGGTAATATACCACTGGGGCACATTGGTGGCCCAAATAGCCACGTGGTCGCCGGGGCGCACGCCCATAGCGATCAGGGCCCGGGCAAAGGTGTCCACATCGTCCCGGAACTCGGCATATGTACGGGTGTAATCCAGAGTGGTGTACCGGAAAGCGTATTGATCCGGAAACTCCTCCACCATGCGGTCAAGCACCTGAGGAAAAGTCAGATCGATTAAATGCTCCTTAGGCCAAACGTATTTGCCGGTTTTCCGGTTATCGTCGTAAAGACGGCGGGATTCATCGGCGCCGCCCAGATACTGAGACATGAAGTGGGTGAACTGGGGGAACACAACGCCGGCGTCATTCAGCTCCGGCATATAGCTTTTCAGCCACTCCAGGGAAATATAGCCCTCGTAATTGATGGAGCGCAGAGCCCGCATGATGGCGTCTACCGGCAGATCTCCCTCGCCCATCATTTTGTAGGCTACCCTGCCGTTTTCCATGACGGAATCCTTGATGTGGGTGTATTTAATATACGCTCCCAGGTTCTGCACCGTCTGCTCGGGCGTTTCGTTTCCGTAGCGGTAGGGATGATGCATATCCCACAAAGCGCCGATGCTGTCGCTTTCAATCTGGTTTAAAAGGCCGGCCAGCCGAGAGGTGTCGGCATATACGCCGTTGGTTTCCACCAGCAGGGTGACGCCCTTCTCCTCCGCATAGGGGATCAAAGCCCTGAGGGCCTTTAAAACGACCGCGTCGTCTACCTCTCCATCGGGAGCGGGGCTCAAATCGCCCAGAATACGGACAAAGGGAGCCTCCAGCTGGGAGGCCACGTCGATGGAGCGCAGCAGTTCCCGGCGGGTTTCCTCCGCCTTTTCCGGGAATTTCAGGCAGGCGCCGGAAGAAATGCAGGATATGTTCATGCGGATTTTTTTCAGCTGAGCCAAGGTTTTGGGCAGGTTCTCCTGCTGAAAGGGCTTGGTTTTGCCGTCGAACAGCTCGTCGCCCAGCCCGCGGACCTCAATGCCCTGGAAGCCTAGATCCTTGGCCATGGAATATACGTCGGACCAGCCGAATTCCGGACAGCCCAAGGTTGAAAACGCTAGTTTCATTTTGGATCCTCCTAAGTGATTTTTGCTTTGTATTGAGGGCGCCTTTCAACAAAGAAACGTCCTGACAGAGAGGAAAAGCCGACGGTTCCGAAGGCTCCCTCATTTTTTACACTACTAAAAAAATATATCAGGAAATCCGCGGTTTGTCAATTTTTCCGCCGGGAGAAACGGCGGTTGTGCAAGGGAGAGAAAGAAAATAATTTCTGGTTCCCGGCGGATTGTTTTTCCAGCGGGAATGGGATATAATAAAGCTTAAGAAAAGGGCTCGCAGAGAGCTGCCCGACGGCGTCAGGAGAACAGGGGGCTCCCAAAGGCTTCGGTTTCCCGTGAAGGTGAAAAGGAAATAAGGAGGGCCCGTTCCTCTCTGTGGCGCAGAGGGAGCGGGCTTTTATGAAAAGAGAGGATGTGGCCCGTTGCATCGGTATTTGTTGTTTGATCTGGATGGGACCCTTACCGACCCGGCGGAGGGGATTACCAAGTGCGTCCAATACGCCTTATCCTATTTCGGGCAGGCGGAACGCAGGCCGGAGGAGCTTTACTGCTATATCGGGCCTCCGCTGCCGGAATCCTTTGAAACCTACGGGGGGCTTTCCCGGGAGGAAGCGCTGCTGGCGGTGGAAAAATACCGGGAGAGGTTTCGGGAAAAGGGTATGTTTGAAAATAAGGTTTATCCCGGTGTGGAAAAGCTTCTCTGGACGCTGAGAGACGCTGGCAGGGTGCTGGCGGTGGCTACCTCCAAGCCTGAGGTGTTCGCGAAGGAAATTTTGGGGCATTTTGGGCTTTCCGAATATTTTCAGGAAATCGTAGGCAGCGAGCTGGACGGCACCCGCATGGACAAGGCGGAGGTCATCCGGGAGGCGTTCGCCCGGCTGGCTCTGGAAGAGGCGGATAAGCCTTTGACGGCCATGATTGGAGACCGGAAGCATGATATCGTTGGCGCTAAGAAAAACGGCATTGCTTCCGTAGGAGTGGCGTTTGGCTATGCGGAAGAAGGAGAATTGGAAGAAGCCGGCGCGGACCGGATCGTGGCTTCTGTTTCGGCCCTGCGGAAGCTCTTGCTGGCATGGTAAGAAGAACAGGAGGCGTTATGGAGCAAAACGGTTGGAAACGGGACGTGAAAAGGCTGGTGCTGGTGGCGGCCGCCTCCTGCGTGATGGCCATGAATATCAAAAGCTTTGTCCGGGCGGGGGGACTGTTCCCCGGCGGATTTACGGGCCTGACTCTGCTGATCCAGCAAGCGGCGGATAAATTTTTTCACTTTTCTGTGCCGTATTCCGCCGTTAATCTGCTGTTGAACCTGGCGCCGATTATGATCAGCTTTCGGTTTATCGGGAAGAAATTCACCCTGTATTCCTGTGTGGCTATCGTTCTTACCAGTATTTTGACAGACATTCTTCCAGGATACCCGATTACCTCGGACATCCTTTTGATCTGTGTGTTCGGCGGACTGATCAACGGGTTTGCCGTCAGTCTATGCCTGTTTGCCGGCGCTACCAGCGGCGGTACGGATTTTATCGCGATTTTCTTTTCCGAGCGCAAGGGAAAAGAAACCTGGAACTACATTCTGGCGGGCAATGTGCTGATGCTGGCGGCGGCAGGCTTTTTGTTCAGCTGGGAGCAGGCGCTGTATTCCATCATTTTTCAGTTCGCGTCGACCCAGATTCTCAACGGGCTGTACAGCCGTTATCAAAAGCTGACCTTGCTGATTATAACGGAGGCGCCTCAGCGGGTTTACGAACAGATCAAAGAGGTCACTCATCACGATGCCACGCTGTTTCAGGGGGTGGGCTGCTATGAGGGCAAGGAGAGGAAGCTGCTGTACAGCGTGGTTTCCAGGCAGGAAAAGCGGAGAATTGTCTCTAAAATACGGGAGATTGATCCTAAGGCGTTTATCAATGTGGTAAAGACAGAGCAGGTAACAGGGCGGTTTTATCTGCGGCCCAATGATTAAGGCGGCCGGAGACGGAGCCGTCCGCCGGCGGGAAGGGGATCGACTGCGCGGCGCATTGGAACCGGGCGGGCCCTGGGCTTTGGGCTGAAGCATATGAGAGGCTTTGATAAAATCAGAAGTATTCCGCACGGAGCCAGGACCAAGCCAGCTCTGAAAAGGGGTGCCGGCTTTGCGCGGAAAATAAGGCGGGATTTTTATGGCGGCAGCTGGAAAAAGCAATAAATCATACGAAAGAAATAGAGATGAAAGCGCAGCAATGTTTTCTAACGCGGATTTAAAACGATTGATTTTTCCCTTGGTGATCGAGCAGGCCTTAGCCCTGACGGTAGGCATGGCGGACGTTATGATGGTATCCTATGCGGGAGAAGCGGCGGTTTCCGGCGTTTCTCTGGTGGATATGATTAACGTTCTGCTGATCAATATTTTCGCGGCGCTGGCCACCGGCGGCGCGGTGGTGACCGCCCAGTATCTGGGGGCGCGGAACCGGAAAAAGGCCTGCGAATCAGCGGACCAGCTTATGGTAGTGACCATCGTTATTTCCATTTTTATCATGGGGCTGACGCTGCTGTTTCAGAGGCCTCTGCTCCGCCTGTTTTTTGGGGCTATCGAGGATGATGTCATGTCGGCCTGTATCACCTATCTTTGGATTTCAGCGCTGTCTTATCCGTTTTTAGCGGTTTATAATTCCTGTGCCGCCCTGTTTCGGGCCATGGGAAACTCCAAGGTGTCTATGCTGGTTTCCTTAGCAATGAATGTGATCAATGTGGCTGGCAACGCGTTTTTTATTTTTACCTTCCAAATGGGTGTAGCCGGCGTGGCTACGGCCTCCCTGATTTCCAGAGTGGCGGCCTGCGTCATCATGGTGGTGCTGCTGAGCAATCCGGGGCATCAGGTTTTTATCAGCTTAAAATGGGAATATCTCAAGCCGGATTTCCCGGTTATCAAGAAGATTTTACATATTGGGATTCCCAATGGCTTGGAAAACAGCTTTTTTCAGCTGGGCAGAGTTTTGGTGGTCAGCATCATTTCCGGGTTCGGAACCGTCCAGATCGCCGCCAACGCGGTGGCAAATAACCTGGACGGTATGGGATGCATTCCAGGCAACGCGATGAATCTCGCTATGATCACCGTAATTGGCCAGTGCGTGGGCGCCCGGGATTACGGCCAGGCTTCCTATTATACAAAAAAGCTGATGAAAATCGCTTATCTTTCCGTCATCGGATGGAATGCCTTGATTCTGGCAACCCTTCCTCTATCCCTAAAGCTTTACAACCTTTCGGAGGAGACCATCTGGCTTTCCACCGTTTTGATTGTGCTTCATAACGGCTGTGCCATGCTGCTGTGGCCCGCCGCGTTCACCTTGCCCAACGCCCTGCGGGCGAGCAATGACGTCCGTTTTACTATGATCGTTTCAATTGTGTCTATGCTGTTGTTCCGAATCCTGTTCAGCTATGTACTGGGAATTTGGTTCCAAATGGGCGCCATCGGCGTGTGGATCGCCATGATAATCGACTGGGTGTGCAGGTCGATTTGCTTTGTAGGCCGGTTCGTACGGGGAAAGTGGAAGCTTCAAAAGATCTGAATGTGTTTTCTGGGAAAAGAAATTTTCCCTTTTAAGTCCGCGGCCTTTTCCTGCGGCCGGTCAGAAAACCTCCAGGCTTACCGCGCCGGGAACGGCGGAGGGCTGCGGCCAGTCTGCCTTCATGAAACGAAGGCCTGGTCCTTGATGATAAGCCAGAGGGTCTCTTTGCGCTAAAGCTGACAAAAAAGCCTCCGAAGGCGGCATTGTGCCGCCTTCGGAGGCTTTTTTTACCGGTGAATGTGGGAAAACAGCCGTGGGACGGTGGACAAGACCGGCAGAAAGTAAAACTGTCATGCCGGCTGTTTTATCGCCAACAGCCTTGCCATAACGTCTGCAATTCTGAAATTTTCAGCAAGCGGCCCGTCAAAATTTGAAAACCGTTGAAGGGCAGGCCCCAGGCTTACAGCTTTGCGGCGCCGGAGATCTTACTCCGCGCTTAACGGATCTGGGAAATCAGGAAAGCTTTAACGCTTTTAAATAAATTTCATAGGCCGTACGATAGGCGCCTGCCTCTGTGGGCTGATAATTCAACACTTTTTCCGAGCGGGCAATAATCTGCCTTGCCTCGTCCACATCTCGGATCTGCCCGTTAGCAATCAGCTGCATGGCGATATTGCCTAGAACCGTGGCTTCGATGGGGCCGGCGGTTACGGTACAGCCGCAGGCGTTGGCAGTCATTTGACAGAGCAGGCTGTCCTTGGTGCCGCCGCCAATCATATGGATGGCGCGGTAATCCTTGCCGGTACAATCCTTCAGCTGCTCGTAGGTGTAGCGGTATTTCATTGCCAGGCTTTCATAGATGCACCGCATCACCTGGCCTACGGTTTCGGGAACCGGCTGACTGGTTTTTTCACAAAATTCCCGCACTCTGCGGGGAAGATTGCCCGGAGGAACAAACATAGGATCGTCCGGATCGATAAAGCAGGCAAAGGGCTTTTCACGCAGCGCCAACCGTTCCAGGTCGCCATAGCTGTAGTCAAAGCCCTCCCGCTGGTACTGACGGCGGCTCTCCTGGATCATCCAAAGGCCCAGGATATTCCGAATCAGGGAGGTTTTTCCCTCGGCGGCGCCCTCGTTGGCCAGATTGTACCGTACTGCCTTCTCGTTCAGGACAGGACTGTCTACCACAGTGCCGAAAATTGACCAGGTGCCGCAGCTGTTGAAGATAAAATCCTTCTCTTCAGCCGGCACTGCGGCTACCGCGCTGGCGGTATCGTGGCTTGCCACTGACACCACCTTAATGGGATCCACTCCCAGCTCATCGCAGGTTTCGGGATTCAGCCGCCCGATGACCGTGCCTGGCTGGACGATAGAGGTGAACAGCCGGGAGGGAATCCCCAAAGCCTCCGTAACCCGCTGGGACCAGGTCCCCTTCGCCGCGTCCAAAAGCTGCGTGGTGGTGCAGTTAGTGTACTCCGAGGCCTTGACCCTGGTCAGCATATAATTGAAAAGATCGGGCATCAGCAATAGGCAGTCCGCCCGTTCAAGCTGATACGGCCGGTTCAGAGCCAGGGAATACAACTGAAACACGGTGTTCAGCTCCATAAACTGGTTGCCGGTCAGATGGTAAAATTCCTCCTTGGGAATTTTCGAAAAGCTTTTTTCCACCAGGCCCGTGGTTCGCAGGTCACGGTAGTGGACCGGATTTTCCAATAGGGTGCCGTCCTTGGCGATCAACCCGAAATCCACGCCCCAGGTGTCGATGGCAATACTGTCGATGGGGCCAAACTGTTTGGCCTTGACGATTCCCTGTTTGATCTCATAAAATTGGCGCAGAACATCCCAATAGAGGGTGCCGCCGATACTGACCGGATCATTGGAAAAACGGTGGATCTCCTGATAGGAAATCGTGTTCCCGTCAAAGGAACCCAGCATTGCTCTGCCGCTGGACGCGCCGAAGTCGAATGCCAGGACTTGTTTTTTCTGTGCCATTTTCATCGCGTCCATCCGGGAATTTCCCAGAGGCCGCCGCACCGTCCTTTCCTGAAAAATAATTTATTTGTTTTTACGATAATGGCGGTAGCCCGGGTGGCGGCCCGTCACCTTGGCGGATTTCCGAAGCTCCAGCAAGCGGCCGATATTCTTTTCGGAGATTTCTTTTTCCCCTCCCAGCAGACGGGCGTTCAGTTCGATTTTAGCCCACAGCTCCAAGGTTTCCATACGGTAATAGGCAGTGCATAAGTCTGCGCCCACAGTAACCGCTCCGTGATTTTCCAGAAGCATAGCGTCATGGTCGGGCAGATAAGGGGCGATAGCGTCAGGAACTTCCTTGGTGGAGGGGACGCCGAAGGGAGTGAGCGGCACGCTGCCCAAAGAAATAACCGCTTCAATCATAATGTAACGGTCCATAGGCAGATGAGCTACGGCAAAACCGGTGGCTGCCGGGGGATGAGCGTGAACCACCGCGCCTACGTCATCCCGCAGCTCATAACAGCGCATGTGCATTTTCATTTCCGAGGAGGGCCGATAGCCGTCGTTGGCTTCCAAAATCTCGCCTTGAGCGTTGATTTTTACCAGCTTTTCCGGGGTGATGAAGCTTTTGCTGATGCCGGTGGGAGTGCAGATAAAATTGCCGTCGGGAAGCTTTACAGAAACATTTCCATCATTTGCCGCTACCCAGCCGAGCTGCCACATTTTATGGCATACGTCGCAAATTTGTTCCTTAATCTCCATTTCAGTCATGAAAAGCACCTCTTTGATTGATTTTGATTAAAAAGAGCGGGCGCTCTTTTGGCTTTATTATAGCTTCCATTTTAATGTTCGTCCAGATATTACAGCAATTTTGACAAAAAGAAAAGCCGATGGGGGTTTAATAATTAATTATGATCAATTATGATTATGAGGAATGCAGACAAATTTGAAAAAGGGGGCTAAACGGTCCAATAGAGCGGGACTGTTGTGAAAACCGGCCCATGAGACTGATGGACGAGCTGTATTCTTCAGAACCTGAAAGGGTCCAGGGGCTCTATTCTCCTACATACTCTTTTCTTCAGCAAAACGATTGAATAGAAAAGTACGCGTTTTATGTCCGCCTGTTCAAAACGGATTTTGTCAGTCGGAGGAAAGAAAAATAAAAAGCGCCGCCAAGAAAGCTTGACGGCGCCGAAACGCTTGAAACAAGGGGCGGTTGGCATTCAATTCATGAATGTCAATGGGGATATTAAGCGGCCTTGACCGCCTTGAGGATCCGGACAACAATAGGGCTGAGCACCACATTAACGCCAAGCTCTACTAAGAAATTGACTCCCAGCAGGCCGACGATGATATTGTAAAGCACGTCGGTTTCGCCGGTCCAGGAGAGAAGCACAGGGCGGAAGAACAGCGCCAGTCCCAGATAAAAAATACCCGTGTTTACTATGGGGCTTAGAACAGCCGCTGCGACGGTGCCTCCCAGCACGCTTTTGGGAGCGATGAGGCGGTAAACCAGTCCGGCCGCGAGGCCGGCAGCCATGCCCTTGACCATGCAGACCACGATGCACAGAAATGGGTTTGCGTTCCAGACGACCGCGCCGCCGGGATCTGCTCCCGTAACGCAGCAGATGAGAACCACAACGCTGAATACGCCGCCCAAATAAGCGCCCGCTCCCGCACCGTACACAGCGGCGCCCACAACAATGGGAATCATCGCCAGAGTGATGGAGAAGGGACCGAACTTGATGAAGGTGGAAACCAGCTGCAGCACAATTATGATAGCTGTGAAAATAGCCAGGCCCACCATCCTTTGGGTTTTGCCCATGGTCAGAGATTGTTGCTTTGTCATATTCAATTACCTCCTGCTGATGCTCCTGATTTCAGGATGCATCGCAAATATTGATAGCCCGGCAGAGCCGGTAAGCCCCAAAGGGGCGCTATTTCTGAAGCTTATAACATTGGGATCCCCCCAGGAACGGCTTCGAAAGAAAACCTGAAAGCGGGCGCGCTGTGAGACAGGAGCACGCCGCGCCTATGGATATGCGGTTGACTTGAAGGGATCCGGCATTGAGGGAATATAGCCGGTCACAGCCGGCGCTTTTCTTACCGCCCGGCTTTGCCGGCATTCTTTTCATACAGGAGCCTGAGCCCCTCCAAAAGAAGGTTGTCGCAGTAGACGATATTCCTCCGGCAGTGGGGAACGATCTCTTTTCCTAGGCCGCCGGTGGCGACAATAGAGCATTTCTTACCCAGCTCCTCCTCGATCCGGTCGCACATTCCATCCATCATAGAGGCGGTGCCGTATACGGAGCCGGAACGCATGCAGTCGGCGGTATTGGAGCCGATCACATGCTTCGGAGCCTCCAGGCTGACGGAGGAAAGCAGGGCGGAACGGGCGGTAAGGGCCTCCAGGGCGATGCCCGGGCCGGGAATAATGACTCCGCCCAGCATACTGGCGTCGGCATCTAAAACGCTGATGGTGGTGGCGGTGCCGATGTCAAAAATAATGCAGGGACAGTCGAACAGCTCGATGGCCGCCACAGCGCCCGCCACAAGGTCGGCGCCCAGAGTGGACGGGTCGTTCAGCTTGATATTCAGCCCGGTTTTCATACCGGGGCCGATGCACAAGGGCTCGGTGCGGGTCAGGCGCTTGACGGCCCGTTTTATTCCGGAGGTCAGGGAGGGTACCACCGAGCTGATGATGGAGCCTTCGATCTCGCCGATAGAGACGCCGTAAATATCCACAATATCCCGCAGCTCCACCGCGTACTGATCCTCTGTACGCTGGCGGTCCGTGGCCAGGCGCGACACGAATTTTAAATCCCTGCCGTCAAAAACGCCCATGGTAATGTTGGTATTTCCGATATCCAAAGCCAATATCATGAAGGTCCCCCGCTTTCTGCTGCAAATCGATCAGATGAGAGCCGCCGGCCCGCTAAAGCTCCCAGCCCCGCCGCGCAGGGCGCAGAGCAAAGCGGAGATCCGGCCGCACTTTCAAGGGCCTGGCGCCCTCGTAAAATCTGATTATATTATAGCAAGTGTCCCTTTTAGACGCAAGAATTATTCTGCCCTGCGGCAAAAAACTGCTGTTTTTCCAGCAAATTCCTGCTATAATAAAATGAAATTATTTACATTTACCCAGAAAAGAACGGGTATGACGCTCACGCCCTGCGGCAGTGGGCCTCAGCGGCCTCCAGGCCGTCTGCCAACCGGCCGGTGCACTAAGCAGACGCACTTAAAATTGTCTGCAAATTTTAATCATATGAGGAAGCAAGCGGTATGAAAGAATTCTTCGGCAGAAAAATTTTAAAATATCAGGACCAGATTTTCCGGGATTTAAAGACGCTGGTGGCGATCCCTTCCGTGGCGGACGCCTCCGCCGCACGCAGGCCCTTCGGAGAGCGGTCGGCCGAAGCTCTCCGATGGATTTTAAACCGTGCCCGGGAGCTGGGGCTTGATACGGTAAACGTGGGCGATTACGCGGGCCACGCGGAATACGGCGGGGGGGAAGCGGTAGCGGCGGTGGTCACCCATGTGGACGTGGTGCCGGCCGGAGAGGGCTGGACGGGCGACCCCTATGTGCTGGAGAAGCGCGGCGGAAGGCTCTATGGCCGGGGAACCGCCGACGATAAAGGGGCGGCGGTGGTCGCTCTCTATTGCCTGAAGGCGCTGAAGGATGAAAAGGTGAAGTGCGTCCGAAAGGCGAGAGCAATTTTCGGCGCTGGGGAGGAAATCGCCTCCGACGACCTGAAACAGTATTTTCAGCGGGAGGCTTTGCCGGAGCTTGCCTTTACGCCGGACGCTGAATACGGCGTATGCAACCGGGAAAAGGGAATTTTACACGTGGAGCTTTCCGCCCCGGCGGACGGCTCACGGCTGGGAAGCCTCCATGGGGGAACGGTCCGCAACGCGGTAGCGGCTTCCGCCAGGGCGGAGGCGCGGTGTACGGCGGAGGAGTGCGAAGCGCTGGAGGCCCTGTCGAAAAAAATGGACGGGAAATTTTCTTTCCAGTGGTCGGGCGGCGTTTTGACCGCGGAATGTGCCGGAAGAGCCGCCCACGCCATGGAGCCCCAGAAAGGAAGAAACGCCGCGGCCCGGCTGGTCAGGCTTTTTTCCTCCTGCTTCGGCGGGGAAGCGCTGGGCGCCCTGTGGAGCTTTGTCGATCAAAAAATCGGGCTGGAGCTGGACGGAAGCTCCCTGGGGCTTCGCCGGGAGGACGCGGTTTCCGGGCCGCTGACGGTGAATTTAGGCGTGGCGGAGCAGGATAACGGCGTTTGCCGGGCGGTGCTGGATATCCGGTATCCGGTGACGGCGGACGGGGAGGAAATTTTTGAAAGGCTTCGGGCAGCCGCCGGGGCGTACGGCGTCAAGGCCCGGGTGCTGGCGGAGCAAAAGCCCCTGTTCGTGCCCGAGGATACGCCTCTGATCCGTATGCTGAAGGGCGCCTATGAGACGGTAACAGGAGGGCGGGCCTGGCTTTACGGCACCGGAGGCGGGACCTACGCCCGTTCTCTTCAGAACCGGGGCGTGGCCTTTGGCCCTGTGTTCCCCGGGGAGGAGAACCATCTCCACGACGCGGATGAGTTTATCGAGATCGAAAAATTCATGCTTCATGCCCAAATCTGCCTGGAGGCGCTGTTCCGCATGGCAACGCAGAAATAAAAAAGCCCGTTTCCCCAAGCCGAGCTGAAAAGGGAAACGGGCTTTTTTTCGCGCCGTTTTCACCGAGGACCTGGCAAAATGGCGCGTTCAGCGGCGCCGTAATCAACAGCGCTGTAAAATGAATATTTTTATGTGAGGCGGCGCTGAGAGCCTGCTTCCCGCTCTGACAGCCCCAGAAGAAAATCGGAGGAAACACGGTAGTAAAGGGCCAGAAAAACCAGCTTTTCCGCGGGCAGGGGCGTCCGGCCCAGTTCATAGTAGGCGTAGGTGGAGCGGTCGATTCTTAGAGCCGCCGCCACCTGGCTTTGGGACAGGCCGCGCCGCTTCCGCAGAGCCTTCAGCCGCCCGGCTGTCAGCGCTTTGTCGTATTTCAATCGTGATCAGACTCCATTTCCAAGAATGAGGCGTAGCCGGCGTTCCGAGAAGATCAGCGGCGATTTTCAACCGGCGTTATAATACGTTGTCCAGCAGGTCGGTTACGATTTTTCTTTGCTGGGTGTTCAGGGCGGACCAGCTGTCCAACAGCTTTCGTTGTTCCGGTGTAAGAAAAATTGCGTCGTCGCCTTCTCCGAAAAACTGGGATAAGGTGATACCGAACCCTTTGCATATTTTATCTAATGTTTGTATGCTTGGCGTTTGTTTTTTGCGGTACCAGGAGGAGATCGTCGATTGCGCCAGCCCGGATTTTTTAGCCAATTCATACTCGGTCCAGTTGCGTTCTAAGCGGAGCCTGGTGATTTCTTTCAGGATATCTTTCACGTTTCCACCCGCCTGATTTGTTTCGATACAAGTATATTATACATTGGGATATTTTGGTTTTTTAGTCTTACGAAGCGTATAAATATTACGATATGAATCATGACCGCATCCTCGTGCTCCATGGTTCATTTCTATTATGACAGATACTGTTTTATATTCCTATCCTGAAAAATGTAACTATAATCTTTTATCGTTCCTAGAAGCGATCGAAAAGTCCCAGGTGCCTATGGAAACACTTCCATAGGCGCCTGGGACTTTCTCCGGAATTATGGGTTTCATCGCCGGGGATTTCATTTCCTTTTTCAGCCTTCGGCTTTCCGGTAAAGGAAAGCGCCGAAATACGTAACGGTGCTTTGACCGTTGATATATTTCATGCCGCAGGCCTCCGCCAGCTCAGACACCGCCACGCCGTAAGCCTCCAGGGAAGCCATAGCCCGGTCGGGAAACCGGCAGGGCCCGCCGGTGCGTTTGGCGCACACAGGGCATACGCGGCACCCGCCCGCGCCCAAATGGAGGGTTTTCCCGAAAGGGAGGGAGGCGAATGCGCCGGAAATTTTTTGAGCCAGCCGGTTATGCCTGTTACCTGCTTCCAGCATTCCCTCGATGTCATAGCCGTCCGCAAGCTCTCCCACGGTTTGATATGCCAAGGCGCTTTGAAAGGTCTTGGCCTCCTCGATCAGCTTGACGATATCACCGACGTCGGGAGGACACATCCAGCACATGCCAAAATTTCCGCAGGCGTTGGATTCGCATAGGGATCGAAAGCTTTTGTCAAAATGGATGCGGCTCACGGGAATCACTGCGGCTTGATAGGCGCCCAGGCTGAGAGCCAGATCTATCAGCTTTTGTTCGTTCATGAAGAAGGTCCTCCTGTCTGCCGCCGGCACTCCGAGAGCCTCGGACGATTGCCGGAAAGCCGGATGGAATCGTACGGTTTGCCGCCCACCGCTGCGGAACAGCCTTCTCAGACGGTTCAGCGCTCTGTTATCTTAAGCGGGCGCCCTGTATCCCGCGGCATTCCGCGCCTGGCCTGCGCGGCGGATTTTCCAATCGGGCCGCTGATTCGTACCGCTCAAAAGGAGAAGCGGGAAAACAGCTCCGGAAAGGGGGCGGGCAGCGCGGGCTTCTGCTTTCAGCTGCGTCACAGACGGCGGCCCGGCGGCAAGGGCTGGAACCGTAAGGCGCACGCCTTTTGACGGGCTTGTGCTTTTCCGTTTGTTTTGGTAATATCTAACTGGACGGATAGGACGGCCATGGAGCCGGCGGGCGCTCTGGGACGCCTCCGGCATTTTGAGGGCTTCCGTCTGAGAATGGGCCGCGTTTCCTAAACTATACCACTTTATGGCCGGGATTGCCAGGGGCCTGGAGAAAATTCCGCTTTTTCAGGAAGGATTTCCTGGCGGGCAGCGCGGTCGGGAAATCGTATGCGTTTGATAGAAGGATATGGTAGAATGGCTTTATTGACAATTAACGATCGAGAATACATTGTAGAGGCCGGAACCCTGCTGAGCGACGCGATTGGCCTCCATCACACACTGGAGCTTCCCTGCGGCGGAAAGGGAAGGTGCGGCAAATGCAGGGTAACGGCTTCAGGGAACCTGTCTCCGGTATCTGAAACGGAGCGCGGGCATCTGTCACGGCGGGAATTAGAGGCCGGGATCAGGCTTGCGTGCTGCACGGCCGTAGAGGGAGACTGCCGGGTGTTTTTAGGCGGGGAAGCAAAAAGTGTGATATGCGGCGGCGGAGAAATGCCCGATTTCACACTCAAGCCCCTGTTTCATACCTTTGGAGCGGCGGTGGACATTGGCACCACGACTCTGGCCGCGCGGCTGTATGGACATAAGGGGCTGCTGGCGCAGGCTTCCGGCATCAATCCGCAAAATCGATACGGGGCGGATGTGATTTCCCGGATTGGCGGGGCTTTAGCCGGAAAGGGCGTGGAAATGGCTCAATGCATCCGGAAGGCGCTGAAAGCGCTGCTGGAGGAATTATCCGGGGAAGCGGGGATTTCCCCGGAACAAATTGACGCTTTGGCAATTACGGGAAACACCGCGATGCTGTATTTGCTGACGGAAACAGACCCGGACTGCCTCTCTCACGCGCCTTTTGAGGCTTCCCGCTTGTTTGGAGAATTATGGAGAGGCGTTGACCTAGAGCTGCCTTGTCCCACAGCTAAGGTATATCTTCCCCGGTGCGTGTCTGCGTTTGTAGGGGCGGATCTGGTTACCGCCCTTCTTGCCAGCGGGCTCTGGCGGAAGGAGGAAACCTCCGTACTGGCGGATATTGGCACCAACGGGGAGATGGCGCTATACAGCGGGAAGCGGCTGTACTGCTGTTCTACCGCCGCCGGCCCGGCGTTTGAAGGAACCGGGCTGTCGATGGGCATGGCGGGAAAAGAAGGGGCGATAGACCGCGTTGCGGTTCAGGAGGGGGCGCTTTGCTCCCATGTCATCGGAGGTGGAAAGGCCGCGGGGGTATGCGGCAGCGGCGTTGTCGATGCGATGTCCGCGTTTCTGGAGCTAGGCTTGATGGACGAGACCGGGTGTTTGACCAAAGATCCGGTTTTTATCTCAGAGCGGGTATCCATTTCTCAGCGGGATGTGCGCATGGTGCAGTTAGCTAAAAGTGCTGTCTGCGCGGGAATCCAGACCTTGATCGAAAACGCCGGAATTTCGATGGCGGAGGTAGACCGGCTGGTGATCGCCGGCGGCTTTGGGAGCTATTTGAATCTTGAAAACGCGGGAAAAATCGGCTTAATTCCGCCGGCGCTGGCGCGGAAGGCCTCGCCTATTGGCAATGGGGCGCTCCTGGGCGCCGCGATGGTTTTACTGAATCAGGATTTTATAGAGCTTTCTTCACGGCTGGCCCGGCAAGCGGAAACAGTGGATTTAGCGGCAAGCTCTATTTTCCAGGAACGCTATCTGGAGGGAATGCTGTTTTGATTCTCTGCCCGCTCAACGGAAAGCTGAGCGAGCTGGTTTTCCCAAAAAGGGAATCCCGGTTCAGAGTAGCCTGCCTTCTGCAGCGGATCGGCGGAAGCCGTGGCGGGCATAGCGGTTCCTGTGTTTTAGCCTTTTCTTTTGCCGAACATCCGGCAGATGCTTATGTTTTCCGGCTGTGATCCCATGGATAACCGAATGTCTTGTGACTGAAATTCACATTTTGCTGATCCGGCTCCTATAACCGAATAAAGCACAGCCAAATCATAATGGCAAGAAACCGCCTGGCGCATGTCTCCTGAAAGAAACGGAACGTCAGGCGGTTTCTTTTTACCGGAAAGCCGCCAAAAGGAAATAATAGGCCGCGGGGCTGTGTAATGCTTCACACAGCCCCGCGGCCTTTGAGGATAACAGGAAAGGAAAAACCAGAAAGAAAAGACGGAACGGCAGGCCTTGGGGGATGCTTGCGGAAAGACTTTTGGAAGGCCTGCTCTAACGCTTTGGTTCTGCTGCCGGCTGGCATCAGCGTACCGGCCGGAGTACCGCCTCGGCGCATCGGATACCGTCTACCGCGGCGGAAACGATTCCTCCGGCATAGCCGGCGCCCTCCCCGCAAGGATACAGGCCCTGGAGGCCCACAGCCTCCAGCGTCTCTGTTCTTGGGATCCGTACAGGGGATGAGCTTCTGGTTTCCACGCCGGTAAGCACGGCGTCAGCTTGGGCGAACCCGTGAAGCTTGGCGTCCATCAGCCTCAGTCCCTGACGCATGGCATCGGCAATTTCAGGAGGAAGACACTGATCCAAGGAAGCGGGCGTTACTCCGGGCTGATAGCTTGGAACAACGCTTCCAAAGGCCGAGGTCGGCTGCTTTTTTAAAAAATCCCCGGCCAATTGGGCTGGGGCCCGGTAGCTTCCGCCCCCCAGCCGGTAGGCGGCTTCTTCCAGACGCCGCTGGTACTCTACTCCCGCAAGCGGAGAATCGCTTGCAAAATCCGCGGGGGTAACTCCAACCAACAGAGCGCTGTTGGCGTTTTCCCCGTTTCTGGCAAAACGGCTCATGCCGTTGGTGACCAAGCGCCCTTTCTCCGACGCCGCGGCTACCACCTGGCCGCCGGGACACATACAGAACGTGTATACGCCTCTGCCGTTGGGAAGATGCACCGCCAGCTTATAATCTGCCGGGCCTAAAGCGGGATGTCCGGCGAATCTGCCGTATTGGGCCCGGTCGATCGCTTTTTGGCTGTGCTCGATTCTAGCGCCTACCGAAAAGGGCTTTTGTTCCATAACGACGCCCTGGTTCAGCAAGGCCTGGAAGGTATCCCTGGCGCTGTGGCCGACCGCTAAAATCACATGGCTTGTTTCCAGCACCTCAGTTCCTTTTTTTCCGAATAGCTCTACGCCGGTAATTTTACCGCCGTGAATTTGGAGTCTGGTCATCTGGGTTTCAAACCGAACCTCGCCGCCAAGGGCTATGATCGTCCGGCGCAGGTTTTTTACGGTGGTTCTCAGACGGTCGGTGCCAATGTGAGGCTTCGCCTGAAAGAGAATTTCCTCCGGCGCTCCGGCTGCGGCAAACTCTTCCAGAACCTTTCGGGTCCGAGCGTCCTTGGTTCCGGTGTTCAGCTTGCCGTCGGAGAAGGTGCCCGCGCCACCCTCGCCGAATTGTACGTTGGAGAGGGGATTCAGCTTTCCTGTTAGAAAAAATTCCTCCACATCCCGGGAGCGCCGCTCCACATCCCGGCCTCGTTCGATCAAAATAGGCCGGGCGCCTGCCTGAGCGAGAATCAGCCCGGCAAATAGTCCGGCGGGACCGGCCCCTATTACGATGGGCCTTAAAGCGGGGAGAAAGGCATTTGTCAGGCTGTAATGATAGGGCGGCGCCAAGAAAGCCTTTTTGTACCTGCTCCTTTTTAGAACGGCCGTTTCCTCTCCGGCGAGAGATAGGTTGACGGCGCAGATAAAATGCACTTGGTCCTTTTTTCTGGCGTCTATGGACCGCCGGGCCAGAGAAAAAGCCTTGATCCCATTGAGCGGTATGTTCAGAGCTTTGGCCGCGGCATCCCTGAGATCTTTTTCTGTGTAATCCAGAGGCATGGAAAGATCGCAAACACGAATCATAGAAAATCTCCTTAAGGCAGGAATCAAAAATTAATGGTAAGCGCAGAGAGCGGACGGCGCGGCGGTTTCGGGCCTGCGGCTTGCAGGCTTGGGGGCTGCGGAGCAGGCGGTACGAGCGGAGAGGCCCGGCGCCTCTCGAAACGCTTGGCGGCGCAGGCTTTGAAAGGGCGAAATCAGGAATTCGCCTCTGCCGGAGGCTGTGAGTGAGAAAGCAGCGAGACCGCGGCGCTTTTCCCGGCGACAAAGCCGGAGGACCAGGCCCATTGTAAATTATAGCCGCCGCAGTCTCCGTCGATATCCAGAAGCTCGCCGCAGGCATACAGCCCGGGCAGCCCCTTGGACTCCAGGGTGGCGGATTCGAACTGAGAGGACAGAAGCCCTCCTGCGGTGGATTGAGCCTGCTGCCAGCCCAGGGTTCCCGTGGGAGAGAAGCGCCAATCCTTGACGGTGCGGCAGATCGTTTTTAATTCTGAAGGGGACAGGCTGCCGCAAGGGCGGGAAAGGGCGGAGGGCATGAGCTGTTTGAGAAAAGCCAATCCAACCCGCTTGTTGACGATTCCGGATAACAGCTGCTCCACGGGCAGGCGCGGCTGCCTGGAGATCAGCGCCTGCAAAAATGAGAGCAGCGAGGAATAGTCCAAATCCGGCACTAAATCTAGAGAGAGCTCGACTTTCTCCGTTTTGTGCCTGTTGACGGTTCTGTGAGAAAAAAATTCTCCTACCAGCCGGGAAAGGTTCAAAATGCAAATGCCGGAAAGCCCCTGGTCAGTAAATTGGATCTCACCGGTTTCCTGCTTTACTGTTTTTCGATCTGCCAGCAGCGAGGCTCTTCCGCGGCAGCGCAGGCCCTTGACCGCCTTCAGCACAGGGGAGGCGGCCCGCACCGGCGCTAAGGAGGGAAACGGTTCGGAGGCTTTTAAGCCCAAGCTGGCGGCCAGCTTCAGGCCGCTTCCGTCGGAGCCTGAGGAGGGCATGGCCCGCCCGCCTGAGGCCAAGATCAATCTTTTGGCGAAAACAACTCCCCCGCTGGTTTTCAGCTCGTAGCCGCCAGGCTTTCTTTTGACGGCTTCTACGCTGGTTTGACAGCGTTCCTCTACGTTCCGGCCTTCTAAATACCTGCGCAGTACGTCCAGCACCGCCGAGGCCTGGCCGCCGTAAGGATAGCAGCGGCCCTGGCCTTCCTCCCGGTACAGCAGGCCGAGACGGCCGAACAGGGAGAGTGTGTCTTTGGGCGGAAGCTGAGAGAAAACAGCGGAAACAAAGCTTTCCGGCGCGCCGTGATAACGGGAGAAATCTAGTTCCAGATTGGTCAGGTTGCAGCGTCCGTTGCCGGTAACCAGCAGCTTTTTGCCTACCCTGGGCCCACGCTCCAAAATGGAAATATTTTTCCCGGGAATAAACCGGGCGGCGGAAACCGCCGCCATTAAGCCGGAGGCTCCGCCGCCTAAGATTACCAAATCAGCCATGAAAAATCAGCCTCCCCAACCAAATAGGCTGCCGAGCACTCCGTAGGAAAGAAGGGTCATGACAAAGCCGGCCACCAAAACCCCGGCGATAATAGGGGGCAGAGAATCCTTTAAGCGCATTTTTAGCACCGAGGCGATCAGCGCGCCTGTCCACCCTCCCGTGCCGGGAAGCGGAATAGCCACGAACAAAAACAATCCGAATTTTTTGTATTTCGTTACCTTGGCGCTTTTTTTCTCCGCTTTAGCTTCCAGCTTGTCCACCAGCTTTACAAATCGGGTGTTTCGCATCCAATCGAAGATTTTTCGGATAAACAGTAAAATAAAAGGAATGGGCAGAAGATTGCCGATCACACAGATAAGATAAGCGATGGGCCAGTCCACTCCCAGCAGCGTGCCGGCTAAAATGCCGCCTCTTAATTCCAAAATGGGCAGCAGGGAAATCAGAAAAATAATCAGCTCCGCGGGAACCGCGTTTTTTAGGGAGTCGATGATCGATTGTACCAGTTGATCCAAAGATTTGTCCTCCTAGCTTTTGATCAGGTTTTATCAGAATACCGAAACCATCCGGACCGCAGAAATTCAGCGGAGAGCCGAATCTCTGGAAGGGTATGGCAAAGCTGCCGGCTCCAGTGACGATAATATCTTTATTATACCTCACAGCTTCAAGCAGTTTCAAGCTATTTATCTATTTCTTAGCGGGATATCCGGAAAGGTGGGAGAACACCCGGTGGTTTCGGAGAATTTTAACAGACGCCCTCCGTCCTGCCCGGAGGAAAAGGCAGGACGAAAAATTCCAGGGATTATTTATCCCTGGAATTTTTTAATCGGCTTCAGCCGAACGGTCCACCATCAGGTTTAAGTATTTCCGCTCCCGGATAAAGTAAACCGGCACCAGCAGAATGATGGCGCCGAGCCAGGCGGCAGGCTCGGCGAGGAAAAGGCCTTCGCCGCCCAGAAACATGGGAAGGGTAAAGGCACAGGCCAGGCGCATCGCCAGCTCCATCATGCCGGAAAGGAAAGGCGTGATCGTGTCTCCAAGGCCCTGGAGGGCGGAACGGTAAATATTTAATAAGTAGAGAATGGGCAGAAAAACCGCCAAAACGGCCAAATAGCTCATGGCTACCTGCAAGGCTTCCTGGGCGTTCTCACTGCCGGCGTTGATAAACAGGGAGGTCAAAGGCCGGCTGAAAATCAGCGCCAGGGCCGTGATCGCCAGAGAGGTGGCGATAGCCAGCACCGTCGCGGCGCGGATTCCCTTTTTGATCCGCTTGATTTTTTCCGCACCCATGTTTTGGCCGGTATAGGTAGCAATGGAATAGCCGAAGGCGATGGCGGCAAGCTCTAAGGCGCCGTAAAGCTTGTTGGTAGCGGTAAATCCTGCTAAAAAGGCGACGCCGTAGGTATTAATGATAGACTGGAGCACCATGCCGCCGATGTGGATCACCATATTCTGCACCGCCAGAGGGCTGCCTAGGGAAAACAGCTTTTTCAGCAAGGGCCGGTCGAGCCGCCAATCCTCTTTGGAAAATTTCAGCAAGGAGAGCTTCCGGAAACGGTAAGCACAATAGAGGCAGGAGACAAGCTGGGCGGTTACCGTGGCGCCGGCCGCCCCGCCGATTCCCCAGTGAAAGGCCGCGACAAACAGAAGGTCGAGCCCGATATTCACGGCGCAGGCCACGCCCATGGCCACCAAGGGAGTGGTGCCGTCACCCAGGCTTCTCAGCACAGAGGCCAGCAGATTATAGGCTATTACCACCGCAAAACCGCCGTAGGAAATCCGCAGGTAAAGCAAGGCCTCGTCTAAGACGGCAGGGTCTGTGTTCAGCAGCCGCAGCACCGGCTCCGCCAAAATCTGCAGCAGCACCGACATGACCACAGCGATGGCTGCGGCTAAAACAATCGACATGGCGACAGACTTCCTCAGCAGTCTGTATTCCTTAGCGCCGAAATGCTGAGCGATTAAAATGGCAAAGCCCTGGGTCAGTCCCACGCAGAAGCCGAGGCAAAACCATACCAGCCAGTCGGTAGAGCCTAAGGCCGCCAAGGAATTAACGCCGCAGAATTGTCCCACGATGGCGGCGTCAACCACAGTGTATAAATGCTGAAAAACACCTCCCAGCATCAGCGGGAGGGCGAATTTAAGAATCAGCTTGGATGGCTTACCGCTGGTCATATCGGTAACGCGGCTCTCCATGAAAACAAGTCCCCCTTTTTTCTCTCAAAGCCATTTTATTTGGATTTGAGATTCATTATAAAGGGGGACCGTTTTAATTTCAATAAGTTTGCAAAGAAAAATAAAGAAAATATAAAGCCGCCATAGAGCGCGCCGGATATCAGGTGCGTCTAGGACGCGGCAAGGGCTCCAAAGAGAGCCTTGCTGCCCGCGCCGGTTACAGCCCGCAGGAGCAGCTTCCGTCCTCGTGGCTGCATTCCGCTACCGGGCCCACGATAGGAAGGGGATCCACCCCGATGCGGGTGTAGTAATCGGAAAGAGCCGCTTTAATAGCCTGCTCCGCCAAGACAGAGCAGTGCACCTTTACCGGCGGAAGCCCGTCCAGGGCTTCCATAACCGCCTTATTGGTCAGCTTCAAGGCCTCCTCAATGGTTTTTCCCTTGACCATCTCCGTGGCCATAGAGCTGGTGGCGATGGCGGCGCCGCAGCCGAAGGTCTTGAACTTCACGTCGGTGATGACGCCATCCTTGATTTTGAGATACATTTTCATAATATCGCCGCAGGTGGGGTTGCCTACCTCGCCGATGCCGTCGGCGTCCGGTATTTCTCCCACGTTTCTCGGATTGGCGAAATGATCCATTACCTTTTCACTGTATGCCATAAATATTTCCTTCTTTCTGGATGCTGGAATTTCTATTGTTATGAATCGTTATTAGCTTTAGCCCGATTAGCCGGAAGAATTTCTAAATAATCAAGGCGCAGGAAACGCCTTGGAGCTTTCACCTTTCGAAGCCGTCGCCTGCTCCGGCCGGCAGAGGCGGAAAACGGTGCTCTGCGATGGGAATTTGGCCTTTGAAATGGGAAAGCCCTTTTGCGGGTGCTGAAAGCTTCCGGATTTTGGCCTGCTCTCTGACGCATTAAGCCTTCAGAGGGCAAGGCTTAAGCCGGTTTAGCGGTCCTGAAACTGAAAGGGAGGACGGTTTTCCTTTTGAATCCGTTCCCACAAGGGAGACATGCTTCTGAGGCGCTCTACAATGGGAGGAAGAACCTCTAAGATGTAGTCTACATCTTCTTCCGTGTTCTCGTCGCTCAGAGTGAGCCGCAGAGAGCCGTGGGCGATTTCGTGAGGCATGCCCAGGGACAGCAGCACGTGGCTGGGATCCAGGGAGCCGGAGGTGCAGGCGGAACCAGAGGAACCGCAAACGCCCTTCAGGTCCAGGCTCAGCAGAAGGGATTCCCCTTCGATCCCCTCAAAGCACATATTAAAGTTGCCCGCCATGCGCTTAGTGGGATGGCCGTTCAAATGGGAGCGGTCGATCTTGGAGGCGCCGGCAATCAGCTTGTCCCGCAGCTTTGTCAGCCGGGCGACTCTGCCGGGAATGTCTTTTGTGGCTTCCTTTACCGCGGCCGCCAGGCCTACGATGCCCGCGGTATTTTCCGTGCCGGCCCGGCGGCTTCTTTCCTGGGCGCCGCCGTCGATCAGGTTCTGGAGGCGGACGCCCCTGCGGATATACAAGGCGCCGCAGCCTTTGGGACCATGAATTTTATGGCCGGTAAAGGACATCAGGTCAATGCCCTGGGCTTTTACGTCGATGGGCACGTTGCCTACCGCCTGAACCGCGTCAGTATGGAACAGAACCTTGTGCTTTTTGCACACCGCCGCCAGCTCAGGAATGGGCTGAATAGTGCCGATTTCGTTGTTAGCGTACATAATGGTCACATCAACTACCTGAAAGCCCATCAACCTCTGCTTGTGGACGAGCGCTTCCGGTTTTCTGAGCATATGACATTCGCCGGTCTGGCCCGTCCCTTCCACGCCTTGGATGAAATGGGCTATATCATTGGCGGGTTTGACGGCCTGCTTCCCTACAGTAAGGAGATCGACCGCTGTGCTACCGAAGGCGGTATGTTCAAGGCTATCACCTACTGTAACCCCAAATACACTGCTTCACTGAACAAGGTACTGGAAATTCTGGAGCAAATGGAACTGGCCGAACAGTCAGAGGATGATGCAGCGTATGAATGTGAGGAGGATGCCGATGAGTAATTTGAATGATATATTCTTCACACCGGCCGCCAATCAGGAGCTGACCTATGACCAGGTACTGGAGGATGTACAGCGGTATTTTGCCGAAAACCATGCCTCCACCATTGCCGAAGCTGGGGAAGGCAATGCAGAGCGTGCCACAAGTCTGCTCAAAGAACTGATGGAACACTACATTGTCAAACGCAAATATGCCCTTGACGGGCTCTCTACAAAAGAACTGTGTTCCAAGCTCTATGAAGACATGGCCGGCTACTCCTTTTTGAAGAAATGGATCTATAAGCCCGGTGTTGAGGAGGTCAACATCAACGCCTACAACGACATTGAAGTGATCGAATCCAGTGGGCGCAGCATCAAGATCCCTGATAAATTCAGTTCGCCCCAGCACGCCATCGATGTGATCCGCAGGATGCTCAACGCCTGCGGCATGGTCATTGATGACACCATGCCCAGCATTGTGGGATTTCTGGACAAGAACATCCGTATTTCGGTGGATAAAACTCCCATTGTGGATGCAGATGTAGTCGTCAATGCCTCCATCCGTATTGTCAACCAGCAGACCGTCAGTGAAGAAAAACTGCTGAACTCCGGCAGTGCCACCGCTGAAATGCTTCACTTTCTGACTGCCTGTATCCGATACCGGTTCACGCTATGGTTCCTTTGTCATCATCACATTCATATACTGGTACGGGATCTCAATCCCCTCTTTGTCAAACGTGAGCT
>OGWT01000818.1_pt1 | contig 24875 bp, 18 predicted proteins | sample 1576101 | NCBI WGS metagenome assembly OGWT01 (sample SAMEA3541481, study PRJEB24748) | human gut metagenome | biome: human gut; feature: human-associated habitat; material: faeces | place: China | collected 2012 | reverse complement strand
AGGAGTCCGGCCTGTATTACAACCGCCACCGCTATTATGACCCGCTGCAGGGGCGGTATATCACTCAGGATCCGATTGGGCTGAAGGGGGGATGGAATTTTTATCAGTATCCGTTGAATCCGGTCATAAATGTAGATCCGCAAGGTTTGGTTGATATAAATTTATACCCCGAAAGTGATCTTATCCATTCTGTAGCTGATGAGATTAATATCCCAGGCGTTTTCACAATCGGGGGGCATGGTACCCCCACATCTATTGAATCCGCAACGCGCAGTATCATGACAGCTAAAGATCTAGCATATCTAATTAAATTTGATGGGAATTATAAAGATGGGATGACAGTTTGGTTATTTTCTTGTAATACAGGTAAAGGACAAAATTCATTTGCTAGCCAATTAGCTAAAGAGTTACATACAAATGTAATAGGACCTGACACGCTATGGACGTGGTGGGGGCGAGGAACTAATGGTAAGTTAAAAATGGATACAGTGCTAACAGCACCAACGAACCTTAATTCAAATAAGGATCTAATGGCTATAACAACAAAAGACCTTGGTAATTGGATAACATATGGGCCATCTGGGCACCCCATTTCTAATATGCAAGGTACGCCAGAAAAACCCAGTGATATAAGATAGGTTGTAGATGTATGAAAGCATGCTTGTTACTATTTTTTTATTTCTCTTTTATTTGTCAATTGCATGGTGCTGATGTGAAAATAAAACAAAACGAAAGTATGATGGGGTCTACAGCAATGACCTATGATTTAAGTGAAGAAAAGTTGATGAAACTGAAGTATAAATCACAACATGGTGATTCAGAGGCATCATTTCGACTATATCAATATTACTGCTTTACTAAAAATAACATTTACAAACAATTGCGATTCTTGGAAAGATCAGCATCTCAGGGGAATGTTACAGCGCAGTTTAATTATGGGGTCTTTTTATCAGATACAAATCCAACATTATCAGAATATTATAATTTGAATAGAGCTATTTATTGGATGGAATTCGCTGTAAATAACGGTAATATTGATGCAAAGAGCAAACTTCAAGAGCTCAAAAAGCTAAAGCGAATGGATAGAAGGAAGAATAAGGAGAATCCGTAAAAGCAATAGTTCATCAGACTGCCGCAGCAGTAGTATGATGATGAATCAGGGCTGTACTATAACTATTATCGGTAACATTAACCGCAGCAGGGGCGGTATAACACTCAGGCTCCGATTGGGCTGGAAGGTAGGTGGAATTTTTATCAGTATCCGTTGAACCCGATTTCTGGAATCGATCCCCTTGGGATTAGCCACCTGTTTATACAGCATAACTTTAGGTATGCTTTCGTGTGTTTCAGATATACCATGTGATGATAATTTTTATGATGTGCTTAGTATTCCAGTCGCTTCTGGTAATAATATGCAATGTAAAAATAATCCCCGTTGTACACATTTATAAATAGATGGCCAATACCTCAAGGCCTATGGAGTTGGAATGTTAATGACCCGGGAGCAAGCAATAGAAAACCTGACGGCATACGATTAGTACCGTCAGTTAATACAGGAACTTATAATCGCAATGGATTTTCAATACATAGTTGTTTAAACGCTTTTGGTCCGTCTTTAGGACCTCGATTCTGTTCCGAGGGTTGTATAACTGGTTTATCTAATGACATGCAAAAATTAAATGGGTTAATATTTTCAGAGCCAGATAGCACATTAACAGTTACGGACTAAAAAATATGGCAAGGTTATTAACAATTGTATTTTTTTCTCTATTTCTGCGAGTGCAGTTACTGCAAGACAATTTCAGAGAGAGTTAGATTTGGCAGACAAAGCAATATTATGGGCACTAATATCAGCCAGTACTAAAGAGGGACGAAAAGCGTGTTCACTAAGCTATTTTGCCTGTAAGGCCGCAGAGGCTGAACTCGGACTGGCATATATGGCTGCGAATGATAACAAGGAATTTCTCACATCCTTATCTAATATAAGGAGGTACAAAATAGATGCTGGACTTTCCGAATCCTATACATGCTATTTATTAAGTAAGGGAAAGATCATAAGACCATATCTGAAAAATCTAAATCCACTCCAACTTGCCGCTGATTGCATTGAAACAGTAAATAAAATAAAAGATAAGAATAAAAAAAATCATTGATATAAATTCAGTTAATATTTGTAGTGATGATAAAAATATAAAATTGAGAGTTAATAGTACTATTATGGCCATTGATGATTCTATAAAGTGCATCGATGAATGATAACTTAATTTTATTTAAAAATATATTAATAACTCACTCTCCAGGAGTTTTTTTAACTTAGTTTTATAATGAATACGATAATTAAAAGTGAAGAAGAAAATAGTTGTATACATATATTCCATGACCCTACATTGTGATCTATAGATTAAATATTTTTTAAATGTGACTGTCATCCTTCAGATAATAAAGCCATCATCGCAATAGATGGAAAAGCACTCCTGCTCTTTTTTGATTAGAGCCGTCGCAGGAGGAACAACTCATATCATCATTGCGATCTCGACGATGTATAGTCTCATCCTGCGGCAGAACAAGACGGATAAAAAATCCAATGAGAGCACACTCATCCAGAACTTATTAACATAATGAATATTAAAGAAAAATCATCGCAGCTAATGAAGTAATATGCAAAAATAATTAGTCCTTACAAGGAGCAAAGTTCCATAATCTCCCCCCTCCCCCTCAATGATCCAAATAAAGATAATGCATCCAGCTGGTCATTCTTAGCAGCACTTTTCGCATCACCGAAACATGGCTGAAATGGTCGGAGTAAACTGCCACCTGGGCGTAAATGCCGTCGGGTAAGGCATCGATATCATCGTTAGGGTCCAGTTCAATGGTTCCCAGCACACCGTCCGTGCCGGGCACGACCGTTAATGATTGCAATACCCCCTGCGCCTGATAAGAACCGCCTGGCACGACAGGTAAAATACTGGTCAGTTTGCCGTGGAACACCTGCCCAGGTAGCGCGTTAAACACCACTTCCGCATCATCGCCAGGTTTCAGACGTAACAGCGAGTTTTGCCGAAATTGGGCGACAATTTGCCGTTTTTGCTCGGGGATGAAGACCATCACCGGACGCAGCGGCAAGGCAGCGGCGTATGTGCCTGGGCGGATCAGTACCTGAGTGACGTAGCCATTGCTCGGTGCGCGAATGACGGTCTGTTCAAGGTTATATTTTGCTTCTGTAAGTTGCGCTCTTAAGCTCACAATCTGCGATTGCTCGCCGTTAACCATACTGTCGAGCTGGCTCTGGATCTGCGCCTGCTCCGCCACCGAGCCTTTCACCAGCGCATCCTGCGCGAGGAAATTTTGCCGCGCATCGTCGATGTCACGTTCCGAGAACGGATTCACCGCCGCCTGGCTGCCTTTCAGATAACGTTGATAATTTTTAAACAGACGGTCGCGCTCCGCTGAAACCTGGGTGGTGTTGGCCTGCGCTTCAGTGAGCTGCGCGCGCAGCGTCTTTATATTATGCGTCGCCGTCATCAGGTCAGCCTGAAGTCTGTCAACTCGCGCCTGGTAACGAACCGGGTCGAGCTTAAAAAGCACCTCGCCCTTTTGAATAAGCTGATTATTCTTGTCAGTGACTTCAGTAACAATTCCCGTCACCTGTGGCGTGATGGGGATCGCTATCACAGCCTTTTGCGCGGTAAAAGTGTAAGGGGGGTTGTAGTTCATCAACAAAATCAAACCACTCACCAGAAACACGCCTCCCAGCGCCGCCGTCGCCAGCGTCCACTGATTCACCGGAATACGAAAGATTTTAAAGACCGCCCACGCCAGCGCCACATAAGTTAAAACAATCAATAGATCCATAATTAGATCTCCGGGAACGTGGAATAGTCAGTCTTTTTCTCGGCGGCGAGTTGGTGCTCCAGCCGGGAAATTCGGTCAGAAAGTGCGGCGATTTCCGGGTCAGTCGCTTTCTCCTGCGACGCAACATGTGACTGCATACCCCAGCCACGCTCCGGTTGATAGAGCGTCGCCCAGATCCACAGAAACGGCCAGATAACATGCAGAGTAAACAGGCTCACCCAGCCCGCCGTATGAATAGCGTCGGCATGGGGATGGTTGCGCTTTTTGGCAATCAGATAAGGGATGTCATGTATCGCGATGATTCCATAAAAAATCACCAGAAAGACGAAGATCAGCACTCCCAACGCGAAATAGTTTAGAAACATATTTGCCTCGGATTCACGTTTATCAGTGTTGTTTTTTGGCTGGCAGCCAGAAGGGAGTCAGGCTGATATTTTGACAATAATCCGGGTTCGCGATTCTCGCCATAACACCAAAGAATAATTTTTAGAGGTGATGAGTTGCTTAGTTACATAACGATTGTATGACGAAGGCATAACATGCTGTAGATCACATCAGGTGAACGCCGTAAGAAAATATCTTGTGATTCAGATCACAAAGATTCAACAAACCATCAAAACAAAAATGTGACATTAGTCACATTTAAATGCCATTTTTAGCGAAAATCGCCGCCTTGTTGCTTTTTTACACAAGCGTTTTGTGATGAACATCACGTCAATTACCTCTCTACCCCCTATATTTATGTGATTGATATCACATAAAAGGCCGTCGACTGGACAGTTAACCGATTCAGTGCCAGATTTCGCAGTATCTACAAGGTCCGGCTACCTCTGCCGCCACATTAACAAAAAACCTCGGGCTTCCAGCCTGCGCGACAGCAAACATAAGAAGGGGTGTTTTTATGTCATCCGATATTAAGATCAAAGTGCAAAGCTTTGGTCGTTTCCTCAGCAACATGGTGATGCCAAATATCGGCGCGTTTATCGCGTGGGGTATCATCACCGCGTTATTTATTCCAACAGGGTGGTTACCGAACGAGACGCTGGCGAAGCTGGTCGGGCCGATGATCACTTATCTCCTGCCGCTGCTGATCGGTTATACCGGTGGTAAGCTGGTAGGCGGCGAACGTGGCGGCGTAGTCGGTGCCATCACCACCATGGGCGTTATCGTCGGCGCAGACATGCCGATGTTCCTCGGTTCTATGATTGCAGGTCCGCTGGGCGGCTGGTGCATTAAGCACTTCGACCGCTGGGTAGACGGTAAGATCAAATCCGGTTTTGAGATGCTGGTGAATAACTTCTCCGCAGGCATCATCGGGATGATCCTCGCCATTCTGGCATTTCTCGGCATTGGCCCGATTGTTGAAGCCCTGTCCAAAATGCTGGCTGCGGGCGTTAACTTCATGGTTGTCCATGACATGCTGCCGCTGGCGTCTATCTTTGTTGAACCGGCGAAAATCCTGTTCCTCAACAACGCCATTAACCACGGTATCTTCTCGCCGCTGGGTATTCAGCAGTCCCATGAACTGGGTAAATCCATCTTCTTCCTGATTGAAGCTAACCCAGGTCCAGGTATGGGCGTGCTGCTGGCGTACATGTTCTTTGGTCGTGGTAGCGCTAAACAGTCTGCGGGCGGTGCGGCAATCATCCACTTCCTGGGTGGTATCCACGAAATCTACTTCCCGTATGTGCTGATGAATCCGCGTCTGATCCTCGCAGTCATCCTCGGCGGTATGACTGGCGTGTTCACGCTGACTATCCTGGGCGGTGGTCTGGTTTCTCCGGCGTCTCCGGGTTCTATCCTTGCTGTACTGGCGATGACACCAAAAGGTGCTTATTTCGCTAACATCGCGGGTGTGTGTGCGGCGATGGCTGTCTCCTTTGTTGTCTCTGCTATTTTGCTGAAAACCAGCAAAGTGAAAGAAGAAGATGATATTGAAGCAGCAACTCGTCGTATGCAGGACATGAAAGCTGAGTCTAAAGGTGCATCTCCGCTGTCTGCGGGCGATGTGACTAACGACCTGAGCCACGTACGTAAAATCATCGTTGCCTGTGACGCCGGTATGGGTTCAAGTGCGATGGGCGCAGGCGTGCTGCGTAAGAAAATTCAGGATGCAGGTCTGTCGCAGATTTCGGTCACTAACAGTGCGATCAACAACCTGCCGCCAGATGTGGACCTCGTCATCACTCACCGTGACCTGACCGAACGCGCTATGCGCCAGGTTCCGCAGGCACAGCATATTTCGCTGACCAACTTCCTCGACAGCGGCCTGTACACCAGCCTGACCGAACGTCTGGTTGCTGCCCAGCGCCATACTGAAAACGAAGTGAAAGTGAAAGACAGTCTGAAAGACAGCTTTGACGATTCCAGTGCTAACCTGTTCAAACTGGGCGCGGAGAACATCTTCCTCGGTCGCAAAGCGGCCACCAAAGAAGAAGCGATTCGTTTTGCTGGCGAGCAGCTGGTGAAAGGCGGTTACGTTGAGCCGGAATACGTTCAGGCGATGCTGGATCGTGAAAAACTGACCCCGACTTATCTGGGTGAGTCTATCGCGGTGCCACACGGTACGGTTGAAGCGAAAGATCGCGTACTGAAAACGGGCGTGGTGTTCTGCCAGTACCCGGAAGGCGTGCGCTTCGGTGAAGAAGAAGATGACATTGCCCGTCTGGTGATTGGTATTGCTGCCCGTAACAACGAGCACATTCAGGTTATCACCAGCCTGACCAATGCACTGGATGATGAGTCCGTCATCGAGCGTCTGGCACACACCACCAGCGTGGATGAAGTGCTGGAACTGCTAGCAGGTCATAAGTAATCCAATCCCACCCTCTCCACATGGAGAAGGTGGGGCTAATTGCCTAATGCGCTACGCTTATCAGGCCTACAGGATGCATCACAATTTGTTGAATTTGCACGTTCTTGTAGGCCGGATAAGGCGTTTACGCCGCATCCGGCGCGGCCCCTCTCCACATGGAGAGGGTTTGGGTGAGGGAAAAGCCTCACCCCAGCCCTCTCGGGTAAAAACATTGATGAAGGTTAATACTATGAAAGCATTACATTTTGGCGCAGGTAATATCGGTCGTGGCTTTATCGGTAAACTGCTGGCAGACGCGGGTATCCAACTGACGTTTGCCGATGTCAATCAGGTGGTACTTGATGCCCTGAATGCCCGTCATAGCTATCAGGTTCATGTGGTAGGTGAAACCGAGCAGGTAGATACCGTTTCCGGCGTCAATGCTGTCAGCAGCATTGGTGATGATGTCGTTGATCTCATTGCTCAGGTTGATTTAGTCACTACCGCCGTTGGCCCGGTAGTGCTGGAACGTATTGCTCCGGCTATCGCCAAAGGGCTGGTGAAACGTAAAGAACAAGGTAATGAATCTCCGCTGAACATCATCGCTTGTGAAAACATGGTCCGCGGCACCACGCAACTGAAAGGCCATGTGATGAACGCCCTGCCGGAAGACGCCAAAGCGTGGGTAGAAGAACACGTTGGCTTTGTCGATTCCGCCGTTGACCGCATCGTACCGCCTTCGGCTTCTGCAACTAACGATCCGTTGGAAGTGACGGTAGAAACCTTCAGCGAATGGATTGTCGATAAAACGCAGTTCAAAGGTGCACTGCCGAACATCCCAGGCATGGAGTTAACCGACAACCTGATGGCATTTGTCGAACGTAAACTCTTCACCCTGAACACGGGTCATGCTATAACCGCGTACCTCGGAAAACTGGCCGGTCATCAGACCATTCGTGACGCTATTCTCGACGAGAAAATCCGCGCGGTGGTAAAAGGTGCGATGGAAGAAAGTGGCGCGGTACTGATCAAGCGTTACGGCTTTGACGCTGACAAGCATGCGGCGTACATCCAGAAAATCCTCGGCCGTTTTGAGAACCCGTATCTGAAAGATGATGTAGAGCGCGTAGGCCGTCAGCCGCTGCGTAAACTGAGCGCAGGCGACCGTCTGATCAAGCCACTGCTCGGTACGCTGGAATATGGTCTGCCACATAAAAACCTGATTGAAGGTATTGCCGCTGCAATGCACTTCCGCAGTGAAGATGATCCACAGGCTCAGGAACTGGCAGCACTGATCGCTGACAAAGGTCCGCAGGCGGCGCTGGCACAGATTTCCGGTCTTGATGCCAACAGCGAGGTTGTATCTGAGGCGGTAACCGCTTATAAAGCAATGCAATAATGGTGGACCAGGCGCAGGACACCCTGCGCCCGAATAACAGATTGTCAGATATGCAGGCAACAATGGAACAAACCCAGGCCTTTGAAAACCGTGTGCTTGAGCGTCTGAATGCTGGCAAAACCGTGCGAAGCTTTCTGATCACCGCCGTCGAGCTCCTGACCGAAGCGGTAAATCTTCTGGTGCTTCAGGTATTCCGCAAAGACGATTACGCGGTGAAGTATGCTGTAGAACCGTTACTCGACGGCGATGGTCCGCTGGGCGATCTTTCTGTGCGTTTAAAACTCATTTACGGGTTGGGCGTCATTAACCGCCAGGAATACGAAGATGCGGAACTGTTGATGGCATTACGTGAAGAGCTAAATCACGACGGCAACGAGTACGCCTTTACCGACGACGAGATCCTTGGACCCTTTGGTGAACTGCACTGCGTGGCGGCGTTACCACCGCCGCCACAGTTTGAACCAGCAGACTCCAGTTTGTATGCAATGCAAATTCAGCGCTATCAACAGGCTGTGCGATCAACAATGGTCCTTTCACTGACAGAGCTGATTTCCAAAATCAGCTTAAAAAAAGCCTTTCAAAAGTAAGCAACGTCTGCTTACTGCCCCTCTACCTGCTTCGGCCGATAAAGCCGACGATAATACTCCAGACGTTGTAGATATAACGGCACGCTTTCATCGGGTATTCCGGACGGAATCGCGTTACGGGGAGGAAGTTTTTTCAGATACTCCCGGAACGCCTGGCTTGATGCCATGAAATCTACGGCTTTATCGATAAGAAGCGGAACGTTTTCACCTAATTTGCCCATGATGATATCTCCGTATTACCCCGCGCCGGGAATGCGCGGCCGCCAATTTTAGTTTAGGTTCCCGGTAAAGATGACATTAAGGAAAACGTGCTGAATCCTCAATAATCATCCGCTTCTGTTTATTATCTTTTTTCTATAGATTTCTTAATTAATCAATAAATTGCGTAGTTTTTAAGCACATTAATGATTACGTTGCGGAACTATTGCAATGTCATCAGTTGTGAACAAAGCACCTGGTCGCGCATACTAGGGGCTATAAATTTATCTTTATCAGAAGCCATCACATGAAAGAAGTCGAAAAAAACGAAATCAAACGTCTCAGCGATCGCCTGGACGCCATCCGCCACCAGCAGGCCGATCTTTCGCTGGTTGAAGCCGCAGACAAATATGCCGAGCTGGAAAAAGAGAAAGCCACGCTGGAAGCAGAAATTGCCCGCCTGCGTGAAGTTCACAGCCAGAAACTGAGTAAAGAAGCACAGAAGCTGATGAAGATGCCGTTTCAGCGCGCAATTACCAAAAAAGAGCAGGCTGATATGGGCAAACTGAAGAAAAGTGTTCGCGGACTGGTGGTTGTGCACCCAATGACCGCGCTGGGCCGCGAAATGGGCCTGGAAGAGATGACTGGATTCTCTAAGACTGCGTTTTAAGCCCCTCAGACGATTGGTACGATCGTATCAACCCGCATCTGGCTTGCGTTAGCTGGTCAATGCGGGGACTCCCCTGTCTGCTCGCCTAATTACTGAACAATCCACTCCCTCTACATCAATTTACCGCTGGTTGATATTCTGAAAATGTATTTTCACCGAAATAGCAACCTATAAACAATAAAAATATATAGAAGATATCATTTGTTAATTAACAAGCATTTACGTCTCTTTTTTTCGGATTTAATTGTGAAATTTTAATCATCATATTCATAAAATCAATTATCCGTAAAAATTTTTCCAGATATGGTTTCTTCCATATTTGACATTTATTAATAATCATCATTAGAATCCACGAAAATAATATATTCATACAAACACAGACATATTTTGAAACGAATGATACATTTTTATGATGAATGCTTAAAACAATATTTAATCGACACCCATCACTGTCATTAATGTAAAGCAACATAGATAACCAATAATACAATGGATAACTCTACCGGCATTGATCGCTGGTCGGAGGCAATAAGGATTTTTACATGAACTTGAAGAAGATTTTTTTCAGTGCTGTCACTGTTTCAGTTCTCTGCACATTAACGGGATGTGACTACATTGAAGAAGGCAAGCCAGAAAGTAGTTTACTGAAACAACAAGAAGAACATAACAATAAAATTGAGCTAATTGAAAAACAACAAGCACAGCTAAAGAGTCAACTGGAAACTATTCAAAAACAACAAACTGGCATAATAACCAGTACAAAGACTTTAACTCACGTAATTAAATCCGTTAAAGATCAACAAAACACTTTTATTTTTACCGAGTTTAATCCGGCAAAAACGAAGTATTTCATCCTGAACAATGGTTCGGTGGCTTTAGCGGGCCGAGTGTTATCTATTGACGCAACAGAGAATGGCAGTGTTATTCATATTTCACTGGTCAACTTATTAAGTATACCAATCTCAAATATTGGTTTTAATGCGACATGGGGTGGTGAAAAACCTGTCGATGCCAAAGAGTTTGCCCGGTGGCAACAATTACTTTTCAACACATCAATGAAATCCACATTGAAATTATTACCAGGTCAATGGCAAGACATTAATTTGACACTGAAGGGTGTATCGCCGAATAACCTGGGATATCTGAAGTTAGCCATCAATATGGAGAATATTCAGTTTGACAACCTTCCCTCTGCTGAAAATCGGCAGAAAAGAAGCAAAAAATAAATGCAGCTTCTGCGCTTATATCAAGGAATAGAGAACATCATTAATGAACAAAATATTTAAAGTTATCTGGAACCCTGCGACAGGGAATTATACTGTTACCAGCGAAACGGCAAAAAGCCGTGGTAAGAAATCTGGTCGCAGTAAGCTGTTAATTTCTGCCCTGGTCGCGGGTGGAATGTTTTCGTCGTTTGGGGCATTGGCGAATGCCGGGAATGACAACGGTCAGGGTGTTGATTACGGTAGTGGATCAGCTGGCGACGGCTGGGTTGCTATAGGCAAAGGGGCGAAAGCAAATACTTTTATGAACACCAGTGGTTCCAGTACTGCTGTGGGTTATGACGCTATAGCTGAAGGCCAATATAGCTCTGCCATCGGTTCAAAAACCCATGCGATTGGTGGTGCATCAATGGCGTTTGGGGTTAGTGCAATATCAGAAGGCGATAGAAGTATAGCACTGGGTGCCTCTTCGTATTCATTGGGCCAATACTCAATGGCCCTCGGCCGTTATTCAAAAGCATTGGGTAAATTGTCTATTGCTATGGGGGACTCTTCCAAAGCGGAAGGAGCAAACGCCATTGCGCTGGGAAATGCCACTAAAGCTACTGAGATTATGAGTATTGCTCTTGGCAACACCGCCAATGCGTCAAAAGCGTATTCAATGGCGCTGGGAGCAAGTAGCGTCGCATCTGAAGAAAACGCGATTGCCCTGGGGCGTAGCAGTGCAGCTAATGGTACTGACAGCCTCGCATTAGGCAGACTATCCGTCGCCAGCGCAGCAAACGCCATTACGATAGGTGCAGAGAGCAAAGCCGCTGAAAATGCGACGGCCGTTGGTACCAAAGCGGAGGCCAATGGACTTAATAGTATCGCGTTGGGCTCTGGGGGTATTGCAGATGCCGATAACACGATTGCTCTGGGCAATCAAAGCCTGGCAGTAGCTGCTGGTGCAATTGCCATCGGTCAGGGGAATAAAGCTGACGGCGCAAATGCTATCGCGCTGGGTAATGGTAGTGTTACAGGTGGCGCAAATGCTATTGCTCTTGGACAAGGTAGTTATGCCGGTTTAGAAAATGGCATTGCAATTGGTGGTCAAGCCAGTGCTCAAGGTACAAATTCCGTTGCTCTGGGTGCGGGTTCTGTAGCGACTGAAGATAATTCCGTCTCTGTGGGTAACACAACAGATCAGCGAAAAATTGTCAATATGGCAGCAGGTGATATCAGCACTAGCAGTACTGATGCCATAAATGGATCACAGCTTTATGCTATCAGTAAGTCAGTAGCGGACCGTCTTGGTGGGGGGGCTACCGTCAATGCGCAAGGTGTCGTTACTGCCCCGAATTACAGACTGAAAAATGGTATTTATGGCAATGTTGGCGATGCTTTAGCGGATCTAAACAATAACACGATACAATGGGACTCCGTTAAAAAGGGATATAGTGCGGCACATGGTACAGATGCCACCAGCACCATCACCAACATTAAAGCCGGCACTATTTCTGCTACCAGTACGGATGCGGTTAACGGTTCTCAGCTGAAAGCTACCAATGACGATGTCGAGGCCAATACCGCCAATATCGCTACTAATACCAGCAACATTGCCACGAATACGGCAAGTATTGCCACCAACACCACTAATATCACCAACCTGACGGATTCCGTTGGTGACCTTAAGGATGATGCCCTGCTGTGGAATGACGCTAAAAATGCATTCAGTGCAGCTCATGACAAGGATACCACCAGCAAAATCACCAACGTTAAAGATGGCGACCTGACGGCTGGCAGCACCGATGCCGTTAACGGCTCTCAGCTGAAAACCACCAACGATGCCGTGGCGACGAATACCACCAATATCGCCACTAACACTTCCAATATTGCCACTAACACTTCCAACATCTCTACCCTGACTGAGACGGTGACTAATCTTGGTGAGGATGCGCTGAAATGGGATAAGGACAATGGTGTATTCACGGCAGCTCATGGCAACAACACCGCCAGCAAAATCACCAATATCCTGGACGGCACAGTCACTGCAACCAGTTCCGATGCCATTAACGGCAGCCAGCTTTATGACTTAAGCAGCAATATCGCCAGCTACTTCGGCGGCAACGCTTCTGTGAATACTGACGGTGTGTTTACCGGTCCAACCTACAAAATCGGTGAAACAAATTATTATAACGTCGGCGATGCACTGGCTGCGATTAACTCCTCATTTAGCACGTCTCTCGGCGATGCCCTGCTTTGGGACGCTTCCGTAGATAAATTTAGTGCCAAACACGGTACTAATGGTGACGCAAGCGTGATCACTGATGTCGCAAACGGGGATGTTTCAAGCACAAGCTCTGATGCTGTGAACGGCTCGCAACTCTATACCACCAATAAGTACGTCGTAGATGCGCTGGGTGGTGGTGCCGAAGTCAATGCTGACGGCAGCATCAGTGCGCCGACTTACACTATCGCAAACGCAGATTACGATAATGTCGGTGATGCCCTGAATGCTATCGATACCACTCTTGATGACGCTCTGCTCTGGGATGCAGACGCCGGTGAAAATGGTGCATTTAGCGCCGCTCACGGAAAAGATAAAACTGCCAGTGTAATCACTAACGTCGCTAACGGTGCAATCTCTGCTGCCAGCAGCGACGCGATTAACGGCTCACAACTCTATACCACCAATAAGTACATCGCTGATGCGCTGGGTGGTGACGCAGAAGTCAACGCTGACGGCACCATCACCGCACCGACTTACACCATTGCGAACGCCGAGTACAACAACGTCGGTGACGCCCTGGATGCGCTTGATGATAACGCCCTGCTGTGGGATGAGACTGCCAACGGCGGTGCTGGAGCCTACAATGCCAGCCATGACGGTAAAGCCAGCATCATCACTAATGTCGCTAATGGCAGTATTAGTGAGGACAGCACCGATGCAGTGAATGGTTCTCAGTTGAATGCGACGAATTTGATGATTGAGCAGAACAGCCAAATCATCAATCAGCTTGCTGGTAACACCGACACAACCTATATCGAAGAAAATGGCGCTGGTATCAACTACGTTCGTACTAACGACAACGGTTTAGCCTTTAACGATGCAAGCGCCTCTGGTGTCGGCGCTACAGCTGTAGGTTATAACGCTGTCGCGTCTGGTGCCAGCAGCGTAGCCATTGGTCAGAACAGCAGCAGCACCGTTGATACCGGTATTGCGCTGGGTAGCAGCTCCGTTTCCAGCCGTGTGATTGCCAAAGGTTCTCGTGATACCAGCGTGTCAGAAGAAGGTGTTGTGATTGGTTATGACACCACGGATGGCGAACTGCTCGGTGCATTGTCGATTGGTGATGATGGCAAGTACCGTCAAATTATCAACGTAGCCGATGGTTCCGAAGCCCATGACGCCGTTACGGTTCGCCAGTTGCAGAACGCTATTGGAGCGGTCGCCACTACGCCAACCAAGTACTATCACGCCAACTCAACGGCAGAAGACTCACTGGCCGTTGGTGAAGACTCGCTGGCAATGGGTGCGAAAACTGTCGTTAATGGTAATGCAGGTATTGGTATCGGTTTGAACACTCTGGTTCTGGCTGATGCGATCAACGGTATTGCTATCGGCAGTAACGCACGCGCAAACCATGCAAACAGTATTGCAATGGGTAACGGTTCTCAGACCACCCGTGGTGCACAGACTGGCTACACCGCCTACAACATGGACGCACCGCAGAACTCTGTAGGTGAGTTTTCTGTCGGTAGTGAAGACGGTCAACGCCAGATCACCAACGTCGCAGCTGGTTCAGCGGATACCGATGCGGTTAACGTGGGTCAGTTGAAAGTCACTGATGAGCGCGTAGCGCAAAATACCCAGAGCATTACTAACCTGAACAATCAGGTCACTAATCTGGATACTCGCGTTACTAATATCGAAAACGGTATTGGCGATATCGTGACCACCGGTAGCACCAAGTACTTCAAGACCAACACCGATGGCGTAGATGCCAACGCCCAGGGTAAAGATAGCGTTGCGATTGGTTCTGGTTCCATTGCTGCCGCTGACAACAGCGTCGCTCTGGGTACAGGCTCCGTGGCCAACGAAGAAAACACGATCTCTGTGGGTTCTTCTACCAACCAGCGCCGTATCACCAACGTAGCTGCCGGTGTTAATGCCACCGATGCGGTTAACGTGTCGCAGCTGAAATCTTCTGAAGCAGGCGGCGTTCGCTACGACACCAAAGCGGATGGCTCTATCGACTACAGCAACATCACTCTCGGTGGTGGCAACGGAGGTACGACTCGCATCAGCAACGTTTCCGCAGGTGTGAACAACAACGACGCGGTGAACTACGCGCAGTTGAAGCAAAGCGTGCAGGAAACAAAGCAATACACCGATCAGCGCATGGTTGAGATGGATAACAAACTGTCTAAAACTGAAAGCAAGTTGAGCGGTGGTATCGCTTCTGCAATGGCAATGACCGGTCTGCCGCAGGCTTACACTCCAGGTGCCAGCATGGCTTCTATTGGTGGCGGTACTTACAACGGTGAATCGGCAGTTGCTTTAGGTGTATCGATGGTGAGCGCCAATGGTCGTTGGGTCTACAAATTACAAGGTAGTACCAATAGCCAGGGTGAATACTCCGCCGCACTCGGTGCCGGTATTCAGTGGTAATGATCCATTAAGTTAGTGTGACTAAGGGCAAACGCCAAATTGCCTGATGCGCTACGCTTATCAGGCCTACAGGGTGATTCTGCACATTCCTATAGGCCGGGTAAGGTGTTCACGCCGCATCTGGCAAGATAAGGCGCTCCGGGTCAACAATCTAAGGGCAATTCTCTGATGAGGATTGCCCTTTTCTTTACCAGACATCTCCCCCCACAAGAATTGGCCCTACCAATTCTTCGCTTATCTGACCTCTGGTTCACAATTCCCCAATTAAAACTCACATCAATGTTGCCAATACATAACATTTAGTTAACCATTCATTGTCATTATCCCTACACAACACAATTGGCAGTGCCACTTTTACACAACGTGTGACAAGTAGATGAGCAACAGACTCATTACACGATGTGCGTGGACTCCAGGAGACCTGCAATGAATCTCTGGCAACAAAACTACGATCCCGCCGGGAATATCTGGCTTTCCAGTCTGATAGCATCGCTTCCCATCCTGTTTTTCTTCTTTGCGCTGATTAAGCTCAAACTGAAAGGATACGTCGCCGCTTCATGGACAGTGGCAATCGCCCTTGCCGTGGCTTTGCTGTTCTATAAAATGCCGGTCGCTAACGCGCTGGCCTCGGTGGTTTATGGCTTCTTCTATGGTTTGTGGCCCATCGCGTGGATCATTATTGCAGCGGTGTTCGTCTATAAGATCTCGGTGAAAACCGGGCAGTTTGACATCATTCGCTCGTCAATTCTTTCGATAACCCCTGACCAGCGTCTGCAAATGCTGATCGTCGGTTTCTGTTTCGGCGCTTTCCTTGAAGGAGCCGCAGGCTTTGGCGCACCGGTAGCAATTACCGCCGCATTGCTGGTCGGTCTGGGCTTTAAACCGTTATACGCCGCCGGGCTGTGCCTGATTGTTAACACCGCGCCAGTGGCATTTGGTGCGATGGGCATTCCAATTCTGGTTGCCGGACAGGTAACAGGCATCGACAGCTTTGAGATTGGCCAGATGGTGGGGCGTCAGCTACCGTTTATGACCATTATCGTGCTGTTCTGGATCATGGCGATTATGGACGGCTGGCGCGGTATCAAAGAGACGTGGCCTGCGGTCGTGGTTGCGGGCGGCTCGTTTGCCATCGCTCAGTACCTTAGCTCTAACTTCATTGGGCCGGAGCTGCCGGACATTATCTCTTCGCTGGTATCACTGCTCTGCCTGACGCTGTTCCTCAAACGCTGGCAGCCAGTGCGCGTATTCCGTTTTGGTGATTTGGGGGCGTCACAGGTTGATATGACGCTGGCCCACACCGGTTACACTGCGGGTCAGGTGTTACGTGCCTGGACACCGTTCCTGTTCCTGACAGCTACTGTAACACTGTGGAGTATCCCTCCGTTTAAAGCCCTGTTCGCATCGGGTGGCGCGCTTTATGAATGGGTGATCAACATTCCGGTGCCGTATCTCGACAAACTGGTTGCTCGTATGCCGCCGGTCGTCAGCGAAGCTACCGCTTACGCCGCCGTATTTAAGTTTGACTGGTTCTCTGCCACCGGTACCGCCATTCTGTTTGCTGCGCTGCTCTCGGTTGTCTGGCTGAAGATGAAACCGTCTGACGCTATCAGCACCTTCGGCAGCACGCTGAAAGAACTGGCTCTGCCCATCTACTCCATCGGTATGGTGCTGGCATTCGCCTTTATTTCGAACTATTCCGGACTGTCATCAACACTGGCGCTGGCACTGGCGCACACCGGTCATGCATTCACCTTCTTCTCGCCGTTCCTCGGCTGGCTGGGGGTATTCCTGACCGGGTCGGATACCTCATCTAACGCCCTGTTCGCCGCGCTGCAAGCCACCGCAGCACAACAAATTGGCGTCTCTGATCTGTTGCTGGTTGCCGCCAATACCACCGGTGGCGTCACCGGTAAGATGATCTCCCCGCAATCTATCGCTATCGCCTGTGCGGCGGTAGGCCTGGTGGGCAAAGAGTCTGATTTGTTCCGCTTTACTGTCAAACACAGCCTGATCTTCACCTGTATGGTGGGCGTGATCACCACGCTTCAGGCCTATGTCTTAACGTGGATGATTCCTTAATGATTGTTTTACCCAGACGCCTGTCAGACGAGGTTGCCGATCGTGTGCGGGCGCTGATTGATGAAAAAAACCTGGAAGCGGGCATGAAGTTGCCCGCTGAGCGCCAACTGGCGATGCAACTCGGCGTATCACGTAATTCACTGCGCGAGGCGCTGGCAAAACTGGTGAGCGAAGGCGTGCTGCTCAGTCGACGCGGCGGCGGGACGTTTATTCGCTGGCGTCATGACACATGGTCGGAGCAAAACATCGTCCAGCCGCTAAAAACGCTGATGGCCGATGATCCGGATTACAGTTTCGATATTCTGGAAGCCCGCTACGCCATTGAAGCCAGCACCGCATGGCATGCGGCAATGCGCGCCACACCTGGCGACAAAGAAAAGATTCAGCTTTGCTTTGAAGCAACGCTAAGTGAAGACCCGGATATCGCCTCACAAGCGGACGTTCGTTTTCATCTGGCGATTGCCGAAGCCTCACATAACATCGTGCTGCTGCAAACCATGCGCGGTTTCTTCGATGTCCTGCAATCCTCAGTGAAGCATAGCCGTCAGCGGATGTATCTGGTGCCACCGGTTTTTTCACAACTGACCGAACAACATCAGGCTGTCATTGACGCCATTTTTGCTGGTGATGCCGACGGGGCGCGTAAAGCAATGATGGCGCACCTTAGTTTTGTTCACACCACCATGAAACGATTCGATGAAGATCAGGCTCGCCACGCACGGATTACCCGCCTGCCCGGTGAGCATAATGAGCATTCGAGGGAGAAAAACGCATGATTATTTCCGCAGCCAGCGATTATCGCGCCGCAGCGCAACGCATTCTGCCGCCGTTCCTGTTCCACTATATGGATGGTGGTGCATATTCTGAATACACGCTGCGCCGCAACGTGGAAGATTTGTCAGAAGTGGCACTGCGCCAGCGTATTCTGAAAAACATGTCTGACTTAAGCTTGGAAACGACGCTGTTTAATGAGAAATTGTCGATGCCGGTAGCACTGGCACCGGTGGGTTTGTGTGGCATGTATGCGCGTCGTGGCGAAGTTCAGGCAGCCAAAGCGGCGGACGCGCATGGCATTCCGTTTACTCTCTCGACGGTTTCCGTTTGCCCGATTGAAGAAGTCGCGCCAGCCATCAAGCGCCCAATGTGGTTCCAGCTTTATGTACTGCGCGATCGCGGCTTTATGCGTAACGCGCTGGAGCGAGCAAAAGCAGCGGGTTGTTCGACGCTGGTTTTCACCGTGGATATGCCGACACCGGGCGCACGCTACCGTGATGCGCATTCAGGTATGAGCGGCCCAAATGCGGCAATGCGCCGCTACTTGCAGGCGGTGACGCATCCGCAATGGGCGTGGGATGTGGGCCTGAACGGTCGTCCACATGATTTAGGTAATATCTCAGCTTATCTCGGCAAACCGACCGGACTGGAAGATTACATCGGCTGGCTGGGGAATAACTTCGATCCGTCCATCTCATGGAAAGACCTTGAGTGGATCCGCGATTTCTGGGATGGCCCGATGGTGATCAAAGGGATCCTCGATCCGGAAGATGCGCGCGATGCAGTACGTTTTGGTGCTGATGGAATTGTGGTTTCTAACCACGGTGGCCGCCAGCTGGACGGTGTACTCTCTTCCGCTCGTGCGTTGCCCGCTATTGCAGATGCGGTGAAAGGTGATATCGCCATTCTGGCGGATAGCGGAATTCGTAACGGGCTTGATGTCGTGCGTATGATTGCGCTCGGTGCCGACACCGTACTGCTGGGTCGTGCTTTCCTGTATGCGCTGGCAACAGCGGGCCAGGCGGGTGTAGCTAACCTGCTAAATCTGATCGAGAAAGAGATGAAAGTGGCAATGACGCTGACTGGCGCGAAATCGATCAGTGAAATTACGCAAGATTCGCTGGTGCAGGGGCTGGGTAAAGAGTTGCCTACGGCACTGGCTCCGATGGCGAAAGGGAATGCGGCATAGTCGTTTGAGCCCCCTCACCCTAACCCTCTCCCTCAGGGAGCTGTCTCTTGATCAGATCTCCTGATCAAGAGACAGGGGGAGGGCCGGGGTGAGGGGAAAAGGCCGCACGGTTCACCAATTTTCTGCTATCCTGCCCCCGCACTAAGGGGGCAGTATGCTAAACATCGTACTTTACGAACCAGAAATTCCGCCAAATACTGGCAACATCATCCGTCTTTGCGCTAATACCGGCTTTCGTCTGCATATCATCGAACCGATGGGATTTGCCTGGGACGATAAGCGCCTGCGCCGCGCGGGGCTGGACTATCACGAGTTTACCGCCGTTACGCGTCATCATGACTACAGCGCGTTCCTCGAAGCAGAAAATCCCCAGCGCCTGTTTGCCCTCACCACGAAAGGTACGCCTGCTCACAGCGCCGTAAGCTATCAGGATGGCGATTATCTGATGTTCGGCCCGGAAACACGCGGCCTGCCAGCGAGCATTCTTGATGCCCTGCCCGCTGAACAAAAAATTCGGATTCCGATGGTGCCAGACAGCCGCAGCATGAACCTGTCCAATGCGGTGTCGGTAGTGGTGTATGAAGCCTGGCGGCAGCTGGGATATCCGGGAGCGTTGTTGAGAGATTAGTGACGCCATGCCGGATAGATGATTACATCGCATCCGGCACGATCACAGGACATCAGATCCCATCCCCATACTCAAATGTATGGTTAATACCGTTGAAATGCTGGTCCATATCCATTGATGGCTTATCGCTGTCTGGTTTACCGACAATGCGTGCCGGAACACCGGCGGCGGTGGTATGCGGCGGCACCGGTTGCAGCACCACGGAACCTGCGCCAATCTTCGCGCCGCGACCAACTTCAATATTGCCGAGAATCTTCGCGCCCGCGCCAATCATCACGCCTTCACGAATTTTCGGGTGACGGTCGCCGCTAGTTTTCCCAGTACCGCCAAGGGTGACGGATTGCAGAATCGACACGTCGTTTTCAATCACCGCCGTTTCACCCACAACGATACCCGTGGCGTGGTCAAGCATGATACCGCGACCAATTTTTGCTGCCGGGTGAATATCAACCTGGAACGTCACAGAAACCTGGTTTTGCAGAAAGATTGCCAGTGCGCGACGTCCCTGATTCCACAACCAGTGACCGATGCGATACGCCTGCAAGGCATGAAAACCCTTCAGGTATAACAACGGCGTTGAGTATTTATCCACCGCCGGGTCGCGGGTACGCACCGCCTGAATATCACAGGCCGCAGAGGCGATCATTTCCGGGTCAGCGGCGTAGGCTTCTTCCACCACTTCACGGATAGCAATAGCAGGCATAATTGGCGATGACAGCTTGTTCGCCAGCATGTAGCTCAGTGCACTGCCAAGGTTTTCGTGCTTGAGTAGCGTCGCGTGGTAAAAACTGGCCAGCATTGGCTCACAGTCCGCCAGCGTTCTGGCTTCGGCTTTAATATTGTTCCAGACAATTTCCAGTTCTTCACACGACATTGCTTACTCCACACGATGAGATAATGACCGGCCCGTTCTGCGCGGGCCGGGTCATAGCGGTAACAAAGGTTCCCTGGGGTTAGTGGCTGCTGCGCTCGTCCTTGCGTGCACGACCTAATAACGTCAATGCTGCTTCGCGCGCGTTTTTTCCGCAATATAATACTTGATAAATTTCCTCGGTTATTGGCATTTCAACGCCGAAGCGATGCGCCAGTTCGCGGACTTCTTTCGTATTGCGGTAGCCTTCCACCACCTGACCAATCTTCTCCTGCGCGCTTTGTACATCCATGCCCTGACCGAGCATCATGCCAAAACGGCGGTTACGCGACTGGTTGTCGGTACAGGTAAGCACCAGATCCCCCAGCCCCGCCATGCCCATAAAGGTGGCAGGATCGGCACCCAGCGCCGCGCCAAGACGCGACATTTCAGCCAGCCCACGGGTGATCAGCGCCGTACGCGCATTCGCACCAAAACCGATACCGTCGGACATCCCCGCACCAATGGCAATGACGTTTTTCACCGCGCCGCCAAGCTGCACGCCAATGAAATCCGGATTGCTGTAAACGCGGAAACTTTTGCCGCAGTGCAGCAGCTGCTGAAGATCATCAGCAAAAGTTTGGTCGGTCGAGGCCAGCGAAATGGCTGTCGGTAAACCTGCCGCCAGTTCTTTCGCAAACGTTGGGCCAGAGATAACCGCCAGCGGAATTTGATCGCCTAACGCCTCGCGGGCCACGTCCTGTAACAGACGCCCGGTTTCCGCTTCCAGCCCTTTGGTCGCCCACACCAGACGCGCATCAGGACGCATCAGCGGTTTAATCTGGCGCAGCACTTCACCAAAGACATGGCTGGGTACGACGACGAGAATATTACGGCTGGCTGCCAGCGCAGTGGCGAGATCGCTTTCAAGATGGAGCGTATCGGGAAAAGGCACATCGGGGAGAAACGCGGCGTTACAGCGGTCGCGTTCAAGCGTTGCGATATGTTCAGGGTCATGGCCCCAGAGGACAACCTCGTGGCCATTTCTTGCCAGGGTAATGGCAAGAGCGGTGCCGTACGAGCCGGCACCGATCACAGTCATTGAAGCATTACGTTGGTTCATCAGGCATCCTGATGTTCTTCAGTACCTTCGCCAGCCTGCTGCTGCAAATAGTTCATGAACAGCGCATCGAAGTTAACCGGCGCAAGGTTCAGTTGCGGGAATGTACCGCGGGATACCATGCTGGTGATGCACTCACGAGCATACGGGAACAGAATGTTCGGGCAGTATGCGCCCAGGCAATGTGCCATCTGGGTGCCTTCGATACCCGCGATGGAGAAAATACCGCCCTGCTGCACTTCACACAGGAACGCGGTTTCTTCGCCCAGGGAGGCCGTTACGGTAACACGCAGTACCACTTCGTAAACGTCATCTGCCAGTTGAGTAGATGCCGTATCCAGATCAAGTTTAACTTCTGGCTGCCAATCTTTCTGGAAAACGTGCGGCGCGTTCGGCGCTTCGAAAGAAATATCCTTGGTATAAATACGTTGGATCTGGAAAGTCATTTCGGTGTTGTTTTGTTCTGACATGTGTAGAAAACCCTTAAGTGTTGTCCTTAAATACTGCGCAATGTAATGCCAACGTTCACACGTTATTTCAGCAGGGGATCCAGTCCACCACGTGCATCCAATGCATACAAGTCATCACAGCCGCCAATGTGCTGTGCGTCAATAAAAATCTGGGGAACCGTGGTGCGACCGCTGCGTTTGATCATCTCTTCACGCTTAGCGGCGTTGCCATCGATCGGCAGCTCCTGGAAACTCACGCCCTTGCTGCTCAGCAGTGCTTTTGCACGATGGCAATACGGGCAGGTTTCTTTGGTATAGATTTCAACATTGGCCATAATTTAGCTCCTGTTTTTTTACCCTGAAATTTCATGTTGCAGGGCGGCTGCAAAATGGAGTGTCCCCAGAAGCTTATAACAATAAGTCGCTGGGGGCCTAATTGCAGCTAACGGCCTGCATCATGAAAGACGACAGGTAAATTATTTGCCGCGCACCAAAGGCAAGTTTTCGCCAGCCCAGCCAGCGACGCCTTCTTTCAGCACGAATACTTGCGCAAAACCAGCTTTCGTCAGTGCGTTTGCAGGCTCCTGGCACTGCATGCCAGAACCGTCTACCACGATAACCGGTTTGTCTTTGTGCTTCTCAAGCTCACCAACATTGTTGGCTTTGATTTCGCTCGGCAACAGATTGATAGAACCTGCGATATGGCCTTTACGGAAGTCATCACGCTGACGTAAATCCACAACCACAGCGTCTTCTTTGTTGATCAGACGCGTAGCTTCACCACGAGTAATCACCTTCACTTTCGAGGTCAGGCTCTTAAACGTAGTCACAAGAACCGCCACCAGTAACGCGATCCAGGCGATACTCAGTATGGGATGACGGCCAACAAATTGCATAATTTCTTGCATGGGGGGTAACAACTCCCGACGTAGTGATTAAAAAAACCAGGAAAGGAGTATACCTGCGCGGTGCGGCAAATACAGCCAGCGCGTTAACTGGAATGCAATTTTGCGGGGCACGACGAAAAAAAAGCGCAAATCTGGCATCGGCTTGCCGCGAGCGGTCGTATATTTTGATCTTCAGAGGCTATTTTATCGATTCAGCTGTAGTAAAATTACGCAAATTTTGACTCTTGAGTATGAGGTTGTCGCAATGTCGGTTTCTAAAAAACCTATGGTACTGGTGATTCTGGATGGCTATGGCTATCGTGAAGAACAGCAGGATAACGCCATTTTTAGTGCTAAAACCCCGGTAATGGATGCACTGTGGGCCAATCGTCCGCATACCCTGATCGACGCTTCCGGTCTGGAAGTCGGTCTGCCTGACCGTCAGATGGGTAACTCCGAAGTAGGCCACGTTAACCTGGGTGCCGGCCGCATCGTGTATCAGGACCTGACTCGTCTGGACGTTGAAATCAAAGATCGCGCTTTCTTTGCTAATCCAGTGCTGACTGGCGCGGTAGATAAAGCGAAAAACGCAGGTAAAGCAGTACACATTATGGGTCTGCTCTCCGCAGGCGGCGTACACAGCCACGAAGATCACATCATGGCGATGGTAGAACTGGCAGCTGAACGCGGCGCAGAAAAAATCTACCTGCACGCATTCCTTGACGGTCGCGACACCCCGCCGCGCAGTGCTGAATCCTCGCTGAAAAAATTTGAAGAGAAATTTGCTGCGCTGGGTAAAGGCCGCGTAGCGTCCATCATTGGTCGTTACTACGCGATGGACCGCGATAACCGTTGGGATCGCGTTGAAAAAGCCTATGACCTGCTGACTCTGGCGCAGGGTGAGTTCCAGGCCGATACTGCCGTTGCTGGTTTGCAGGCAGCTTATGCTCGCGACGAAAACGACGAGTTCGTGAAAGCGACCGTTATTCGTGCAGAAGGTCAGCCAGATGCGGCAATGGAAGACGGCGATGCGCTGATTTTCATGAACTTCCGTGCTGACCGCGCGCGTGAAATCACTCGTGCATTCGTGAACGCTGATTTCGATGGCTTCGCGCGTAAGAAAGTGGTTAACGTCGATTTCGTGATGCTGACCGAATACGCCGCTGACATCAAAACTGCTGTTGCTTACCCACCCGCTTCCCTGGTTAACACCTTCGGCGAGTGGATGGCGAAAAACGACAAAACTCAGTTGCGTATTTCCGAAACCGAAAAATATGCCCACGTTACTTTCTTCTTCAACGGTGGCGTAGAAGAGTCGTTCAAAGGCGAAGATCGCATTCTGATCAACTCACCGAAAGTGGCTACCTACGATCTGCAACCGGAAATGAGCTCCGCAGAGCTGACCGAAAAACTGGTTGCGGCCATCAAGAGCGGCAAATACGACACCATTATCTGTAACTATCCGAACGGCGACATGGTAGGTCACACCGGGGTGATGGAAGCGGCGGTTAAAGCGGTT
>OGWT01000814.1_pt1 | contig 24951 bp, 30 predicted proteins | sample 1576101 | NCBI WGS metagenome assembly OGWT01 (sample SAMEA3541481, study PRJEB24748) | human gut metagenome | biome: human gut; feature: human-associated habitat; material: faeces | place: China | collected 2012 | reverse complement strand
TGCCGTCTTCGCCGATTATCTCAACGGGATTTGTAAGGAATTTGAAGATTACTCCCTCTTCCTGTGCCTCTGTGATTTCAACATCCTCAGCAGGCATTTCATCCCTTGTACGTCTGTAAATTACATATACTTCCTCTGCTCCGAGACGTACTGCTGTACGGCAGGCATCCATTGCTGTATTGCCGCCACCGACAACTGCTACCTTTTTGCCGATATCGGCAGGCTGACCGAGAATAACGTCACGAAGGAAGTCAATTCCGCCGAGAACGCCCTTAATATCCTCGCCCTTAACGCCCATAAAGCTTGCGCTCCATGCGCCGATTGTTACAAGTACAGCGTCATATTCGGCTCTGATTGAAGCAAAAGTGCCGTCCTTGCCGATTTCAAAATTATTTACAAGCTTAACGCCCATATCCTCAATTGACTTAACCTCAAGGTCAAGAACTTCTTTAGGAAGTCTGTACTGAGGAATGCCGTAGCGAAGCATACCGCCCATTTTAGGCATTTTATCGAACACTGTTACAGCGTGTCCGTTTACGGTAAGGAAATATGCAGCTGTAAGACCGGCAGGGCCGCCGCCGATTACGGCAACTTTCTTTCCTGTTGAAGGCGCTATCTCAGGCATATATTTATCGTCTGATTTAAGATCCTTATCAGCTACAAAGCTCTTAAGCCATGCAATAGAAATTGGCTCTTCAACAAGCTGTCTGCGGCATGCTGTCTCACAGGGATGAGGACAGATGCGTCCAATTGATGCGGGAAGAGGAAGCTTTTCTTTAATAAGCTTTACCGCCTCTTTATACTCACCGTTTCCGATAAGTCCAACATATCCCTGACAGTCAGTTCCGGCAGGACAAGCAAGTGAACAGGGACCCACGCAGTCGCCGTCATGGTCGGTTATAAGAAGTTCAAGAGCGACTTTTCTGGAACCCTTGACTCTTTCTGTATCGGTATGGATAACCATTCCGTCGCTGACCTTAGAGGAGCAGGCTCTGAGAAGCTTCGGTATTCCCTCAGCTTCAACTGTACAAAGACCGCATGCTCCGTAAAGAGCGACTCTCTTATCATAGCAAAGTGTAGGGATTTTTATTCCTGCTGCTTCAGCAGCTTCAAGAATAGTGCTGCCGGCAGGTACGGATACTTCATATCCGTCTATATTAACTGTGACAAATGACATTTGCTTCTCCTCCTTTAATCAACGTCAACTGCACCGAATCGGCAAACGCTCTTACACTGTCCGCACTTGATACATACCTCGGGGTCAATCTTGTGAGCTGATTTGAGCTCACCGGAAATTGCTCCCACGGGGCACTTCTTAGCACAGAGTGTGCAGCCTTTACATCTGTCGGCATCAATTGAATATGTGAGAAGAGAAACGCACTCATGTGAGGGACATTTTTTCTCTTCGATATGTGCTTCGTATTCGCTGCGGAAATACTTGATTGCAGTAAGAACAGGGTTAGGAGCAGTTTGTCCGAGTCCGCAAAGAGCGCCATCCTTAATGCTGTAACAAAGCTCTTCAAGAAGCTCTACGTCACCCTGCTTGCCTTCACCGTTTACGATTCTTGTGAGAATTTCAAGCATTCTCTTTGTACCGAGACGGCAGTGAACGCACTTTCCGCAGGACTCTTTAGCGGTAAAGTCAAGGAAGAATTTAGCCATACCTACCATGCAGGTGCTTTCATCCATAACAACCATTCCGCCGGAACCCATGATTGCACCTGTTGCGGCAAGTTCACGGTAATCGATAACTGTATCGAGAAGTGATGCGGGAATACATCCGCCGGAAGGTCCACCCATCTGAACAGCCTTGAATTCTTTGCCGTCACGGATTCCTCCACCGATATCAAAAATTACGTCACGGAGAGTTTTACCCATGGGGATTTCAACAAGTCCGCCTCTGTTGATTTTACCTGTAAGAGCGAAAACCTTTGTACCCTTACTGTTGGGAGTTCCCATTGCAGCAAAAGCACTGCCTCCGTTAATAATAATCCATGCAACGTTTGCAAAGGTTTCGACGTTATTGATATTTGAAGGCTTGTGCCAATATCCGCTTTCTGCCGGGAAAGGAGGTTTAAGTCTGGGCATACCTCTCTGTCCCTCAAGGGACTCAATAAGAGCTGTTTCCTCACCGCAGACGAAAGCACCGGCTCCGGCCTTGATTCTCATATCACAGGAGAATCCTGTACCGAGAATATTTTCACCGAGATAGCCTTTTTCCCTTGCCTGCTTCATAGCATTTTCAAGACGTTTAATTGCAAGAGGATACTCAGCACGGACATATACAACAGCTTCGCTTGCACCGATTGCATAAGCACCGATAAGCATACCTTCAATAAGGTTATGGGGATCGCCTTCGATAACGGCTCTATCCATGAATGCACCCGGGTCGCCTTCGTCGGCATTACAGATAAGATATTTCTTATCACCCTTTGAGTTTCTTGCGGCATTCCATTTAAACCATGTGGGGAAACCTGCGCCACCACGTCCGGCAAGACCTGAAACTTTGATTTCCTCAATAACCTCTTCGGGAGTCATTTCGCAGACTACTTTTTTGAGGCCCTGATAACCGTCGTCGCCGATGTAATCCTCGATATCCTCAGGATTGATAACACCACAGTGACGAAGGGCAATTCTTGTCTGCTTGTCAAGGAATGCTTTATCATCATCTGTTATAGCAATATCGGAAACAGCAGAAAAATCTCCTGTATCAGCAGCATCAACAAGAGCCTCTGCCTTAGATGCGTCAACCTTTACAAAACGGTGAAGAGTACCGTCATTTTCATAAATATCTACAATGGGCTCAAGGTAACACATACCTATACAGCCTGTTATTGTAAGATTTGCAGAGCTGTTTTTTGCTTTGACTGCGTTTTCAAGAGCCTCGTAAACTTTACCGGCTCCCGCTGCAATACCACAGCTTCCCTGTCCTACAACTATTTTCATTCCTCTTCCCCCTTTGCTTTAAGCTCGGCTAAAATTTTTCTTACCTTTTCAGGGGTAAGTGTGCCGTAAGTTTCATCATTTATCATCATTACCGGAGAAAGACTGCAGCATCCAAGGCAGGCAACATTTTTAAGAGTAAAAAGTCCATCCTTGGTTGTTTCGCCGTCTTTTATGCCCAGTTCCTGCTCAATAGTCTCAGCAATACGCTCAGAACCATTTACATGGCAAGCTGTTCCCTGGCAAAGCATTATGAGATATTTGCCAACAGGTTCAAATCTGAACTGAGCATAGAAAGTAGCTACACCTACAATTTTTGCAGGTTTGATTTTAGTTTCTTTCGAAATGTGCATAATTATCTCAGCAGGGAGATAACCGTAGATGTCCTGAGTCTTTTGAAGAATAGTTATAAGACTTCCGGGCACCTCCTTGTAATGATCCAAAACAGCCTGAAGCTGCTGCATCTTTACATCGTTTGTTGAGTTGCAGTTACAAGGCATCCGAAAAGACCTCCTCATTATTTTATAATTTCGTAATATTATTATACAATATGGAGTTTTTCACTTCAAGGAAAATCGTCTAAATGAGCGTAACAATATTTAAAAAAATTTTTTACAAATTATGTATGTAAAAAGAAAAGGCGCAGGACAAGGGAGTTTTGTGTCCTGCGCAGTATATAGCAATATAAATTTTTTATTGATTAAAAACTTATCCGCCGTAAGTATACTGCTGACTGTATGTTGTTGTTGACTCCTTCTGGCTGCCTGAATAAACAGTAATGACTGATTTTACACGGTATGTTCCCTTTGACGGAAGCTGGTAATAGTAAGCTTTTATTTCAGCATAGTCACCGGGAGCAAGGGTATGCCATTCATAATCGGTATTTGACCACCATAAAAGAACTTTCTTCTGAAGATATACATCAATACCTGTTTTAGTAGCAAGACCTTCTATTCCCCATGCATATGAGAAACAGCTTACTTTGCCACCATCTTCACCTCTTATCCATGAAGATGTATGGTCAATAAGAGTATAATAAGGCTGAACTCCAGGCTGACTTTCAGGTTCGCTTTCAGCTGCAAAAGCAATAGTGTTAAAAGACATGAACATTACAAGGCACATTAAAAAACTAAGTGTTCTTTTAAGCATTTTTCTCCCTCTTTCAGTTTCGTTAAACAATTTTAACTCCCTATATATATAAACGAAAAGAAATAGAGAAGTGTGACAATATTTCTACAAAATTCGACAATTTTTATTTTAGCTAATTAATTTACACAAATATATTCTATTGTGCAAGCATATCATTAAGAAACAGCCGCCTTGTTTTCAAGACGACTGTTTTTTCATATTGTTATTAAATTTAATTCAGTGAACTTTCAACGGGTGAAATATCCAATCCCTGTACGTTTTTAAGGAACTCATAAAGCTTTCCAGCTATTTTCTTAACACCGCCTACACTGTCGCTTTCGATATTAAGGGGCATAATCGGATCGTGTACGCTAAGACGCAGCAGGAACCATCCGTCACCGTTTTCTTTATCAAATGAAACTCTGATTCCCTCACGGTTATCGTCGGCAATATGCCAATCAGACTTACTTTCAGCATACTTTTCGAGCTCATTTATTATCCTGTTACCGCAAGCAGCAAAATCTTCCTCAAGAATTTTCATTCTTATCTCTTTGCTTTCAACGGGCTCTTTGAGAGCAGCAGTAAGCTCTGTAAGTGTTTTGCCCTCTTTTCCAAGACGAGCAAGTTTTATGATAATTTTAGTTATAAGATATGCTCCGTCATCAAGGAAATAGTTTTCTCTTAAAGCAGCATGACCGGATGTTTCAATGGCAAGGGGTGAATTTATTCCTTCATTATTAAGTCTTATAGACTCATTTATGACGTTTTTATAACCTCTCTTGAAACGGTGATGTACTCCGCCTAAGTCTTTCTCAATAAACTCTTTAAGTCCTGAAGAGGTTACAGAGTCGGTAACTATTGTACCGCCTTCATTACCCTCAAGAGCGATTGCAGAAGCTAAAGCAATAAGTTTGTTGCGGTTTATCTCATTTCCGAAGCTGTCAACGCATCCCGCTCTGTCTACATCAGTATCAAAAATAACACCGAAATCGGCATTGCTTTCCTTAACAGCTTCACAAATTGATTCCATTGCCTTTTCGTTTTCAGGGTTTGGAATATGATTTGGGAACATTCCGTCAGGCTCAAGATAGCGGCTTCCATCAGTATCTGCACCGAGTACCTTGAGAACGTTTTCAGCATAAAATCCGCCGGCTCCGTTACCTGCGTCAACCACAATTTTGTATCCCTTAAGAGGATGCTCGTAATCCTCCGCATTTACACCCTTTTTAATCATTTCACAGAGATTTTCGCTGTAACGCTTCATGTAGTTTTCTGTTTTAACTGTTCCCTCTTTTGAGGAAATTATAAAATGTTCTCTCTCTGTGTAATCGAGAAGTACGGAAATGTCCTTACCTTCAAGTCCCCCGGTAGGAAGGAAAAATTTAAGTCCGTTTCTGTGATAGGGATGATGGCTTGCTGTTATCTGAATTGATGCGTCGCATCCAAGATCAACCGTTGTCATGAACATTGCAGGGGTGGAAGAAAGTCCGCAGTCTGTAACATTCATACCGCTTTTTACCAACGCCTTTATTACTGCTGCCTTAATACGCTCAGCAGATATTCTTGAGTCATGTCCCACTGCTACATTTAAGCCGTTCTTTCCCGCTTTTTCGTAGATAAAACATGCAAACGCCTTTGTTATCTTTTCTATTACCTCATCGGTCAAATCAAGAGGTTCTCCCCCTACACCGTCAACAGCTACACCTCTAATATCTGTTCCGCTTTTAAAATGTGACCAAAACTTATCTGCTGCCATAATTTTCCTCCTGTTCTGCCCGCTCCGAAGCACGAAGCAGGAATTTATATAAAGGACTCAGCGCTTTGAATCCCTGTTTAAGCTCATCTATTATTCTGTCGTCGCCTATAACTTCAAAATTTTTACTTCTCTTTATAAAGAAACAGTCCTTTGCGTTATAGTAACCTTTAAGCTTTTCAGGACAGATACCGGGCTTTTCTCTTGCATAAGAGTCTGCCGAAAATACATATCCTGCTTTTTCTGCGCTTTTTACCGCTTTTTCAAATTTATCTGGATGTTCCGCTATTTCCTTGCGGTAAATATCCATAAGAAACGGAATGGATCTGAAAAAGGCAATTCCGCTGGAATAATACTGCTGGGTTACCTCAAACCACATACAGGGCAGATATTTATAATCCTGCTTTGAACGCATAAACATAATCCATATATTATCCCTGTAAAGCGCTTTATTCTTGGAAAACCTTGTATCACGCCTTATCCTTGAAACCATTCTTACAGGATTTAAAACCATTTTATCGTCAAGTGACGCCATATCATCCGAAAGGAGTACGCCTATCTGACGCATGGGCTTTACGGCAAGACGATTGATTTCGGCTTTATGTTCCTCATAAAAAGGCTTACTGTCATTGAATTTATTATCTGCAAGGAGAAAAAGCGCCTGTGGTTTAATTCCGTCAAACTCGTACATGGCTGTTCCCCCTTAACGGATAAGTCCTTTTTCAAACATTGCCTGAGCGGCAAGCATTACTCCTGTCTTTCCGCTGTGGAAATTAAGTCCTCCCTGCATCCATGCTGCATAAGGCTCACGAAGAGGCGCATCCGCAGAAAGTTCAATTGAAGAACCTAATGTAAATGCACCTGCCGCCATAATAACCTTACTGTCATAGCCGGGCATATCCCACGGTTCGGGAGTTACGTATGAATCAACAGGAGCACCTTTCTGCATTCCCTGACAAAAGGCAACAAGTGCTTCTTCGTTTTTAAGCAGTACACTTTGAATTATATCCGCCCTTACTTCACCGGGCTTCGGAGTTACATCATAGCCTAAAATGCTGAAAAGAGAAGCTGTAAACTCAGCTGTTTTAAGGGCTTCTCCTGTAACATGAGGAGCTGAGAAAAATCCCATAAACAGATTGCGGTTTTGTCCGAGAGTAGCTCCAACTTCTCTGCCGAGACCCGGAGTAGTCATGCGGTATGTACAAAGCTCAACATATTCCTTTTTACCGGCTATATATCCTCCGCAGGGAGCTATTCCGCCGCCGGGATTCTTTATAAGTGAACCTGCAATAAGATCTGCGCCAACCTGAAGAGGCTCAGTTTCTTCAACAAACTCACCATAGCAGTTATCTACCATTATTACAGCGCCGCTAACTGCCTTTACAGCTTTTGCTATCTCTCCGATTTTAGCAACAGATAAACTCGGACGCAGACTGTATCCTCTTGAACGCTGGATATATACCATCTTAACTGAGCTATCTATGAGAGATACGATCTTTTCAATATCGGGTTCGCCGTTCTCATCTAAATCAGCCTGAACATATTTTACGCCTAAATCCTTCAAGGAACCCTGACCGGGAGTACCCGTTATACCTATTGCAGGCTGAATTGTATCATATGGAAGCCCCGTAGCACAGAGCATTGTATCTCCAGGGCGAAGTATTCCGAAAAGTGCCGTTGCAAGGGTATGAGTACCGCAGGTAAAGGTATGACGAATCACTGCATCTTCACCGCCGAAAACCTGAGCAACAACTTTATCAAGGGTTTCTCTTCCCGGATCTCCATAACCGTAACCGGTGGAAATACCCAAATGGTTTTCACTAACCTTATTATCAATAAAGGCGGCAAGAACCTTTTGCTGATTATATTCGGTTATGCTGTCTATTCTTTTAAAGGCTTTTTCTGATTGCTCCATTGCCTTTTCAGAAGCCTCAATTATTTTTTTGTCAAATTTAAAAAAGTTATTCATTATATACTCCCAAACAAAGAAAAAATTCTCCCGTAATTTTAAATTCAAGTTTTTTATAAAAAGATACCTTATCTTCTCTGCACATAAGAAAAACATCTTTGTTTTCCGATTTTGCAGCTGCACACAGTTCTTTTACAATATCTGATGCGTAGCCTTTACTGCGAAAATCCTTATGTGTTGCTACTGCGCCGATAACTGCTCCACGATCACTTTCAAAGGTGAACATTCCGCAGGAAATACATTTATCTTCCTTTTCACGGAACAAAACCCGTGCACAGTTGTTTCGCACTCTACCGGACAAATCACAGAGCCAGTCTTCATAAGATGGAATACTTTCACCAAAAGCATCAGGCTCTTTCAGAAGATTATATATCTTCCTGTAAGGCGGTTCACAGTTGAGAGTCAAAAGCGAACTGTTTTCATCTGAGCTTATTGTGGGTTTGTATTTCATTATAAAGCCTTTTTCAGAAATTTTAAAGCCTAAATCCTCTAAAACCTGTCTTTCTCCCAAAAGTGAAGAAAAACCGATAACAGTTAAAAATTCTTTCAGCTCCTGTGAATCAAAACCGTATTCTGCCGCAACGATTACATGGGAATCAACCTTCGAAACAGCCGCAGTAATTTTGCCGTCAAGCTCCTGAATCCAAAATAAAGCGAAAGATGTGTTAAAGCCGTAGGTTTTCACAAGGACTTCGATTTCTATGACCATGGGACTTAACGGTAAAGGCAGTTTTATTTCACTTTCCAGCAGTTTCAGCAAGACGCCATCTCCCCGGCAAGAAGAGGTATCAGCTTCTTTGCGTCTTCATAGTCCTTTTCATAAATAACACAGGACGGCGAATGAAGATAACGGCAAGGCAGAGATACTGCAACTGTTTTAACACCGCTTCCGCTTACATGAATAACTGCACTGTCATTTCCGCCCGCTACAAGAGTTTTTGTCTGACAGGGGATATTTTCTCTTTCAGCGATATTAAAAGCCAGAGAATAAAGTTCGCTGTCATAAACTATGCCTCTGTCCATAAAGGACACAACGGGACCTTTGCCAAGCTCGCAGACTCTTTTTTCTCCGCTGACTCCAGCAATATCCGCAGCGGTAGTGGTTTCAACAACAATCGCTTTATCCGGCATTAAAGAAAATGCAGCTGCCTTAGCTCCTCTTGTACCTACTTCCTCCTGAACGGTAAAGACAAAATACAAATCATAGGGCTGTTCCTGCTTTATCATGTCAATTAATATAGCACATCCCGCTCTGTCATCAATAGCTTTGCCTTTAATAAATCCGTCACCAAAAGGATAAATATCAGAATCAAAATAAACACTGTCGCCAAGGCTTACATATTTTTCCGCTTCTTCACGGCTTTCAGCTCCGATATCCACATACATTTCTGAAAAATCCGGGACTTTATTTCTTTCATCTCCGCTGAGAAGATGAACAGCCTTGGCACCGATTACACCGGTTATTTTGTTTTTACCTATAATCACTCTTCTGCCGTAAACTACACGCTGGTCAATTCCTCCCACCGGAGCAATCTTTACATATCCGCTTTCGGTAATGTAGTTTACCATAAATCCTACTTCATCCATATGGGCAGCAAGGATCACTTTTGAAGCTGCCGCATTTTTTCCCTTTTTAAAGGCAATTATATTACCCAAAGCATCTACCTTGCACTGAGCAAAAGGCTCTATTTCAGAAAGAATCAGTTTTCTTACTTCATCTTCTCTGCCGGAAATACCATTTGCATTACAAAGATTTTTAAGCAATTCAGTCATCATAGCAGCCTCCTTTCTCAATATAACATGCCAAGAGCTTTGCGGTATTTTCAATGTCCGCTGTATCCACAACCTCGTCAGCAGTGTGCATATATCTGAGAGGTACTGATACAAGTCCTGTTTTTATTCCTCCTGAATTTATACTGATAACATCAGCGTTTGTTCCCGTTCTTTCTCCCATTACCTCTCGCTGGAACGGGATATTCTCTTCTTCGCACACCTTTATAAGAGTGTTTGTAATATTTTCATCAAGAGTCGGAGATACACCTATCATAGGACCTTTACCGAGTTTTCCGCATTCTTCATTTTTAAGTCCCGGTGAAAGTGCAAAGCTTACGTCGACTACAATTGCTTCATCCGGTTTCATTTTAAATACGGCAGGGCCCGCTCCTCTTGTACCTACTTCTTCCTGAACGGTTAAAGCACAGATAACTTCTCCTTTATATCCTCTTTCGCAGAGAAGCTTTAAAGCGGCAATTATCGCCGCAGCACCGGCTCGGTTATCGAGAGCGGGAGCTGTAATGCATCCTGAAAGAAGCTTTGCAAAGGGTTTCTCAACTAATACACGATCACCGAGAGAAACTTTTTTCTTTAAATTTTTGCCACTGAATCCCGTATCAATGTACAGCGAATCACTGTCGAGAGCCTTGCTTTCATCACCCGAAGAAAGATGAGGCGGAATACTGCATATAATACCTTTAACGGGGTCTTTGCCCATTATGACAACTTCTTCACCGGAGAGAACACGCCAATCCATTCCTCCGCAGGAATCGCATTTTACGAATCCGTTTTCATCAATATATTTTACTATCAGTCCTATTTTATCTATATGGGCATCGAGAAGCATACGTCTGCCCTCGGCGCCTTTATTTATTGTACAGAAAAAATTGCCCATGCCGTCTGTTGAGATTTCTCCGTTTTCAGAAAGTAAATCTCTTAAAACAGAATGCAGTTCTTCCTCCCTGCCGGACACGCCTTTCTCACAGGACAGAAGTTCTGTAATTTTTTCAACATCCATTTATATGCACCTCCGTTTTTAGCTGCCTTTCATTATACTTATAATCTTTACCTTTTTCAAGGCAGGCACTACATGTGATTATTTTAGTATTAATTACTTTCTATATTAATATTTACGCTTTTCTTTGCTAAACGTCAAAACCTCATGGACTCTCCCATGCTTTTTTATATAATCGAACAAAAAACTGATAAATTGTTGTAATAAAAATAAAAGAGATATAAAATATACAGACAGCTTTATAATTATTATGGGAGGGAGTAAAAAAATGAAGCGCAATTATGAGATTGATATGTGCAACGGACCAATTTTAGGAAAGCTCATTCAGTTCGCCATTCCACTTATGCTTTCAGGTGTTTTACAGTTGCTTTTTAATGCCGCCGACATAATTGTAGTAGGTCGTTACACCGGCAGCGATGCACTGGCTGCCGTCGGCGCAACAAGTGCCCTCAACAACCTTATAGTCAATATATTTATCGGACTTTCTATCGGAAGCAGCGTTGTTATGGCAAGATACTACGGAGCTCAGGACTGGAAAAACGTAAGCGATGTAGTTCACACTTCTGTGCTTCTGAGTTTTATTTCAGGTGTTTTTCTTATCTTTGCAGGAATTGCTCTTGCAAGACCTTTATTACTTCTTACCGGAACACCTGAAAACGTTATTGATCAGTCCGTTCTTTATATGAGAATTATTTTCTGCGGCATGCCTTCGCTTATGGTTTATAACTTTGGAGCTGCTATTCTGCGTGCCGTAGGAGATACTAAGCGTCCTCTTTTCTTCCTGACTATTTCAGGACTGATAAACGTCGCACTTAATCTTTTCTTTGTTATTGTATTTGAAATGGGAGTTTCAGGCGTTGCAATTGCAACTATTATTTCTCAGTTTGTTTCAGCGATACTCGTCGTTTTGTGTCTTATAAAGAGCCCCGGAAACTATAAGCTTTATTTAAAGCAGCTTAAGATACATAAGGAAAAGCTTATCGAAATCGTCAAAGTAGGTCTTCCCGCCGGAGTTCAGGGCGCTGTTTTCTCAATATCAAACGTACTTATTCAGTCTTCCATTAACTCTTTCGGTTCCATAGCAGTGGCAGGAAACACCGCTGCTTCAAATATTGAAGGTTTTGTATACACCTCAATGAACTCACTTTATCAGGCATCCCTGAGCTTTACAAGCCAGAATATGGGCGCCAAAAAGTATAACCGTATTGTACCGATTCTTATAAGAAGCCTTGTAATGGTATTCGTTATCGGAGCTGTTCTGGGCGGCGGAGCATTCCTGTTCGGACATGAGCTTCTTGGTATATACTCAAAAGATGCACAGGTTATCGAATACGGAATCAGCCGTATGGCAGTAGTTTGCCTCACATATTACCTATGCGGAATGATGGACGTATGTTGCGGATCAATCAGAGGTTTAGGTTATTCAGTTGTTCCCACTGTTGTTTCTCTAGTAGGCGCCTGCGGACTGAGAATAGTTTGGATTTATACTATTTTTGCACTTAACAGAACCCTTACTACATTGTATATTTCTTATCCCGTCACATGGGGAATAACATTTGCGGCACATCTTATTTGTTTCATTGTTTTTCTCAGGAAAATCAAAAAGAACAATCCTCCTGCGACCGAGGAAACAAATTTGCAAAGCGAAGCGGTAAATGCTTAAAAACACACAAACCGGTATGGCAATAGACCATACCGGTTTATTTTTTCTATGAATATTTGTAAAAGATTCTATACCAACTTTTATTATCAGTCTTTGCCAGACATATAATTTTCAATAGCCGCAGAAATTTCACCAAGGAATACTTCTTCACCAATTGTATTCATTTTGAAAAACATCGCCTGACTGCCACCGGAAGTTATGGCTGTCAAAAACACTTCGCCATCATGCTCGAGGACTGTCACGTTAAGGCTTACACGGTTACTGCCACTCCAGCTGTAACGCTCGTAAACTCTTACTGCACATTTAACATCGCCAACACAGTAATCGCTGGAATCCTCACAGGTAGCGGAAATACTGTTGCTGACGGCATCCTCAACTACCGACAGAACCTCCTGACATGTTCCCTTTAATGTGACTTCATACTTTGCCATAATTTTCCCTCATTTCATATATTTATTTTCTTTGAGCCAATGAACTGAATCACAAAGTGCATCAGAGGTTTTAACCTCCACTACACATCGGCATCCTGCTTTTTCGGCAGTTTTCAGTCTTTCATGCAGATTTACTCTGCCTTTACCCAAAGGCAAATGGTCTTTTTTCTCAAAAGCGTCGTGAACGTGCATATGATAAAGATTTTCTGTATTCTTCAGCATAAACTTTTCATCAATATTTCCCGCCGCCTCACAGTGACCGATATCCCAGGTTAAACCTATATTTTTCTCAAGATAACCTGCATAGTGAATAAGCTCTTTATATTTATTCGGTGAAGGCGTGGCCGTTGAAACAAGCTTATATTTAACTCCCTTGAATTTATCGAGAAAAGTTTGGTATGTCTTGCTGCCGAATGAACGGAGAACTGACGCTTCATCAAGGGAAGTTGCTACAAACTCCTTAGGATCTATATCACCGTCACGGACCCGCTCATAATTTGTAATCACTATTGACGTTTGTGCGTTTTTAGCTTCCTCCATATTGGTGACATATTCCGGCGCCGCATCCCACCCAAGAAGATTTACTGCATCATGCTTAAATTCTTGTTTAACACCTAAAGGACACACAATAAGTGCTTTACCGCCTTCGTGTTCAGTAACAATCCGGCAATATTCCAGCTGCTGAGCTGTCTTTCCAAGGCCGAAGCTTTCAAACAGTGCTCTGCGGCCTCCTTTTATCGCCCATATAACAGCGTCCCTTTGATGAGATTTAAGAGCGGGATTTACTTCATCCGCTTCAATGTCGAACCCTGATACAGGCGCAACCTCAATTTTGCTTTTTAAAAAATTTATGTAACTTTCGTTCACGAAATAAGACTCCTATCTTTGCGCCCCTTTTACACCGCCCTATCTTCTCTGACCCATTTGAGAATAGTCTCATAATGGTTTTTAACCGAGGCGTTTTTTTCTGTTATGAATCTGCCCAGCTTATCGAGATAAAAATTGAATTCATCAAGGCTGAGCACTTCCAGAAGCTTTTCTACCTGAGGTTCGGAGAGCATGACTTTTTGGCTTTTACCGAAGCAATAAAGCTTTGTATCTTCTCTTTCATCGTCGTTGTCGTCGCCGTCCGAACTTTCCACAAATTCTTCTATATAATTACTACAACAACTACTATAATTATTTATATTATTAATATTCTTTATTTCTTTTGATGGTGACATTTGAGTGACTTCCTGCCTGACATTTGCCTGACATTCTCCTGACTTTCTGCCTGACACACTTTGGTATTTATCGTAATTTAACAACGCAACCACGCTGAATTTCGGGTATCTTCTGACTGACACTCTGCCTGACTTAACAAGCTTCGAAAGTGCCGTCCTCGCCTGACGTTCTGTAACACCGGTTGCACATGCAATCCTCGGGTAACTGACAACAGACTCTCCTCTGTGTATCTGCTGTCCGTTATATTCTCCTTCCCGGTAATTGGCTGAAAGCAATAAATACATAAATACCGTAAAAGTTACAGGTTCATGAATAAGGTCGGATTCAAGCATTTTGCGGCTGACTTTAACATAGCCTCCTCTGCTCATTTGACCGCCTCCTTAAAACGGGAGTAGTTCTTCGTCCGAACTTAAATCGTCGAAATCTCCTGCGCTGCCCGTTGAAAAAGACGGTGCAGGCGCTGCGGGTGCAGCCTGCCTTGTGGGTTTAGCTCCGCCGCTTCTCTCTTCGCTTTTTGAGCCGCAGAAGCTCACGTTATCCGCAACAATTTCGAATGCTGTTCTCTTGTTTCCGTTTTTGTCCTCATAGCTGCGGGTCTGGATTGAACCCTGCACCGCAATCATTGAGCCCTTGCGGAAATAAGCGGAAACAAATTCAGCAGTACCTCTCCATGCAACGACGTTTATAAAATCTGTCTGCCTTTCCTCACCGGCTTTCTGATAGCTTCTCTCAACTGCAACGGTAAAACTTGTTACTGAAACCCCGTTAGGCGTTGTACGAAGCTCTGGATTTGCTGTAATTCTTCCTATGATAACTGCACAATTAAGCATTTTATTACCTCCTGAAATCATTTTGACGTCCAAACAAACACACGCTTATTGAGTGTTACGTTTCTTATTGAAAGCCCTGTTATACGTTTATTTTCAATTCGTATTTTTTCAACGGCAAACTTGTCAAAAGTCTTCTTTCCGTACAAATTAACGCATTCCAAGCCTATAAAAATAAACGGCGCTGTATAGAGTTCCCTGCCTATCCCCCAATTAAAACAGGCTCTTTTGAAGCTGTCGGAAGCTTCTCCCTTCTGAGCTTCCGTATTACTCTCTGTGCCGCAGTCTGATTTCCATATCCATTCGCCATCGCATTTAATACCGACACGGCAAAAGAGATTGCCTTTACACTCATAGTGCTCACGCTGCCAGTTTTCGCTGCCGACGGTCTCATCGAGAATATTCATGTCGCATCGTGCATCTTTATAGAGCAGCAACGATGCACCTTTCCCTTCTTTAATTTGTGCTATACGTACTTCTATTTCACTTTCGTTAAGATTTCGAAATTGCATGGTAAACCTCCTTAAGTATTGACTTATAGGGGCTACTCGTGTAAAATAATAATGTAGTAATGATGATACGAGTAGCCCCTTTGAGCCTGTTCGGTTGCCGCCGTGCAGGCTCATTTTTTATGCTGTTTTTCATGTGTTTTCACTCATCAAAGATAATCTTTCGGGTTTTGCTACTATTATGGAATACGGAGCTTTAAGGTCCTTGATCTCGGCAGAAACCGTTATCTTTCCTTTATCGCAACGATAAACAACAGCATCTACTGTGCCGTGAAATTTTTGGTTAAAATAGTTTCTATATGTAACCTTTGTGCCGCTGCGAAGAGCGTTTTTCAGATCTTCGGATGTCATGCTCACGTCTGCTCCTCCTTTTTGAGATATTCTTTTATTCTTCTGCGGACTCTTGTGTCCAGTGTTTCAATGAAGTTTGTCCAGGCTTCGAGGGCGTCCGTAAAGAAGCGTTCACGCTCCCCTTCTATGGCCACGATATATCCACCGGGAACAGAGGATAAGCTCATTTCTCTGCAATGATAAAGCAGATGACGCTGAACAGGCTCTTTGCCTTGCGTTACCATTTCTTCACCTTCTTTTTGATGTGCTCCTTTAAGCCGTCCTCGAATGCAATAAGCACATCTTCGTAGATGATGCCGAGAATGAGCAGCGCACCACCACCAACGCCTACAACAATAGGAATTATTGTTTCAATCGCCGACAACACAGTTATTCCTCCTTACGGTAAGTGATGCATCAAAGTCAATACGCTTGAAGCCTCGGGTGTCGCAGAAGTAGAAGCCGGCAGAAGTCTTTCCGCAGGGCTCTATAAGTTCCACGACATCACTGACGGACAGACTGTGCATTCCTCTCGGTCTTGGGTTTTTACGGTCGGTAAAGTGACGGAACACGCCTTCAAGGGTTCTGCGGTTTTTTAGTTCTCCCTCAAAAACCAAATCATAGTTTTCGGGGTCTATGCTTCCATTCATTCGGCTGCATCCCATATACATGGCAAACGGAGCACGTCTGCCGTTAATCTGGTATATTCTGAGTTTCATTTTCTCACCTCTCCATTATTACAATTGTGAATATCTCACTTACGCTCTGAGCGATACAAAAACTGCTGTCTCCGCCGCTTTCATAGCCGATAAGCTTAGCTATTCTTTCTTCCCATTCCCTGCGTAACCGCTCTTTCTCTGCTTTGTACGCTTCCCATGCTTCACGAGATTCGTGAAAAGCCGGAGCTCCTTTCACTTTACTCGTGTACCAAGCGTTAAGAGCTTCAGGACTTAATCTGATTGAATGAACGGTGATGAGATAGCCTTGGTCAATAAATTCTCCTGTAGCTATAACTTTGAACCCGAAACCGTCCATAGAACCGTACGTTTTACTTGACATGGTGTCACCTCGTTCCTATGTACACTGCAAATGCAAGCAGCAGGAGAAGAGCAGCTGCTTCTCCGATTATGATTACAAGCTTGTAGAGCGCATAGAACGCCATTATCAGCATAGAAGTTTCTATCATTTTTCTTTTCTCCTTTGTAATTGATTGCAAAAGCTTATGTACCTAAATATTCTTCAAACTTTTTGCGGCTGATGTGATATGAATATGTTGACTTATTTTTGACAGCGAAGCCAAAAGGTGCCACTCCACTTTGCAGGGCTACCCGCACAAACTGTTGTGATTTTCCCATTCTCCTTGCCGCTTCAGCTATACTTACCGAATACGGTGAAACGGTTTCTTCTGTGAGTTCCTCTTCCTTGTCGCCGTCGCTGTTAAGCCACTCAACTGTGCATCCGAGAGTGTCTGCTATAAGCTGCTGTACTCCCGCTCTCGGAGTTGATTTGCCTGAAAGGTATTGACTTACCGACGGAGCTCCTTTACCGATCTTGCTTGCCAGCTCGGATTGCGTAATGTGTTGTTCTGTCATAGCTTCTTTTAATCTTTCTGCAAAACTCATGTTTCCGCTCCTTTCTTTGATATTGATTAAACATTGTGCTATAATCACCCCCGAAAGGAGGTGAAGACAATGTCTGATATTAGACTTTCAACTTTTCCTGCAACAAAGTTAGAAGCTCTTACAATGTTATATCTGGAAAATCAGGATTTATCGTCATTAACTCCTGAAAAGCTTCTTGACTTGTATGACGAAACATACAAGAAGATTAGCGAACACTGCAAGGAAAAGCGCCCAAGATATCACGGATTTAGTCAGGGTATTTAATTCTCTGTATATTTTGCACATTGAATCCGTTACGTGACTGACTGCCATTTCATCGGTGCAGCCATTCTCTGCTTCCTCTGCCAGCAGCCCTAACTGCTTGCGGAGGATTTCTTTTTCTTTTTTCATATTCCCGCTCCTTTCTGTGTGATTAGTCACTTTAGCTAAGCAAGTAATCTATAGAACTGTTAAATAAATTAGATAGATTGAGAAGAACTTTAGATGGAATCGGCACTTTGCCATGTATGTAGTTGTAATACGAACGGCTTGTTACCCCGATTGCTTGTGAAAGTTCTTTTTTGCTTAGTCCATGCTTCAGACGTTCCGCTTCGATATTTGCATATGTTATTTTTTCCATACGTAAACCTCCTTTTTACTCATTTTGAGAAATCTTTAATATTATAATATTCTCAATTTGAGTAATTGTCAACACTTTTCGAGAAAAAACTTTTCAAAATGAGAAACTTTTTTCTTGACATGAGAAGAACAGCGTTGTACTATATAGAAAAGGAGCGAATTATATGTTCACAGATATAATAAAAAGCCTCCGCCAAGGCAGAGGCTTGAATAAGCGACAAATGTCAGAATTATTAGAGATGCCGTACACAACCTATAATAACTATGAAATAGGAGCACGTGAACCCAATTCGGATGTTTTGAAGAAGATTTCTGGATTGTTTGGTGTATCTGTAGATTACCTTATCGGCAATACAAAATTTGCAAACGGAGAAGCAAAACTGTTGCCTCCCGAAATCACGTCAGATGTGACAGTTTTTCCTGTTATTGGAACAGTAGCCGCAGGATACAACGAACTTGCTGTAGAAGATTGGAGTGGCGAAACCGTTTCTGTCCCCACGGAATATTTAAAAGGACACAGCAAGGATGAGTTTTTTGTACTGTCGGTTCACGGGGATTCTATGTATCCGCTCTATATGGACGGAGATAAAGTACTTATTCTCAAACAATCTACACTTAACAGAAGCGGAGAAATAGGCGCTATTCTTTACAACGGCGACAATGCCACGCTTAAAAAAGTGGAGTATGTAGAGGGTGAAGACTGGATGAAGCTTGTTCCCGTCAATCCTGAGTACCCGCCAAAAACCATAGAGGGAAGCGACCTCGAACAATGCCACGTTTTAGGTGTGCCGAGACTACTTATAAGAGAAGTTAAATAATTTGTGGTTTTTTGTCACATTTTGTAAATAGTAATCGTTATAGTTATAGGGATGTTGACCCTATATCAATAAACTTTTAGGAGGATATTTATGAAGAAATGTAAAAAGTGCGGTGCAGAACTTGCGGATAACGCTAAAGTGTGTCCTAACTGTTCTGCAAAAGTAGGTTCAGGCAAGAAGGTTTTGGTATTTATACTTATTGCGATTATTGTTTTGGCAATTATCGGAGCGGTAAACGGCGGAAACTCAGAGGATCAGCCCAATGCTCCGGGAGTAAGCCAGGGTGCTAACGAAAACAAGGATTCCGGAAATAAAGTTGACCTTTCAAATGTAGCTAAAGAATACACTCTTTCAGCTGGATATTATACAGCCGGAGTTGATATTCCGGCCGGAAAATGCGATGTGGTCGCAGTCTCAGGCACGGGCAATCTTTCAAGTTCTAATTTATGGAGCGGCGGTATAAACGAAATGTTTGGTGTTGATGACGGTTCAGGATATTACACTGAATCCTTTAAGGGATTGGAGCTTCCGGAAAATGCTACACTTGAAGTATCAGGAAATCTTAAAATTAAACTTACCTATAGTGAAGTTAAATCCAACTATACCGGACGCACATATGACGAAAGTGCAGCTGTAACTTTGGGTAGTGGAAACTATACTGTTGGTTCAGATTTGAAAGAGGGAACATATAAGGTAGTTGCTGTCTCGGGTAACGGAAATCTTTCCAGCTCTAACTTGTTTAATGGTGGTATCAACGAAGTTTTTGGTATCGATGACGGATCAGGATATTATACTAAAGAGTTCGCTAATCTTGAGCTTAAAAAAGATGTTACTGTTGAGATAAAAGGAAACCTTAAAGTTAAGTTTATTCCAGCTAAATAAATAGAACAATAAAAAACGCCCTACCCTGCGCCAACAGGATAGAGCGTCATGACAGCCCGAAGGCGGTCAATATCGTGTAAAATAATATTACCATACTTTCGGATTTAAATCAATAACCGAGGGTATTTTTATGCCCTTTTTAGGAGGAAATCAAATGAAGCTTCCAAATGGGTATGGAGGAATAAGTAAGCTTCCCGGTAATCGTCGTAAACCTTGGAGAGTGCGTAAAACTGACGGTTGGGAAATTGTTGACGGAAGATTAAAGCAGAAATATATAAACATTGGATATTACAAAACACAGGCTGAAGCTTTGCAGGCATTGGCAAGCTATAATACAGATCCATATGATTTGAGCCTATCATCTATAACGCTCGAAGAAGTATATGAGCGATGGTCGAATGAAAAATTTGAAGAGATAAGCGATTCTAATATCAAAGGATATAAAGCTTCTTGGAAAATATGCAAACCTATTAAAGACATGAGGATTATAGATATAAAACTGGATCATCTTCAAAATATAGTTGATACATCGGGAAAAAACACGCCTACTCTGCGAAAGTTGAAAGTTCTGCTGAATGGATTATTTGAATATGCCGTGATTCATGGCATAATTACAAGAGATAGAAATATGGTTGAATATATCAATATCTCCAAGGCGGGAAATCCAAACGCAACGGACCGTAAGCCTTTCAGCACCATAGAGATTAAGAAGCTTTGGGATGTAGCTGACTCCAACGAATATATAACTGTCATACTTATGCTTATATATACAGGGTGCCGCATCGGCGAACTCCTGAACCTTAAAAAAGAAAGCGTCAACCTACATGAAAGATATTTTGAAATCGCTGAGTCTAAAACGGAGGCAGGAATAAGAACGGTACCGATAGCCTTAAAGGTATTACCGTTTTTTGAGCATTGGATGCAAAAAGAGTGTGAGTATCTTATTTGCACACCCGCTCTAAAGCGGTTCGATTACAAGAATTATTATGATTCATACTGGAAGCCACTTATGCACACGCTAAACATGGACGAGCACCGCCCACACGACACTCGACATACTTGTATAAGCCTTCTGACTGCTGCCAAAGTTGATGAACGATTCATACAGAAGATAGTCGGACACAAAGGGCAGAATGTTACACGACAGGTTTACACCCATCTTGAGATAGAAGAACTACTAAAAGAGATAGACAAAATATAGGCGGAATTTTTCCGCTTTTTTAAAAATAAATTTGTGTCTTACGTGTGTATTGTGTGTGTATTACGAATAAAAATTTGCACGATTTTAAACAGATGCATAAAAAATAAACCCCGGAAACACAAGGTTTTCGGGGTTTGTGATTTTGAAACTGTTATCTCCGTTATAAGCTGCTCTATTGCAGCAACTTCAAAAGCCTTAAATCCATTTGTGTTTTCTATAGAAATTTTTGTCTTTCCTGAAAATTCCGCACAAATATCTCTGAATTCACTCAGAGAGTCATTATAGTGAGCAGCGTATTTTTCGTAAAGAAAAACCTTTTTATCGGGCAGCGTAAACCATACTCCTCTATTTAAATGCATATTGACAATGGGAATTTTAAGCTCTGCTGCCGCAGACAAAGTTTCTTTCAGCACCTGCTGCCATCCGCTTTTTATCACCGGATTAAAATTACAAAAATCTGAATTTTCATCAAGATGCAGCGTAAAATATATGCCGTTTTCCTCAGAAATTCTATTTAACCGCACAATATCTTTATCGCTGAAAGTTTGACAAAAAGGAAGATTCATATTAAGTTCCAGGAAGCTAAGTCCAAGCTTTCGGCACAGCTGAGCGTTTTCCTCAATACTGTCATATTCAATAAGAGTCGGCATCCCGAAATCCATATCAGGGGTATACCTCTAGCTTTGAAAGTGTGGGACAAACTCTTGACTGCTCAAATACTATTTTTATCTTTGAAGCTTTGGTTTTACGGAATTTACAGATTTTCTTATATCCGATTACAGTACCTGAGAAAATATTTTTCCATTTTCCTTTTTTCTCGGCATAAATAATGAATTTCTCAACACGCTGACCGACTAAAATCTGCTCCCCTAAAACTATTCGGCTAAACTTAACAGTTTTTCCGAAATCAACTGTCAGTTCTGCCTTTTCCATACCGTCGCAGGGCTTCCAGAATTCTTTCTTATCTTCTGTAAGAGCCATATTAGCTGATACTTTATCGCTTTCACATTCACTTGCTATTGCTTTTGCGCCTCTTGCAAGATTTTCAGAATACGTATTTTTAATGTAATTTCCAAATTCTTTCAGCCTCTTAACATCGGCATCGGCAATGCGTCCTCTTTTATCAGGCGGAATATTGAGCAGAAGGCTTGCGTTACCACCTACAGAGCTTTCATATATCTTTATTAATTTCTTTAAGCTCTTAACTTTTCTGTCCTGATTCTTATGATAAAACCATCCTGGTCTTATGGAAGTGTCAACCTCACAGGGATACCATACACAGTCACTTGCCTGCTCGATTACTTTTCTGCTGCCAAGGTCTTCATCTGTACTGTCAAACTTTTTGGCAAAAGAAGCATCATCCTCCTGCTGAGATTTTTCCGCAACCTTTTCATTATCAATCATTGAAGCCGGCACAACACTCCACTCGGATTCACGGCATTTGCCCGCTTCATTTCCGCACCATCGCACATCGGGACCGCAAATATTTATTACCGCACCGGGCTGAAGCTCTCTGATTAAAGAGTAATATCCTTCCCAGTCATACTCCTGCTTTTTTCCGTTTTTACCTTCACCGCAGGCTCCATCAAACCACAGACAGAAAAGTTCTCCGTAATTTGTCATAAGCTCACGAAGCTGATTTTTATAAAAGGTATTATACTCTTCACCACTGCCATATGTAGGTTCATGTCTGTCCCAGGGCGAAAGATATATTCCGAATTTTATACCGCCTTTTTTACAGGCATCGGCTACCTCTTTTACCATGTCGCCCTTTCCGTTTTTCCACGGGCTGTTTTTAACGCTGTGTTCAGTATATTTACTTGGCCAAAGACAAAATCCGTCATGATGCTTTGCTGTAAGTATAAGACCGGTCATTCCTGCTGATTTGACAGCTTCCACCCACTGATCGGCATCAAAATCCGTTGGATTAAACAGTGACGGTGATTCATCGCCCTTTCCCCATTCACGGTTGGTAAAGGTATTAATGCCAAAATGAGCAAATGCATAAAACTCCATTTGCTGCCAGTTATACTGTCTTTCGCTTGGCACAGTATTCGCCGCTTTTATAATTATATCTTTACCCATGATGCTCCTCCGCAAAATCAAATAATTTTATAGAAAGTTTAGCATAAATTTGCACCGTTTTCAAATTATTTTTATGATAATTGCAGAAAAATATTGAAATAAATATATTCTCATTAAATCTTTGCAAAATCAGTTAAGTAATGTTATAATTACACTGATTATTAGGGTAATTTAAAATTCATTAACACTTTAATAAAAATTTTTTGTTATCATTGTCGAATTAAATCTGTTATGCAGATCAGACGTAAAAAACACGGAGGTGAATCACTTGCTGAAAGTTCTCAGCTACCTCAAACATTATAAGTGGACAGCAATTTTTGCCACCATTTTTATTGTGATTAACAGCGCAATGCAGTTGATTCTTCCATCTATGATGGCGAATATTATGAACAACGGTATTGCCAACGGAAAACTTGCTTATATTTATATCATGGGATTCTTAATGATAATAGCTGCAATTTTCGGCGTTTTCGCCGCAGTTTTATCCAGCTATTTTTCAAGTAAAGCTTCAACCGGATTCGGTAAAGAGTTGCGACGTGCTGTATTTCTTAAAGCAGAAAGTCTTTCACAATGCGATATAGACAAAATCGGCGTGTCTTCCATGATAACACGTTCAACAAACGATATTAACCAGATTCAAAGCCTTGTTCTTGTAAGCATGAGGATGATCATCAGCGCTCCTATTATGATGGTAGGCGGTGCAATCATGGCATTTACAATGAATAAAACTCTATCCCTGGTTATATTCACAGTAATTCCGATAATTGCGCTTATCGCCCTTTTTGTCGTTAAAAAAGTGCTTCCCTGGTTTGAACAGATGCAGAAAAAAACGGATGCTCTTAATCAAATTGTCCGTGAAAGACTCGGCGGTGTAAGGGTAATCAGAGCATTCAACAAGCAGTCTTATGAACAGGCTCGTTTTAGAAAGGGCAATTTTGAATTAACAGAAATTGCTCTTAAAACCAACAGACTGTTTGCTTCACTTATTCCGCTGGCAATGTTCTTGATGTATTCGCTGATTGTAATACTTATATGGCTTGGAAGCAGCCAGGTTAATAATATGGATATAAACACACAGGCTGCTGAAATTGCCGGTACTATCGGTAACCTTCAGGCTTTCATGATGTATCTTATCATGATTGTTTTCGCTGTTGGTCTTGCAGCTTCAATGTTTGTAATGGTCCCCCGTGCTGCTATTTCCGCAAGACGTATTTGCGAAATCCTTGATATGGAACCTATGATCAAAGAGAACAAAGATTCTGTTCACCACAGCGACAGCCATGAGGGAAAAATCGAATTTAAAAACGTTTCTTTTGGATATGACGGAGCTGAAAGAAATGTTCTTAACAACATAAGTTTCACTGCAAATCCTGGTGAAGTTACAGCTATCATCGGCGGCACAGGCTGCGGAAAAACAACACTGGTTAACCTTATTTCACGATTTTATGATGTAAGTTCCGGTGAAATACTTGTTGACGGCACCAACATAAAAGATATGAAGTTATCTGAACTTCATAAAAAAATCGGATATGTGCCTCAAAAGGTTTTGTTGTTCAGCGGTACCGTTGCCGATAACCTCAGATACGGTAAAGAAGATGCTACTGAAGAAGAGATGTGGACAGCCCTCGAAACCGCTCAGGCATCGGATTTTGTAAGCAAAATGCCGAAAAAGCTTGAAAGCAGACTTTCTCAGAATGCAACAAATTTATCCGGCGGTCAGAAACAGCGTATATCAATTGCCCGTGCTCTTATCAGAAATGCTGAAATTTATATTTTCGATGACAGTTTTTCAGCTCTCGACTTTAAAACCGATGCTCTTCTGAGAGCTTCAATAAAGAAAGAGTTCTCAAATTCAACTCAGATAATTGTTGCTCAAAGAGTTGGTACTATTTTAAATGCAGACAAAATAATTGTTCTTGATAACGGTGAAATAGCCGGTCAGGGAACTCACGGTGAACTTTATAAAAACTGCAGTGTATACCGTGAAATTGTTCAGTCTCAGCTTTCCAAGGAGGAAATAGAATGAAAAAGAAAAATTCCTCCGTCAAGAAAAAAATAAGAGCTTTCAGCCGTGAAGCTGGAAACCGTCCTCCCGGAGAAAAACCTGTAAGCTCAATACAGACAGCCGGGAAACTCCTTAAACTTCTTTCCAAACACAAG
>OGWT01000812.1_pt1 | contig 24973 bp, 27 predicted proteins | sample 1576101 | NCBI WGS metagenome assembly OGWT01 (sample SAMEA3541481, study PRJEB24748) | human gut metagenome | biome: human gut; feature: human-associated habitat; material: faeces | place: China | collected 2012 | reverse complement strand
TTACGCCAGCGGTTATCATACAGGTATTGATATTACAGGCGGAGGAGCTTACGGCAGAACTATTATAGCAGCCGATGCCGGAACCGTTGTACAGGCAGGCTGGAACGGAAGCTACGGATACTGTATAACAATCCAGCACAGCGGCGGCCTCAGAACCCTTTATGCACACTGTTCCTCTGTTGGAGTTTATGTCGGACAGTATGTATATCAGGGTCAGGCTATCGGACGAGTAGGTAACTCCGGTTACTCATTCGGTGCACATCTTCACTTTGAGGTTCATGTAAACGGACGTAAAGTTAACCCAAGGTCATACCTTTAAAATTAAAAATCCTGTGGATGTAAATCCGCAGGATTTTTTTGTATCACTAATAACAAAAGAACAATATTAAAAGCCTGCGTTTAAAATCATTATTGATCTTAAACGCAGGCGATTTTTTGCTTGTAAATTTGTATACAGGTTCAGCGCTGTTATTTTACCATAAAGATTACAGCGACTGTTCCGGGACCGCAGTGAGAGGTGATTGTGCAGCCGGCAATCATTTCGATTATGTCAGCTTTCGGAAGCTTACTCTTTACAAGCTTGACAAGCTTCTGAGAAAGCTCTTTGGGAATACCTGAATTAGCAAATACAACTTTTGCAGAAAGGTCAATTTTATCGCTTTCGCTAAGCTTATCCTCAATGTATTTTTCATAAACGACGTCAGCTTTGCCTCTGTACTTTTTGCCTACTGAAAGGGAACCGTCAGCCATTTCTATTGAGGGCTTTATTCCAAGTACGTTTGCGCCTAAAGCTGTAAGTGAAGAGCAGCGTCCGCCCTTGCTGAGAAATTCAAGGCTAGGTATTACAAAGCTTGTTCTTACTTTGGTCTTCTGTTCTTCGAGAGCTGCTGCAATCTGAGAAGCCTCCATGCCGCTGTCACGAAGACGGCAGGCCTCAAATACAAGCAGAGCCTGGCCGGAACAAAGCTGAAGAGAATCCACAACATATACATCTTCAAAATCAGAAGCGGCTATCATGGCGTTCTGGCAGGAGGAAGAAAGCTTGGAAGTAAATGCAACGTGTACTATAGCATAACCCTGAGATGTGTATTTTTCAAAAAGCTCCGTATATTCTGCAGGTGTGACTGCTGCGGTTTTAGGTGTTTTTTTGTTTTCATTATAAAACTTAAAAATATCATCGGGGACAATATCAATGCCGTCCTTGTGTTCGGTATCACCTAAAAGAATTTTAAGAGGTGCAACATCAATACCCAGCTGTTCTCTCATTTCAGGAGAGATGTCACAGGTGCTGTCTGAGGTAATAAAAACCTTTTTAGCCATTTTAAAAATTCCTTTCTTATTAGATAAAAGTTTAATAAAGCAAAAAATTAAAAGCTGCGGTATATACCGCAGCTTTTATAATATCATATTTATTTCCCGCCTGCAATAATAACCTTAATTGCATTTGTCGGGCAGCCTTCAGCGCATTTGCCGCAGCCGGTACATTTGTCAAAGTCAACCTTTGCACAGTTTCCTGTGACTGTGACAGCGCCTTCCGGACACGCCTTTACGCACTTCATACAGCCTATGCAGCCTGCTGAACAAGCCTTTCTTGTAGCTGCGCCTTTATCTGCGTTGCTGCAAAGAACAACGGCTTTCGCCTCGTGGAGAGGCATAAGCTTGATAATATGTTTCGGACAAGTGTTTATGCACATTTTGCAGGCACGGCAGGCGAGGGGATTAACTCTTGCAACGCCGTCGCAAATGGAAATTGCACCGTAAGGACATGCATTTGCACAGTCGCCGAAACCGATGCAGCCATATGTACACTCACCGGGACCTCCGAAAAGCTGAGAAGCCATTTTACAGCTTTCAACGCCGCTGTAAATAAGCTTTGTATCGGTGCTCTTTGAGGTTCCGTTGCACATTACAACGGCAGTCTGGGGTTTGATGCTTCCTGCGGAAACGCCCATTATTTCGGCAACCTTTGCGGCTACTTCGTTGCCGCCGGGAGCACAAAGAGCTGTTTCCTTTGTCTTTCCCTCTGAAAGAGCTTTGGCATATCCTGAGCAGCCTGAAAATCCGCAGGCGCCGCAGTTTGCTCCGGGAAGAACGGCTTCAATTTCCTCTGCTTTTTCGTCAACGGGAACAGCCATTACAATTGAAGCTACCGCAAGTCCGAGACCTGCTATAAGACCGATGGCGGAAACAATTACTACTGCTAAAAATATTGACATTATTTCTCCGCCTCCTTAACCGAAAATACCGTCTATAATTCCCGTGAATCCCAGGAAGGAAACGGAAACAAGAGAAGCGGCAACAAGTGTTATGGGCAGACCCTTAAGTGACTTCGGGATGTCGCAGGATTCGAGTCTTTCTCTAACTCCGGCAAACATGACCATGGCCAGCATGAATCCGAGACCTGCACCAAGGGAGTTGACAACTGACTGAGTGAAATTGTAGCTCTTGTCGATGTTGAGAAGAACAACGCCCAAAACTGCGCAGTTGGTTGTGATAAGGGGAAGATATATGCCAAGGGAGTTATAAAGAGGCGGCATATACTTTTTAAGTATGATTTCAACAAGCTGAACCAGAGCCGCAATAACCAGAATGAAAACGATAGTCTGAAGATATTCCATATCGTTTTTAACAAGGAGCAGGTTAATGGGATAAGTAACGGCAGTTGAGAGAACCATGACGAAAATAACGGCGGCGCTCATTCCGGTTGCAGTTGAGAGTTTTTTGGAAACTCCGAGGAAGGGGCAAATACCGAGGAATTTTGCAAGAACAAAGTTTTCTGTAAGAATTCCGGTTAAAAGGATAGCTAAAAATGCTTTCATGCCTTTTCTCCTCCCTCACATTTATTTTCGTTGCCTTTCATTGAGCAGGTCGCAGCCATGGGGCATCCCTCACAGCCTTTAAGCTCTGCTTTGGGCTTGCCTTTTCTTTCAGCAAGCTTGTTTGAAAGAGCGATGAGCATACCGAATACAAAGAATCCTCCGGGAGGAAGAATGAAGATGATCATGGGTGAAATGGAAGCGGGGATAATCTGTGCGCCTAAGATAGTGCCGGCGCCGAGAAGCTCTCTGATTGTACCCATAGCAAGAAGAGCTGCTGTAAATCCTACGCCCATTCCGAGGCCGTCAACTGCGGAAGCGAGAACGGGATTCTTACTTGCGAAAGCTTCGGCTCTGCCGAGGATGATGCAGTTAACAACTATAAGGGGAAGATAAACGCCAAGCTGTTCGTCAATCTGAGGCAGGAATGCTTTTACAAGCATCTGAACAATTGAAACGAAACCGGCAATAACCACAATGAATGCGGGAATACGCACTTTCTGAGGTATAACCTTTCTCAGTGCTGAAATAACGATGTTTGAACAAACAAGAACAATGGCAGCGGCAGCACCCATACCCAGTGCGCTTTCAACGGAGGTTGTAACGGCGAGGGTGGGGCAGGTACCGAGCACAAGCCTTAAAACGGGGTTTTCAATGATAATGCCTTTTGAAAATTCCTTGGCAAGACTCTTTTTTTCAGCCATTATTTAACACCTCCTGTAACTAAGCTGTAAAGCTCAAGGGCGATGTTAACAGCGTCCGTAAAAGCGGAAGATGTAATTGTTGCGCCTGTAAGAGCCTGGATTTCGTTTTCTTTGGGTGAATTTTTGGCAACGCCGATTTTACCGGATTTACCTATATACTGCTCTCTGAAGCTTTCCTTCTGTGCGTTCATACCGAGACCTGCTGTTTCGGAAAGTGCGAGAGCCTCAACTCCGGTGACTTTGCCGTCTGCGGAAACACCGGTCATGACTTTAACTTCTCCGCCGTAACCCTTGGTTGAAGTTGTGAATATGTATCCGACAACGTTGTTTTCAGCGTCAAGACCTACGCAGTAGGTGTATTCAGTGCCGTCAAGGGTAACAGTTTTATCTTTGTCGTCAAAATAGGAAGCATCTGCGAGAACGGTTTTTCTTGTCTGAATTTCAGTTTCTACGCTCAGCTTTTCAATAAGGGGAGCTGTAATATTGTTTGTAACAGCAAGGAGCAATGTAACTACAAGGCTTATTACAAACAGTGAAACGGAAGGAACGAGCACTTCCTTAGAGGAGAATTTATTCATGCCTTTTTCGCTCCTTTCTTTTCCTTGACATATCCGAATGGCTTAGGAGTTGTAAGCTTTTCGATATGGGGAACGAGTATGTTCATAAGGATGATTGAGAACGAAACGCCTTCGGGGAGACTGCCGAAAAGTCTGATAACACAGGTTATAAGACCGCAGCCTATGGCGTAAATGATTTTGCCCTTGGTGTTTATGGGAGATGTTGTGTAATCGGTGGCCATAAAGATTGCGCCTAAAATAAGGCCGCCGCCGAGTACTTCATACATCATAAAGGTGAAGCTTCCGCCGCCTGCGATAAACATTATAACGGCAACGGTTCCGATATAAAGTGCGGGGATGAGAGGAGAGATAACCTTTCTTGCGAAAAGGTAAATTCCGCCGAGAATAAGAGCAACGGCGCAAACCTCACCGAGGCATCCCTGTCGCTGACCGATGAACATTTCACCGAGACTTGGAAGAACCTGATTTGCTTTGAATGCAGCTGACGAAACATCGCCGCTGTTAAACATAGTTGAAATTTCAGCAAGGGGAGAAGCGCTTGTTACTGCTGCAACGCCTTTCCATGCATAGGGCTGAGCCCATGTTGACATGGCGGTGGGAAAAGAAGACATAAGGACAATTCTTCCCACAAGAGCAGGGTTAACAAAGTTCTGACCAATTCCGCCGAAGAACTGTTTTACAACTACTATGGCGACAACAGCGCCGATTGCAGCCATCCACAGCGGAATATCAACGGGCAGGTTAAAAGCTAAAAGCATACCTGTGACAACTGCGCTTAAATCGCCGATAGTGTTGCTTCTTTTCATCACTTTGCGGCTTATGTATTCTACAAGCACGCTGGTTACAACAGTAACTGCGGTAACTGCAAGAGTTCTGCTGCCGAAAATGAAAACTGAGGCTATCAGCGCAGGCATAAGGGCGATTATAACATCAAGCATTATGCCTGTTGTGGTTTCTCCGGAGCGTACATGGGGAGAAGCGCTTACGGTAAATTTTCTTTTTTTCTGCATTTCCATTTTACTTTCCCTCCGCTTCTCTTACTACGGATTTTGCAAGACGCATGTATTGTACAAGGGGTCTGCCGGAGGGGCAGGAATAAGCACAGCTGCCGCATTCCATGCACACGTTAACACCGATTTTATTAAGTGAATCGGCATCCTTGATTTTAGCGTATCTTTCAATGAGAGTAGGCATAAGACCCATGGGGCAAACGCTTACACATCTTCCGCATCTTATGCAGTCACGTTCTTTTTTAACATGTACATCGTTTTCGGCAAAAGCCAGAATAGCGTTGTTGTTTTTAAGAACAGGGTATGTGTCGTCGTGAAGAGCGATTCCCATCATGGGACCGCCCATGAGCAGTTTATAGGGCTCAGCCTTATATCCGCCGCAGAAATCAATGATTTCATTAATGGGGGTTCCGATTGCGACTCTTACGTTTTTGGGTTCCTTTATAGCGGAGCCGTCAACGGTGATCGAGCGGCTTACAAGGGGCTTTCCGGTTTTCATGTAACGGGAAATAAAGGCGACGGAACCTACGTTCATAACAACGCAGCCCACATCAGCCGGAAGCTTTCCGGGTGGAACCTTTCTTCCTGTTGCGGACTGAACCATAACCTTTTCAGCGCCCTGAGGATAACGTGATTTAAGAGTCATAAGCTTAACGGTGTCGCCTATATCCATTTCATGGTCGGCGATGTTTTTGAGCACCTTGATTGCCTCAGGCTTATTGTCCTCTACGGCTATAATAATCTGCTTGAAGCCGAACATCTCTTTAAGCAGATAAACGCCGTTGAGAATATCCCATGAATTGTCAACGCACTCACGAAAGTCTACTGTAATGTAGGGTTCGCACTCCGCTGCGTTTACAACGAGAGTATCGATATTTTTACTTTCGTCAAAAGCGAGCTTTACATGGGTGGGGAAGCCTGCGCCGCCAAGGCCTACAAGACCGGAAGCACGTACAGCTTTAAGGAAATCCTCTTTTGTTTCAACAACGGGAGGTTTAACGCCGTCCCAAACCTTCATCTCACCGTCAGATTCAATTACAACTGCCTTTGATGCAGCACCGTTTGTAAGTTTGATGTCTGCAATAGCTTTTACAGTTCCTGAAACCGTAGCATGAATGGGAGCGCTGACAAACTTGTCGCTGTCGCCTACCACCTGGCCGATTTCCACCTTGTCTCCGGGTTTTACCGTGGGAGTGCACGGTGCGCCGATATGCTGCTGCATAGGCAGAATAACTTTTGCAGGAGCAGGCATACGTACGCTCTCGAGGGCAGAGGTGTTTTTATGGTGAGCAACACTTATCCCTCCACGTCCACGAACAACGGGCTTTAAAACACCGCTGAGATTGTCGTGTTTCATTCTTTCAACTCCTTTGAGCTTTTACGCTCGAATATGGTACATATATATGCAATGCCGAAGGGTCATTTGAGAAAAAAGCGTTCTTGCTTTTTCAGTACAGGTAACAATATTTTGAATATGCTTCCTGTAACAAGACCCGTTATAACGGCAAAAACAAGCATAACCGGGGCATAGCCGAAAGTTGCGGCAGTACCCATTAAAAATGCGGCAGCAATAAGCTGACCGAGATTGTGGGCACAGGCGCAGATTATACCTATGCCGGAAAAGCCAAAAGGCGATTTTTTGCTTCTGAGAAGAAAATACATTGTAATGGTGCTGAGCATTCCTCCGCAAAAGCTCATAGCGGCAGCGGAAAAGCCTCTTGTGATAAATGCGAAAAGAGCTTTTGCTGCCGTAATACCCAAAGCGCAGGGAAGGCTGATACTTTCCGCTGCAAACATTGTGATTATATTTGAAAATCCCGGTTTTGCTCCCGGAGGAAGTCCCGGAATAGGGGGAATCATGCTTTCAAGAAAAGAAAATGCGAGAGCCTGAGCGGTGAGAATACCAATCAGTGCGGTTTTCGCTGTTCTTTTGTCTATGTTTACGTTCATTAGTGCCTCCCGGAATACTTAATAGGCAATAACGTCCACAGGTGAATCCTCGCCGGAAACTATTCTTATAAGTACGCCTGCGGGAAGACAGGCGGCTGTATCGCCTTTATGTGAAAGAGCACCTGCCGAAACGCAGATTTTATCGTGGCACTGTGAAGATACAAATTTTATCTCTCCGTTTTCGGCAAGTATTTCGCAATTTACACCGCTTTTTGTATTGTCAATAATAAAATGCTCACTTTGACCTTCTTTAAGCTCGACGGTTTTGTAAAGACTTCCGTCTACTATGATTTCTCCTTTGACGCTGTTTCCGGAGTCAAAACGCATAAAGAAAAACAAAATTGCCGCTATTACTGCAATTGAGAGTATTAAAATCAAATCTCCTCTGCCGAAGAGTTTTCTTTTTTCCATAAGATTAATCGCTTTCTTTATTTTGCAAAGCCCTTAACCAAGAACAAAGCTTTCGTCGGTTATCTCAAGTGAATTTTTAATTCCGTCGCTCATATAAACCTTTTTGTCATGGGTTACAAATATGCCTTCGGCTCCGTATTTTTCGAGAAGAGGCAGACTGTTTTCATAGCCCAGCACAAAGCAGGCTGTTGAAAGGGCATCGCTTAAAGCGCCGGAAGCGGAAATTATTGTAACGCTTGAAAGTCCGCTGTCAGCGGGGTATCCTGTCTGCGGATTTAAAATATGGTGATAGGTCTTGCCGTTTTCGGTAAAGGTACGCTCATAGTCGCCGGAGGTTGATATGTATCCCTCATTAAGTGACAATACGGCGAAAATATCCGATGAGCTTCCCTCAGGATTTCTTATACCTACTTTCCACTGGCCGCCGGATGGATTCTCACCATAAACTAATATGCTTCCTCCCGCAGATATAACTGCACTTTTGATATCATTTTCTTTTAAAATCTCTGCGGCTTTATCGCACATATATCCTTTGCCGATTGCGCCGAGGTCTATTTGCTGACCCTCAGAAAGGGTAACTGAATTTGATGTGAGCGTAACATTTTCATATCCCACAGTTTTAAGAGCTTTTAAAAGTTCTTCTTCCGATGGAACTCGGGCGTTTTCGGTGCCTATATTCCAAAGTCCCGTAAGAGCTCCTACGGTCATATCATAAGCTCCGCCGCTGTCCCTTGAAACCTGCTGGGAAAGAGTCATGAGATTATAAAGCTCAGTGGAAATTTCTCCCTTTCCGTTCTTATTTATATTGTATATAACCGAGCTTTCCGAAAGTCTTGAAAGAAGCTGTGTTTCAGAGTTTTCGACTGTTTCTTTAATCTGTTTTGCAGCCTCTTTATTTTCTCCGCCGTAAAGCTTTACGGAGAATACAGTTCCCATTGCAATGAAGCTTTCTTCATAGCTGGAATTTCTTTTACTGAAATATATTATACTTAAAACTGCCGCAGCAAGGATTGCGGCGACAAGAATTACCGACACTGTTTTTGACGCCTTAGAATTTTTCACAATAAACTTTCCTTTTGAATTTAGTACCAATACATTTTAAATGATTTTGTTAAAAAATTCAACAACTTATGAGAAAACCCACATTGTTTTTACAGATTGTTAATAAAAAAATTGAGCATTTTTAGGTAGAACATCACGAAATTAATAAAAAAGATTGTAATTCCCGATTAATAGATGACATGAAAACTCAAAAATGATATAATACGCCTGAATAAACGAGAGATAAAATTTTATATTCATCTGACTGATGAAAAAGTTTTTTCCTTAAAGGATTTCAACACTAAATTCAGTAAAGGAGAAACGAAAATGACATTTGATTTTTTCATGCCTGTAAAGGTTATAAGCGGAAAAGGCGCAGTTCTTAAAAGCGGTGAAGAGTTCAGAAAAAAAGGCAAAAGTTTTTTGATAGTTACAGGCGGAAGCTCTGCGGCAAAAAGCGGAGCACTTGATGACGTTTGCAGCGTTTTAAAGGAAATCGGAGCAGAGTATAAAGTTTACGATAAAATAGGCCCCAATCCTCTTATAGAAAACTGCCATGAGGCAGCGCAGATTGCCATCGGAATGAACGCTGACTGCATAATAGGTATAGGCGGCGGCTCTCCCATGGATGCAGCAAAAGCGGTTTCAATTTATGCCGTTAACGCCGGCTGTTCTCCTGAGGATATATATGCATTTCCCTCCGGAACTGAGCACCTGCCTTTAATTCTTGTGGGAACTACATCCGGCACAGGAAGCGAGGTTTCGGGAGTATCGGTTCTTACAAACGGCGCAACAGGCAGAAAAAAGAGTATAGGCGGAATTTATGCGGATATCTCTTTCGGATGTCCGGAATACACAAATACAATGACTTATTCCGTAACGGTTTCAACGGCAGTGGATGCTCTTTCCCATGCAGTTGAAGGCTGGTTTTCTCCTAAAATCAGCGATAGCGTAAAGGTGTTTGCAGTAAAAGGACTGCCCATGATATATTCAGCCCTCAAAAAACTTGTTGAAACAAAGGAACTTCCCGATGAAGAGGGTAGAGAGGAACTTTATTACGGTTCCCTTTATGCCGGAATGGTGCTTAACGCCTGTGGAACAGCTTTTCCGCATCCTATGGGATATGTTCTCACGGAGGATTACGGATTCCCCCACGGCTTTGCGTGCGGAGCATTTTTGCCGTATCTTGCCGAGAGGGGAGAAAAATATGCCCCAGAAAAAGCCGAAGAGCTTTTTGATCTAATATCTTCTGACTTAAAGGAGTTTACCGATCTTCTTAAAAAGGCAGTTGATATTTCAAAGGTTTCAATGACCGAAGAAGAGGCACTCGAGTTTTCAAATCGCTGGGAAAATCAGAAGAATTTCAAGATTGTTCCCGGAGGATATACAAAAGAGGATGCTTTTGAGCTTCTCAAAAAACTTTTTGTAAAATAACACGGAGGAAAACACATGGCGCTTAAAGTTGAGGGGCTTACAAAAAGCTTCGGAAAAAAGGTTGCCGTTGACAATCTCAGTTTCGAAATTTCACAGCGTGGAGTTTTCGGACTTATCGGAACCAACGGAGCGGGCAAAACTACCACAATCAGAATGATTTTGGGAATAATGCCTGCTGACAGCGGCACCGCACTGTGGGACGGCAAACCCATAACAAGAGAAACTCTTTCTTTCGGATATATGCCCGAGGAGAGAGGAATATACACTAAAAACAAGGTTTTGGAGCAGCTTGTATATTTCGGAATGCTCAGAGGTATGAACAAGACCGACGCTGCAAAGTCTGCCCTTAGACTCATGGACAGACTTGGAGTTTCAGAGTATAAGGATATGACCGCAGAAAAGCTTTCAAAAGGTAACCAGCAGAAAATACAGCTTATTGCGACTCTTATCCATGATCCGACACTTATCTTTTTGGATGAGCCTTTCAGCGGTCTTGATCCTGTAAATGCCAAGGTTTTAAAAGAGCTTATTGAGGAGCTTACCGCTGAGGGAAAATATATTGTAATGAGCAGTCATCAGATGGATGTTGTTGAGGATTTCTGTAAGGATATCGTTATCCTTCACAGCGGAAAAACTCTGCTTCAGGGAAGCCTTCGCAAAATAAAAGAGGGCTACGGCCATACAAATCTCATTGTAAACTGTGCAGAGGATATCTCTGATCTTGCAAGTGAGGAAGGACTTATTCTTTCTGATACCAGAGCAGGTGAATCCGAATACAAAATCACAGGTGACGAAATGGCGCAGAGCTTTTTATCCCGCCTTTTAAAAGAGGGAATTTATCCCATAAAATATGAGATAAAGGAACCGAGTCTCAACGAGATATTTATTGAAAAGGCAGGTGGAGTAAAATGAAGCAGATTTTTACCGTTTTCGCCTTTACTCTTAAAGATGCCATAAGAAAAAAGGCTTTTATAATTTCTACTGCTATAATTTTAGCGCTTATTATCGGCGGTTCTGCGGCGCTGGCCATTTTTATGGGAAGCTCCGATGAAACCGATGAGGGAACAGATGAAGCTCCCCAGAAAAACATATGCTACTATCTTGATGAGCACGATATACTTCCCGGTGCAGCCGAAGCTCTGACAGTTCTCTATGACGTTAAGGAGATAACAGCTGCAGAAAAAGAAGACGTTGCAGCTCAGATTAAAGAGGATAAAGGCATTTCACTTTTGGAAGTGAGCGCAAAAAATTCTCAGCCCCTTGTAACTGTTTATTCCAAAGATTTTATGAGCGGAGCTGGAACTAATATTTCGTCTGTATCCCAGATAATAAATGAAGTTCATTCAATGAACGTCCTTGTAAATTCCGGAGTTGACCCGGATCTGGTAATTCTTTCAAGACAGCCTGTACAGTATGAAACGGTGTTTGCAGGTGAGATGAATGCCAGCGCATACGTTATAGGTGTTGTATTTACACTCCTTATGTTCTTTGCATTTTACTATTACGGCTATGGAGTTGCCATGTCAGTGGCTACGGAAAAAACCTCAAGGGTTATGGAAACCCTTATTGTTTCCGCAAAGCCCTCAAGAATACTTTTAGGCAAATGCTTCGGTATGGGTGTTCTGGGAATTATCCAGTTTGCCATGATTGTTTTAACTGGAGGTCTTTGCCTTAAATTTATAATTCCCTCTGAGCTTCTGACGCAGAATTCGGAATTTTCGCTGAGCGTTTTGAATGCAGAAACAGTAGCGGTAATGTTTGTCTATTTTGTCTTAGGATACAGCCTTTTTGCCGTAATGAATGCCGTAAGCGGAGCTCTTGTAAGCAAAATAGAGGATCTCAATTCAGCTATGATGCCCGTGATGCTTCTGATAATGGTAGGTTTCTATCTCGGTTACTTTATAAACCTTATTTCTCCCGGAAACGGTACAATTCAGAAAATAGCAATGTATCTGCCTATTTCTTCGCCGTTCATTGTGCCTTCGAGTATGCTTAGTAATTCCATTGAGCCTTATCAGGTAGTGATTTCTGTTCTGATTCTCGCTCTTTCGGTAATCGCAGTGGGAGCTCTTTCAGTGAAGATTTATTCAGCTTCCGTTCTCCATTACGGAAAGAAACTCAAATTTAAGGATGCTATAAAAATGAGTAAGCAGAAGTAAGCTTAATCAAATATTGTAAAAAATCAGTGGCAGCGAAAAACGTTGCCACTGATTTTTTATAGCTGTCTTTGAACGTAAAACATTACACATATTATTCAAAAGTGTCGGAGTTCCGGAGAGTGCATATAAATATAGGAACAGGTAATATTTACATTTTATATTGTATTTTGCTGTTGTGGTCACTTATTATTATTCCATTGTAACGAAATGTTCATAAATTTCAATATAACTATTGATTTTTTTATCAGCGGCAGTATACTGTTAAAAATAGCGGAGGTGGTGTGTGGTGAAAAATGATTTGCTAAGGGGAGAAACTGTCAAATCAGTAGTGTATTTTGCACTTCCAATTGCCATTAGTTCTCTTTTGCAGTTTTCATATAATTTTGTTGATAATATCATAGTGGGCAGATATGTAAGTACTGAAGCCCTTGCAGCAGTGGGCAATGTGGGACCCATAAACAGTTTCATAGTCGGAACAGCCCTTGGGCTTACAGGCGGTTTTGTGATTCCCGTTGCTCAGAAATTCGGAGCTGAGGATTTTAAAAAGATGAATGCTTATGTTGCCAACAGCATATCGCTATCTTTTATAGTAGGAGTTGTAATAGTTATTATTGCGCCTTTGATTTCCAATCCCATTCTCCGTTTAATAAATACTCCTGACAATATATTCGGGCTTTCTTCGTCATACATAAATATCCTCTATTTAGGTGTGCCGATACAGATGCTGTTCAATAATTTTGTAGGCATTGCAAGAGCTTTGGGGGACAGTAAAAGACCGCTGTATTTTCTTATTGTCAGTGTTTTCTTTAATCTGGTTTTGGATATACTTTTTGTAAAAACTTTCGGCATGGGTGTTCAGGGAGCAGCCATTGCAACTGTTCTTGCAAATGGCATTGCATGTGCTTTTACAGCTTGGTATGTTGTGAGAAATTTCTATATAATTGATTTGAATTTTAAAAGTTTAAAGCCTAATTGGAAAATAAGCGCTGAGCAGTTAAAATTAGGTATACCTGTTTCACTTCAGTTTACAATTACTTCTGTGGGTTCCATGATTTTGCAGACATCGATTAACTCTTTCGGTTCATCTGCCATTGCAGCCATTACCGCCGCAGGCAGAGTTGAGCAGATTATGAATGTACCTATGAGCAGCCTGGGTGTTGCAAATGCAACATTTGTTTCTCAGAATTACGGAGCCGGAAACTATAAAAGGATACTCGATTCCGTTAATAAAATTTTCGTTCTTGATGTTATCTTGTCAGTATTTTGCGGTATCGTTCTGGTTGCTGCTGGACCTCTTGTAGTTGGATGGTTCATTACCGACAGTGATCCGCAGATTTTTTCATATGCTAATCAGTATCTGTATACAATAGGCGGATGCTATGTTTTTGTGTCACTGCTTTTTGTATTCAGAAATACCTTACAAGGACTTGGCTTTACTTACGCAAATATGATTGCGGGAATTGGCGAACTCTTTGGCAGAATGTTTGTTGCATATGTTCTGACTTCTTATTTCGGTTTTACCGCATTATGTTTTGCCGGACCTTTTGCTTGGGTGCTTGCAGATATACCGCTTATTATCATATATCTCAGAAAGAGAAAAAAATTCAAAATGCTTATTAACAGCGTAGCATGAAGTGTATTGCCGTCATAATGTATTATTGGAAACCGTCCGACATTAAATAAAGTACAGGAGAGTAGCGCAGCATCCTTTTTCAAAATGGATGCTGCGTTATTTTTTAGCTTTTTAGCAGAGCATACTAAAAATTTCGGATATAAAACAACACATCGTTTCAACTGTTGGTAGAATACTATTCAAATAATAGATTATTGTATTTGCATATTGAAGATATTATTATAAGGGTGTAACAGCTGTTAAATAATAATTTTAATGAGGTGTTTATATGACAATCTTTTTCAGTGAAAATATAAGAAGTTTAAGAAAGGCCAGAGGCGTTACACAGGAGTCTTTTGCAAAATATCTCGGCGTATCATTTCAGGCTGTCAGTAAGTGGGAAAGAAACGAGTGTTATCCAGATATAACCTTGCTTCCGGAAATTGCGGAGTTTTTCGGCGTTAGTGTTGATGAATTGCTTGGTATTGACAGAGCAAAAAAAAGAGGCGGCACTTACCGAACTAATTTATAATTATGATAACTTTACAAACGATGATGATGAAAGGCATAAAACAATTCTTGATATGATAGAAAAGTATCCTAATGATTTCAGGGTTCAATTAAGATATCTTGCAGATCTAATGTTTAATAAAAACGGTGAGGATTTTTCAAAAAACATTGGAAAAATTCAATCAATTTATGACAATATACAAAACAACTGTACAATTGATACTATCAGAATTTGCTCTAAAAGGTATATGGCCGCCTATTACAGAACGCTTTCTGAGTATGATGAAAGCGGAGTAACATTTGAAGATGCACAGCAGATTATAATGGAAATGCCTTATATGAGAGATGGGCAGGAATTTCTTATGTCTTATCTTTATCCACGTGATACTACGAATAAGTGGAAACAGTATACTATGGAATCAGTAGAAGAAGAAATAAGCTTGCTGTGCCATGGTATTTCGCATCTTGAAGGAGGATTTATAGATGAAAGCATTGACATTGCCGAAAGGATAAACGCTTTGGAATTAGAAATCAAAATGCTGAACGGATTTTATGACGACGGTAACTTTGGACGTGCGTGGGGAAATATCACATATGCTTACGGTCATTTAGGACATTTGTATTTTGAATCAGGTAACAAAGAAAAGGCTCTTGAAAATCTTAAAATGTCTGCTCTCCTTGCAAAGCAATTCGATGAAATGGACAGAATTACTATTATGCATTCGAAATTTTTCAATGGCAGAGAATTTGATAAACATACTCTCGGCAGCACTTATATTGCTTCAATGAGAATGTATGAACTTATGACAGAAAGATACCCTTTGACTGATGAATTCAAGGAAACAAAGGAATTTCAGGAGATTTTAAAAATTTTAGATTGCTGACAAATAAAGTGAGCCGGCAGAGGATGATAACTCTGCCGGCTCAGTCTTCCTCTCTAATATGGCTTTTCCCAGTTTTACAAAAGGGAAAAGGTTAGGGTAACGGTTTCACCGCTTAAAAGTTTTTTAAGCTGAGTTTCGGAAAGATTTTCAATATGGCCGAGTTTTGTGTAAGACCATGTGTTTGTTCCGTAGTAAAGTATAACGGAATTACTCGAATAAAGCATAATGTCGCCGGGCTGGGCAGTCATGTGGACATCATTGCTTTCTATTCTCTGCGGCAAACTGCCGACCTGTTCAAAGCCGCCGTACTGATGAGCTTTAATGGTTAAATCTTTTTCTGAGGCTAATTTTTTTAGTGCAGATACAGATTCGTTATTTTCCCATTTTACACTTAACGGTGTTCCGTCAACTGATAAAGTAAGATTTGAGTTTTCGTTATTTTCGTTCATATAATTAGAAATATCCTCATCTGATAAAATTTCATACTGGGACTGAGTCTCCTGAGTTTCTTTTATCTCCAGCTCCGATGTGCAGCCCGTCATAAATAAGATTATGGCAATGAGAATAAACAGTATCTTCTTCATTATAGATATTTCCTTAAAAATTCTGTTATTTTATCAAAGGGGATAATGTCGGTTCTGTCATAAAGATCAGTGTGAACTGCTCCGTGGATAATCATCAGCTCTTTGTTATCGCCTGTAAGCTTTGCAAAAGCATCTTTGCTGAAATAGCAGGAATGGGCTTTTTCTCCGTGTACAAGCAGTACAGCGCTGCGGATTTCATCGCTGTAACTCAAAATAGGCATATTTAAAAATGAAAGGGTAGAGGTTATATTCCAGCCGTCATTTGAGTTTAAGGATCTCTTGTGATATCCACGGCTTGTTTTGTAGTAATCATAATAATCCTTTACGAAAAACGGTGCGTCATCGGGAAGAGGATCAATTACTCCTCCGGCTCTTTCATAGCTGCCGTTTTTGTAGTCTATTGTTCTCTGGTTATTTAAAGCCACTCTTTTTCATGACGTGCTTCTTCGCTGTCTTCACTGTCAAAATATCCTTTTGCATTTACTCTCGTCATGTCGTACATGGTAACTGCCACGGTAGCTTTAATGCGTGTATCAATTGCCGCTGCGTTAAGAGCCATTCCGCCCCAGCCGCATATTCCTATAATTCCTATTTTCTCAGGGTCAACGTTTTCCTGAACAGAAAGGAAATCAACGGCTGCCTGAAAATCCTCAGTATTGATGTCAGGTGAAGCTACATATCTCGGCATTCCTCCACTTTCTCCCGTAAAGGAGGGGTCAAATGCAATTGTCAAAAATCCTCTTTCCGCCATCGTCTGTGCGTAAAGTCCAGAGGACTGTTCCTTTACTGCTCCGAAAGGTCCGCTTACTGCAATTGCCGGCATCTTGCCCTTTACGTCTTTCGGAGTGTACATATCTGCTGCAAGTGTAATTCCATAGCGGTTGTGAAAGGTAATTTTGCAGTGGTCTAACTTTTGGCTTTTGGGAAAGGTTTTATCCCATTCATTTGTCAAAGTTAACTTTTCTTCCATTTTAAAGTCCTCCTTGTCTTATTGCTTTGCAGCTCTTTCGCTGTCTGTATTGAGTTCTTTTATAATTTTTGCAGGAACACCGCCGACAATAACGTTTTTCGGTACATCCTTTGTCACAACTGCTCCGGCGGCAATAATGGCTCCGTCACCTATTGTTACTCCGGGTACAACCGTAGCGTTTGCCCCTATCCAGACATTTTTTCCTATTGTTATGGGAGCAGGATGCATTGTGCCACGGTTTTCCGGCGCAAAATCATGGTTTAAAGTAGCGAGTACAACATTGTGTCCTATGAGTGCTCCGTCGCCGATAGTAATTCCGCCCTGATCCTGAAAACGGCATCCGGAGTTGATAAATACATTTTTTCCGACATTTATATTTTTGCCGCAGTCAGAATAAAAGGGAGGGAACATCCTGAAAGAAGGATCAACTTCTTTTCCGATAAGCTTTGAGAAAAGTTCGTTTATTTCTTCCGGTTCATGGTATCCGCAGTTAAGCTCTGCTGTAATACGCATTGCTTCACTGCTCACTTTATGCATAAACTTATGAACTTCGGAACCGCTTAACACAGTTTTTCCGCTGTTCAGGTATTCCAAAAATTCCTTTAAATCCATTGTATCAGCTCCTTTTTTAAGGTTATTACTCTTCTGCTTATAGTATAAAATAGTTTTCTTAAAGCATCAAATACCTATATCAAATACGATTATATGCTTGACGAGCATATAATTTCACACTATACTTTATATTGAATAAAACAAAGGAGAGGGAAATTATGGAAGTTCGTGTGTTAAAGTATTTTCTTGCCGTTGCAAGGGAAGAGAGTATTTCCAAAGCGGCTGAGATTTTGCATATTACCCAGCCGACTCTTTCACGTCAGATAATGGACCTTGAGCAGCAGCTCGGATGCAGGCTTTTTAACCGTGGAACAAGAAACCATAAAATTACTCTCACTCAGGACGGCATGCTTCTTCGTAAGAGAGCGGAAGAAATTATAACTCTTATAGACAAGACGGAAAGTGAATTTGCATCATCGGATTCAATAAGCGGTGAGATTTATATCGGCGGAGGAGAAACCGACGCTATACGTCTTATTGCAAAAACAGCGCAGGAGCTCAAAAGAGATTATCCGGGTATACGCTATCATCTGTTCAGCGGAAATGCCGATGATGTAACGGAAAAACTTGATAATGGTCTTATTGATTTCGGAATACTCATTGAGCCTGCCGATATTAAGAAATATAACTATATTCAGCTTCCGGCGACGGATCGTTGGGGGCTTCTTATGAGAAAGGACAGTCCTCTTGCAAAGAAGGAAAAGATTACTCCGAAAGATTTGGAGGAGATTCCCCTCATTACTTCACGTCAGACACTGGTACACAACGAAATATCAGGCTGGATTGGCGGAGATTTTGATAAGCTTAATATAGTAGCTACTTATAATCTTGTTTATAACGCATCACTTATGGTAGATGAGGGATTCGGATATGCCCTGTGCCTTGATAAGCTGGTTAATACGTCGAGAGACAGCAGTTTGTGTTTTAAACCGCTCTATCCGCAGCTGGAAGCACATTTGGATATTGTCTGGAAAAAATACCGTGAGTTTTCAAAAGCTGAAGAAAAGTTTCTCTCTATGCTGAAAAAGAAAATAGAAAACAAAAAACCGGAGTATAACTAAAAATCCTCCGGTTTTACTGTTATTTAGCTCTATTATGAATTTTCACGGACTATATCCATGGCAAGGGAATAAAGCTGTTCCATAGATGAAAGCTCGCCGATTTCACGGCGTTTCTGCGCCGCTCCTCTGAGTCCCTTTGTATACCATGCGGCGTGTTTTCTCGCTTCTCTCATTCCGATATAGTCACCTTTGTATTTGCAGATTGTTTCAACGTGTTTAAGCATTACCCTCATTCTCTCCGAAACAGGGGGCTCAGGGAGCACTGCTCCGTCTTTGAGATATGAATTTATCTGATAAAATACCCAAGGTCTTCCCAAAGCTCCTCTGCCCACCATGAGCATATCGCAGCCGGTTTCCTCAAGCATTTTTGCAGCGGAAATTCCGTCCTCAATGTCGCCGTTGCCTATTACGGGAATCGATACGCTTTCCTTTACCTGCCTTATTATGTCAATGTCAACTGGAGGAGAGTACATCTGTTCTCTTGTTCTGCCGTGAACGGTTATAGCGGCAGCTCCGGCGTTTTCGCATCTTTTTGCAACCTCGCAGGCGTTTATGTTTTCTTTATCCCAGCCGGCACGTATTTTTACTGTTACCGGTATCTCAACAGCCTTTACAACTGCTCTTACTACATCTTCCGCAAGACGGGGATTTTTCATGAGTGCTGACCCTGAGCCTGTTGAAGCCACTTTCGGGGCAGGGCATCCCATGTTTATGTCTATAAAATCGGGACTGTATTTAAGAGCTTCAATTGCCGCTTTTGCCATTGTCTCCGGCTCACAGCCGAAAAGCTGTACAGCTGAGGGACGCTCGATGTCCGAGAGGAACATAAGCTCTCCCGATTTTTTGTCGCCCATTGTTATGCCTTTTGAGCTTACCATTTCGCTGACTGTGAAAGCTGCCCCATAAGAAGCACATAATTCACGGAAAGCTCTGTCCGCAACTCCCGCCATGGGAGCAAGAGCTGCGTATTTTGTTATTTCAAGATTTCCTATTTTCATTTTAACGCCTTTCGGTAATTGATTTTATGTTGATTAAAGAATTGAAATATCCTTGCTCTTTTTGTCGTGAAGACCAAAAAATTCCTGTTTACTGTCATCGAGAAAAACTTTTAGATAACTTTCAAAATGCTGAGAAAGTTCCATGTTAGGTATTTCGTCTATATCAGCCCAGAAAACTTTGCCTTCCTCAGTTTCACCTATAAGCTCGCCGCTGTAAGTATCGGTTTTATAGAGCATAACCATGTACCTTTCGCCGCTTTTTCTGTGGCACCAGTCTATAATACCGCAAAGTTTGAGGTTGTCCACTTTAAGTCCTGTTTCTTCTAAAACTTCTCTTTTTGCAGAGTCAATAAAGCTTTCTCCTTTTTCAACATGACCGCCGGGGAAGGTTATGCCTTTCCAGTATTTTACCCGCTGCTGTACAACGGCACGGTTTGTGTTTTTATCGTAAACCATTACCATATTGGTAAGTTCTGCTTTGAATGTGTTGCCCATGGTTTAACACTCCTTTTTTCAAAAACAACAGTATTTTAGCATAAAGGGACGAGAAATGCATTATTTATCGGGAAATTTATTGTGGTAAGGTTTTATAAACCTTTGTTTCGGCTGACATGAGGAAAAAAATGTGGTACAATAAAACGAAATGCAAATAATGAATGTTAAGTCTTATAAACATAAATTCAGATCTCATTTTAAGATAAAGGAGAAAAGCATATGAAACTGCTTGTAATAGACGGAAACAGTATAGTAAACAGAGCCTTTTACGGTATAAAGCTGCTCACCACAAAGGACGGCAGATTTACTAACGGAATTTACGGATTTTTAAATATACTTTTAAAGCTCAGGGAACAGTGTCAGCCTGACAGTGTTGCAGTTGCCTTTGACCTTAAAGAGCCCACCTTTCGCCATAAGATGTACGGAGAATATAAAGCCGGCAGAAAGGGGATGCCTCCGGAGCTTGCTTCACAGATGCCTGTTTTAAAGGAGCTTTTAAAAGAGCTTGGATATAAAACCGTTGAATGTGCCGGATATGAGGCGGACGATATACTGGGCACTCTTTCACGCAGCGGCAGTGAGGGCGATTTTTGCTATATCGCAACAGGTGACAGGGACAGCTTGCAGCTTGTCAGTGATAACGTAAACGTGCTTCTTGCCTCAACAAAAATGGGCAGAGCCGAAACTAATCTGTATGATAAGGCAAAGCTCAAAGAGGAATACGGCGTTGAGCCTGAGGGCATGATCGAAATAAAAGCTCTTATGGGCGACAGTTCCGACAATATTCCCGGTGTTGCAGGAATAGGCAAAAAAACCGCCGAGGATCTTGTTCAGCGGTTCGGGAATATTGACTACATTTATGAGCATCTTAATGAAATTGATATTAAAAAAGGTGTACGTGAAAAGCTCAGTGTGGGTAAAGATTCAGCTTATATGAGCCGCACTTTAGGAACAATAAATCTCGAAGCTCCTGTGGAGAGAAACTGGAGTAAATATCTTATAGAAGAGCCTACGGCAAAAGCGGGAGCAATGCTTGCATCCCTTGAGCTTTTCTCCATTATCAAAAAAATCGGCGTAGAAGTAAATGTACAGGAAGAAGCGGCAGAGGAGATAAAGCAGGAAACTTTAAAATATGAAAAGAGTTTTTCAGCCGATGAAGCCTTTAAAGAAGCAGAAAAAACAGGGGAGATATATTTTACCTTTGATTTTGACGAAAGTGGCTTTAAAGATTTCACTTTTATAATCGGAGAAAAAGTTTATAAAATCTCTCCTCTCGATTTAAGCTTTAATCCGTTTATACTGAGAATTTCGCAGAGCGAGAAAATCAGAAAATATACCTGCGATATAAAGAACTTTGCCTCTCTATGTTCAGATCTCGGCGGAGAACTTAAAGGCGGATTTTTCGACACAAGCCTTGCAGGATATCTTCTCAATCCCTCGGCTTCCGATTACGATATAGTCCGTCTGGCAGGAGAATATTCCGTTTCTCCCTGTGAGATTTCAGGGAAAGAGGATGTACCGGACAGTGTAAAGAATATACTTTATTTAAAGCCTCTTTGTCTGGTTCTCCAAAAGAAACTTTCCGAAAACTGTCAGGAAGAGCTTATGGAGAAAATCGAACTGCCCCTTGCTCTGGTGCTTTCGGATATGGAGCGGACAGGCTTTATGGTTGACGGTGAGGGACTCAAAAAATTCGGAGTTTCCCTTGAGGGCAGAATAGGGGATATTGTGGCAAGAATCTATTCTCAGGCAGGATTTGAGTTTAATATAAATTCCCCAAAACAGCTTGGAGACGCTCTTTTTGAGAAAATGGGAATCCCCGCAAAGAAAAAGACAAAGAGCGGGTATTCAACCAGCGCCGATGTACTTGAGGGACTTGCAGCGGATTATCCCATAGTTGCCGACGTTTTGGAATACAGAACACTTGCAAAGCTTAAATCAACCTATTGTGACGGACTTGCAAAGGCAATCGGCGATGACGGCAGAATACATTCGACCCTCAACCAGACCGAAACGAGAACGGGACGAATTTCATCCACGGAGCCGAATCTTCAGAATATTCCAGTCCGTCAGGAGCTTGGCAGAGAGCTGAGAAAGTTCTTCCGTGCAAAGGACGGCTGTGTCCTTGTAGATGCCGACTATTCACAGATTGAGCTGCGTGTCCTTGCCCATATGGCTGATGATGAAAACATGATAGAGGCTTTCAATAACGGCGATGACATCCATGCTATAACGGCTTCTCAGGTTTTCAATATGCCTCTTAACATGGTAACACCTTTAATGCGAAGCAGGGCAAAGGCTGTTAATTTCGGAATTGTTTACGGAATAGGAGCTTTCTCTCTCGGTAAGGATATCGGAGTTTCAAGAGCCGAAGCGGACAGATATATAAAGGGATATCTCAATCACTATTCAGGCGTTGCAAAGTATATGGAGGACGTAATCAAAACCGCTAAGGAGCTTGGATATTCCCAGACACTTTTCGGAAGAAGACGTTATCTGCCTGAAATCACCGCTTCAAACGGAATGCTTCGTGCTTTTGGTGAAAGAGTTGCAAGAAATATGCCAATTCAGGGAACTGCCGCCGATATAATCAAAATAGCTATGATTAAAGTAAGTCAGCGATTAAAGGCTGAGAATATGGAATCTAAGCTTATAATGCAGGTACACGACGAACTTATAGTTGAAGCTCCCGAAAACGAGGCGGAGAAAGCGTCGAAGATTCTTAAAGAGGAAATGGAAAACGCCTGCAAAATGAAAGTGAAGCTTTTGGCAGATGTAAATACAGGAAAAACATGGTATGATGCAAAAGGGTGATGAATTATGATAAATGTACTTTTTGTCTGTACGGGCAATACATGCCGCAGTCCAATGGCTGAGGGGCTGTTTGCGGATTTAATAAGAAGATGGAAAATTGAAGGCATAAGATGTGAAAGCGCAGGACTTGCCGCTTTTCCGGGAGATGCTCCCAGTGAAAATGCAGTAAGAGCTGCAAAGGAAATAGGTACTGATATTTCTTCTCACCGTTCAAGGCAGCTTAGTATGCCTCTTGCGGAGCTTACAGATTTATTTGTATGCATGACTTCTGAACATGAACAAGCAATAAAAAGAGCCATTCCCGATGCTAAGACCACAGTGCTCAGCGGAGGAGTAAGCGACCCATACGGGGGAGACATCTGGGCATACAGAAAGTGCGTCGATAAAATTACTGACGGATTTCAGGATCTTGTAAATGAAATAAGAGCCATGGAGAAAGAAAATGACTGAAATTCTGCCGATGACTGAACAAAGCGTAAAGGATATAGCCCTTTGCGAAAGGACATGCTTTTCATCTCCCTGGAGCGAAGAGGGAATAAGGGCAGAGCTCAGTAATCCCACGGCGCATTTTTTCACACTGAATTTTGACGGAGAGTTTGCAGGATACTGCGGTATGCATGAGGTGTGCGGCGAATGTTATATTGCAAATATTGCCGTAATGCCGAAGTTTCGCAGAATGGGCGCTGCATCTATGCTTTTGGAAAAGCTAATCTCTCTGTGTGAAGAAAACCGATGGGAATTTATCTCCCTTGAGGTGCGAAAATCCAATATGGCTGCTATTTCTCTTTATGAGAAATTTTTGTTTGTCCCTGTGGGTGAGCGGAAAAACTTCTATACTAATCCGCAGGAGGACGCTATTATAATGACGAGAAATTTTAAAACAGGTGATAATATATGAAAATACTTGCTATTGAAAGCTCCTGCGACGAAACAGCAGCTGCTGTTGTGGAGGATGGCAGAAAGGTTCTTTCAAATGTAGTTGCCTCTCAGGTAGAGGAGCATAAAATATACGGCGGAGTTGTGCCGGAAATAGCTTCAAGACGTCATACCGAGGCAATTTCGGGAGTGGTTTCAAAAGCTCTCAGCGATGCAGAATGTACTCTTTCGGATATAGATGCCATAGCCGTTACATATGCGCCGGGACTTATCGGAGCTCTTCTTGTAGGCGTCAATTTTGCAAAAGGACTTTCGGTTTCTTCCGGTATTCCACTTGTGCCTGTCCACCATTTAAGGGGACATATAGCTTCAAACTATCTTACTTTCCCTGAACTTGAGCCACCCTTTCTTTCCCTTGTGGTTTCAGGCGGTCACAGCCATATTGTGGAAGTGAGGGATTATACCGAGTTTTCCGTAATAGGAAAAACCCGTGACGATGCGGCAGGAGAAACTCTCGATAAAGCTGCAAGATCAATGGGAATTCCATATCCGGGAGGACTCAATCTCGATAAACTCTGTCAGGGCGGAGATGTTAACGCCTATCGTTTCCCGAAGCCGAAGGTTGACGGTAGCGTCTATGATTTCAGCTTTTCGGGACTTAAGACCTCAGTTATAAATCTGCTTCACAATATGAAACAGAAAGGCGAGGAGCCCGATGTTAAAAATATCGGCGCATCCTTTATGAATGCCGTTACGGGACTTCTCTGTGAGCACACAATGAAAGCCGCCGAAGAATACGGATATAAAAAGATAGCTCTTGCGGGAGGAGTAAGCGCAAACTCCATGCTCCGTGAAAAAATGGAGAAAGCCTGCAAGGAACATAATATCGAGCTGTATTTGCCCGATAAGAAATATTGCGGCGACAATGCGGCAATGATAGGTTCCCAGGGATTTTATGAATTTAAAAAGGGTAATATTGCGGATTTAAACCTTAATGCATTCGCAACAATGGCAATTGACACCCTTAATCGCTGAAAAATGGATGATTTTTGCAAGTTTTTCTTCCTATTTATTCATTTTGACCGAATAATGCAAAAATTTTGACAAAGAATTAACATTTTAGCAATTGATTGTTTTATCATATGAGGGTATAATAACAACAAATGCGTTAAATTGAGCAAAGCTCTTTTAAACGTCAGTATAGATTTTTAAGAAAGGGGATTAGTGGTTATGGCTAATCTTACAACAAATCCCAGCATCCTCAGCTGGATTGAAGACAGAAAAGCTCTCGTAAAGCCCGAAAAGGTTGTTTGGATCGACGGTTCCAAAGAGCAGATCGAGCAGCTTCGTGCAGAGGCTTGCTCAACAGGCGAGCTTATCAAACTCAATCAGGAGAAGCTCCCCGATTGTTATCTTCACCGTACAGCGGTTAACGACGTTGCACGTGTTGAGAA
>OGWT01000801.1_pt1 | contig 25242 bp, 20 predicted proteins | sample 1576101 | NCBI WGS metagenome assembly OGWT01 (sample SAMEA3541481, study PRJEB24748) | human gut metagenome | biome: human gut; feature: human-associated habitat; material: faeces | place: China | collected 2012 | reverse complement strand
GACTTCATCAAACGTCACTAATTGTCATAAATAGTTTGATTATTATTGGAAAGTATGAAGTGTTCAGATGGAATAGGGGCGGATTAATTTATGGGATTGAATGTAAGACATGAATTTATAACTTATCATATAATAAACAAAAGTGGCATCCTTTCTATATTATATGATAAGTTATGCTATAATTCCAATAATCGTTCCGCTAATGGCGCATAATACTTTTGTACTTCTTCAGCTGTTGGAGTATGACCGCCAGGAAAGTGGTATGAATATTTATAATGCATTAAAAATAAAGGCTCAAAGTGTGCCAGATGGTCATTCTCACCAAATATTCCCCATATATTTTCTTGGTTAGCTACCTGACAATTGTCCCATTGATGCTGTTGAAGTTCTGCGAATTCATCAATCAATGTTTGGTTAATGACAAGCTGCTGATTTCCGTTAGCTCGTGGTGATTTGTATTCATGCGAACCAATACGTTCCATCAAGAAGCGTGTCATTTCGAAATGAGGATTTCCGAGTAAAGCAGGGATATTGTTTTTAGATGCTACTATCTGTGCCAAAAACGAGCCATTACTGTTTCCTACCAATATATCAGGTTGTTCTTGGTTGCACAATCTTTGGATAAAGTCGAGAGTTTCCTGTGGATGCAGGGGTAAGTCTGGACTCAAAACTGTTGCCTTACCGCTGAAATATTCTTTCAAGGCAAGAGCTGGGATACATGTACCTGATGCAAAGAAACCGTGAAGGAAAAGAATTTTCTGTGCCATAATCAACAACCGCTTCCGTCAATATTACATGTTGCTCCTTCATTGATAGGACGTGAACGTAATCCGGCATCTTCTGGACTCAAAGTAACCGTACCGTCTTCCAATACAAAGCAAGGAATTCCAACGGCTCCAACACTTTTGGCTTCATTAAAGGCCGGATGATGATCCCGTAGTCTCAAGAATGCTTTCAAATCTCTTACGTGTTGACCAATATCGATGACTTCATATTGGTTATTACCTTTTACTTGTTCTTCTACATACGTACAATCCGGACAAGTTTCCATTCCATATATTTTTATCATAGCTGTAGTTATTCATTTAAAGAATCAATTTTCTTCAAAGATAGCGATTCTGTCAGATAAAGCAAACATAAAAACAGGTCATATCCGATAGATTTATCAGATATAACCTGTTAGTAGTAGGTAAGATAAGAGCTATATTATTTCAACGAAATCTTATTCGCCGTCTCTCGCTTCTTGGAATTGACCAAATCAGCATAAATCTGTGTTGTCGAAACATTTTTGTGAGTAAGCATTTTCGATACAGTATAAATATCTGTGCCTAAAGAGATTTGTATGACGGCGTACGAATGACGGAAGCAGTGGAACAGAATACAGGAAGCAAGCAGATGAAGGGATGAGAAAGGAAAACGTAATTGGTTGAATATGAGCAAAAGTTCTGCTTTTTGCTGAGATAATGGAAAGCAAAAATGGACAGGATATTGCAGGTGTTCAGTTACCAAACTGTTAGCTGTCCAGTTACCTGAACCGAATAGGTAACTAGCTGAACAATGAAGAAGTTATCACGGAGGATATTATTCGCTGTATGTCAGTGTTTTGCATATCAAAGAACGCTTATGAAATAGGTAATTTTGCCATTAAAAAATAAGCGTATGAAAGTAGAAAAATTCAAAGTGCTGCTCTACCTGAAAAAGAGCGGTCTAGACAAATTCGGAAGGGCTCCGATAATGGGGCGAATAACGGTAAACAACACGATGGCGCAATTCAGTTGTAAGCTGTCATGTACTCCGGAGTTATGGAATCCAAGAGAAAGCCGACTGAATGGAAAGAGTAAAGAAGCCGTTGATATTAATGCGAAAATTGACCGACTCTTGCTTTCTGTCAATTCTGCATTTGATTCACTTGTAGAACGTAAGATTGATTTTAACGCAACTGCTGTCAAAGAGCTTTTGCAGGGAAGTGTAGAAACCCAGATGACTCTGTTGAAACGGCTTGATATGCATATAGAGGATATGCGCTCAAGAATCGGTATCGATGTGGCGAAAAGCTCCATGTCAACATACATTTATACCCGTAGGTATCTTGGTGAATATATTCAAAAACGATTCAAGACAAGTGATGTCGCTTTTGGTCAGTTGAATGAACACATTCCTTGGGAGTTTCAGGATTATATTCTGAAGGACAAAGGACTTGCGGTAGATACGGCAAGACATTATCTGGCCATCCTAAAGAAAATCTGCCGGATGGCATTTAAGGAAGGATACGCGGAGAAACGTTATTTTGTAAATTTCAAACTACCTCAAGAGAACCGGAAACCGCCACGGGCTTTGAGTCGTGAGGATTTTGAGAAGATCCGTGATGTCGTAATACCACCGGAAAGAATCACTCATAATATAGCCAGGGATCTGTTCCTCTTTGCCTGTTATACAGGAGTTCCGTATGCGGATGCGGTTTCAATTACCCGAGAGAATATATACAAGGATGACAAGGGCGATTTGTGGTTAAAGTATCTAAGAAAGAAAAATGATTATCAGGCACGCGTCAAATTGCTGCCTGAGGCTATCGCCCTAATAGAAAAATATCGTTTGGATGAAAGGGAAGAGCTTTTCCCAATGATACACCATCCCAATATGCGACGGCACATGAAAGGTTTGCGTGATCTTGCTGGCATAAGTTGCGACTTGGTTTATCACATGGGAAGGCATACCTTCGGAAGTTTGATAACCCTTGAGGCTGGTGTTCCCATTGAAACGATCAGCAAAATGCTGGGCCATACCAATCTGACTACTACCCAGCTTTATGCAAGGGTAACTCCTAAAAAACTTTTTGAGGATATGGACAAATTCATCGAAGCAACGAGTGATATGAAACTGGTATTATAAAATCAAAAAAGAAAGAATCATGAGAAGTACATATAAGCAACTATATTATATAAACCGTGGTAAAGTCAAATCTGACGGGACCACATCAATCATGTGTCGTATTACAATAGACGGAAAGGCTGTTGTATTATCGACTGGATTATATTGCCAGCTAGAAGAGTGGAACAGCAAGAAAGGAGAAGTCAAAAACAACAGACTGAACGGAATACTTGGTGAATATAAGAAACGCGTAGATAAAACTTATGCTAAACTGCTGAAAGTGAACGGCGTTATCAGTGCGGAACTGCTAAAAACAGCCATGACAGGAACTTCCGACATCCCGAAGTATATATTACAAGCAGGGGAAGTTGAACGAGAAAATCTGAAAATCCGTTCCATTCAAATAGATTCAACTTCCAGTTACAGGCAATCAAAAATGTATCATTACTATCTGGGTGAATACATCCGTTCTTTGGGCAAAGAGGATATGCTTTTTACAGATATAACCGAAGAGTTTGGTATCAATTATATTTTATATCTGAAAACAAATTACCCTCATAAGCCATCATACCGAAACCATTGTCTTTGTTGGCTGAAACGTTTAGTCTATATAGCCGTAGATAACGGAATCTTGAGATATAATCCTTTGGATGATATAAAATATGAGAAGAAGGCACCTGCAAAGCTCATGTATATAAGCAAAAACCAGCTTCAGGAGATAATGAGCAACCCGAAACCGGATCCACTGCAGGAACTTGCAAGAAGGACCTTTATATTTTCATGTTTTTGCGGTTTGGCTTATGTTGATGTACGTAATCTCTATCCGCATCATATAGGTACAACTGCAGAAGGGCGGAAATATATCAGAACTTATCGTAAGAAAACAAGCGTTGAGTCCTTTATACCGTTGCATCCGGTGGCGGAGCAGATAATTTCCTTGTACAATACGACAGATGATAGTAAACCTATCTTCCCGTTACCAATACGCGATATGATTTGGTTTGAAATACATGAGTTGGGATTTTCCCATCAGTTCAAACATAACCTATCATATCATCAAAGTCGTCACACTTTTGGCACCCTAATGGTCTCTGCTGGGGTTCCTATGGAAAGCATATCCAAAATGATGGGACATACAAATATCAGAACTACACAAGGATATGCAAAAGTTACAGATGACAAAATCTCGGAGGATATGGATAAACTGATGGAGAGAAGATCTGCGGAGAATAAAAGGAATATCTTAAATTTGAAAAAGTAAAAATCTTATATATTGAAACTTTGAATTGTTAAATGATGTTCCTTTGCCTGTGAAGCATACTAAATAGAATCTTGACATTGTTCCTTCTTCCCCTGAAATTCAATACTGTCACGTATCCAAGTAATCACTGTAATATTTGGAACAGGTTCAAAAAATGCTGCTATTGAAGATGCATTTGAATCAAGAGAAATGGAAATTTCCAATACATACAGCAGCAGACATAAAAAAGTAAGAGCGGATGGCACGCTATCTAAGCGTATGCTATCCGCTCTCATCTATCAAAATCAATTCTCTCTACGATCATCAGAAAGCTACATTCTCTGGAAAACTTAAATTTCACAATGGCTTGGATCTTCATGTAAGGAATGCAAGAGTCTATGTAAGGTGGTAAAAGTCGGCCAAGATAAGAGGGTAGATAAATATACAACTTTGAAACATGGTAATCCACTGCTGCTTTTCACGCATTCTTGCTTATGAAGATCAGAAGGTCAAAGCCGATGACACCGTAGGGATTACCGGAAATATTGGTCGCAGTACTGAAACATCTGCATATTTTTATCCGCCTAAAAAGAAAATATATCAATCCACAAGCTTTCTTTGATAACATCAATTCTAATAGACTTGAATATAATGTTTTAAATGTAAAAACTAAACTATAACTTCTGTTAACATATATATAATTATCTGTATCGAGGCTTTTTATTACTCAAATTCCAATGCTTCCATAACATCGCATATGGACACAAATTTTGTTCTTTACTTTTTTCCCAGGGCTCTTTTTTGCACTTTTCATTCGGAGTTGATTCAGGTGAATTTTGACACCATTGCAACATGGAACATTCTATTTGTCCTTTTTCAAACAACAAATTTATCTCACGAATGCTTCGTAAATACTCTACGTCCATATCTATATTTGTTCCATGTGGCGGAATCTTAAAATAATTCCCTAAATTATTGCACATAAGTGGTGTGCCAACGTCATGAATTATTTTTCCCCAACATCCATTAGTTAATAGATCATTACACCTAGCCATTTTCAATAAAAAATATCGGTCATTTTCGCGCCAGTCAATTGCAAATTGAACAAGTTTATCTATCCATTGGTAGTACGATTTATTTTTTTCAGGAATTCTAATATAGCTCTTCAAACATTCTTGAACAACAGTTAATAGTTTCTTAAAACCCGATAAATATTTATTCTCCGCTCCATCTGCCATAGCTGTTTTTTTCTCATAAAAGTAGTCATATATACTTTCTGGTGTAGTAACAGATATTACTCCTTCTTTTATTTCTTGCATTGTTCTAACAAAACATACGCCAGGATTTGAGCTTTGCAAACACATGTCACATAATGCGAGTAGCTTCAAAAGATCTCCACTAAATTGGGGAACATAATAATCAGCGACTAATTCTGCAGAACGATATGGAAAGTCTGGGGACAGTACGTAATCATTTGGAGCACATAACCGTTCCATAATATATGCCATATTTTCCATGATTGCCATTGCTCCGAATGAGCATATGTTTTTATTCTTATTAAGAATTATACTAGGGATAGATGACATGTGATTATTTTCTGGTAACTGATCAGAAATTATTGATACATTTTCAACAACAAACTTATTGTATTCACTTGTATCACCAAGTGTTAATTTTGAAATATATATATTAAGCAGGACATTGTCAGAATTGTCACTAATCACAAATGGAATATCGAATTCAGTACTATCTAATTTATAAATGCGATTAACGACACTATGCAAGTATTCGCTATATGTATAGATTGAATTTAACCCATAATATGTACAGAAATCTTGCATAAAATGTATATATTCATGAAATAAAACAATTCTATCTTTGGGAGATAAATGTGTTATTGTTAAATCATTACAATTGGTATTGATGTGCATTTCAAAAAAAGAAGGAATATAACAACCCAAAATAGTGCTTTTCAATCGAGACATGTTTTATTATTTATTTAACATTAGTATAATCATTCAAATATTTTTAATCCATCCGGCACCATATTAGTAGACGAAGTATATTGTCACAACCCATAAAGGCACTCTTCCGGTATTTGGGCAAAAAGTTGCTTTCTGTCTTATGCTCAATACCCTATCTATATCTATGATTTTAGATAATTATGAAAGTTTGTGTGTCATATTGATGCTTCTTGATCATCCTTTGTCCGACAGACTCATAGTAGCAATTACTATCAAAGTAAAAGTTGTTCCTATTTACTGTTTATCCCAAATCTTTAATAAAGTTGAGTTTAAGTCAGCTGATGGAGTAAAATCATCTATGTCATTTCTATTATAACCCAATCGTTTCATCGCTTTCACAATACCCTTTCTTAACTTTTTACAATTATCCCAACTTTGCCAAAATGGTAGCTCCTCCATATATGGACGAAGATTGTTAAATTCTCTTATCGGAAGTTCATCTTTACTCATTCCTATATAAATGTAAAAGAATGATCTTTTTAGAATTTTAAGTGAAATAGCGGATTTCCAGTTTAACGATAAACAGAACAAAAATGCATGGAATACATAATCTGTAGATTGTACATCAATATTAGAAAAGGCTATCCAAGGTTCGATTCCTAGATCTTTTACATCTTTTGATGTAGGAGGAATTATTTTCATTATATAATGCGCAATGCTAGAAGATAAATTATTTTGTTCTTTCATCCACATAATAATGTCTTTATTGTTTGTAATGCACAACTCATGAATAGCATTAGGAATAGAAGTACAATTATGCTTCTGCATAAATTCCATTATCAGTGAAATTGTATTTGAATAATTAGAATAAATTTTATGTGCAAAATTTGATGTTACATCCAATGAATTAATTAGAATATATGACAAAATCTTATCCCAATACTTAATTGGCTTATCAATTTTTTCGACAATAGGAAGTAAAACAGCTACTTTATTGACTGGAAGAGACAACCAATAGCTCTCACTTAACAATTCTGCACGAACTAAAACAAGAGCAAAATAAACAGACCAGTTGTTTACACAAAGATTACTCAACATAGAGCCAGAAACCATTTGAGCTGCTTTGTTAATAATTTTTCGTCCCTCATTATTCATAGAATCTAATGAAACTAAATTACTTATCAGATTTACAAATTTTTGAGGAGAGGAAGACATATATCTTTCAGCTGCAGATTCAATTTCAAGCGATTGCCAATCAGTAAATACCTTATCAGAAAGCTTACTAATTTGTACATAGTAATTTTCTTCTGTTGCAAACAATAAACCTACTTTCATCCCGAAAAAAAAGTGTTTTAATGTATTAGCAGCATTTGATGTTGGGAAAGCTCTTACAATACTATTCAGTAATGAATCATAATTCAAACTTGAATTTCCATTATAAGCATCCGATAATGCTTTCAATAAAAATCCCAGAGTATTAATTTCTGTATAGTTAGCTCCAATATCTTTTGAAAATAAACGAATTAATTGAGATATTTCACTATCCTTATTGCACAAGGATTCACATATATATAATATGCCAGATTGTTGACCATCAATGCTTTCGGTTTGAATGGACAATGAGGATAATGCATTCGCTGTTACAGATGAAAATGTAATATTGAATTTTGTAGTTCCATCTTTACGAATAGAAGAAGCTCCTGTACATATTCGTAAATTCTTTATAATACCAATTGGAAGATATTGTAATATGGATAATATTACATCTTGATAATACATCGATGTATCTTCAACACCCAATATTAAGCTTGTTTTATTTTGTACTATCAGATTATATAGTATCCATATATCCTGACGTCTAATGGACACATTTGTGTTATCATTATCAATTGCATTTACTTCTATTTTCTTGTCATATGAATACTTATCGTCTGAAGGACGATGAAAGTAATATTTTAATTTTCTAAAATCAAAAGAATCATCTATTTCAGACAAATCAATAATTAAAGAATGCGTCCAAACACATCCAGGTCTACTCATCTCATCTGCATACCATGTCTTTGCTATAACGAATAAATTGTCTTGCGATAGCGGATATACAGTGATGTATGACATATCGCCATCTATACCACCTGCATACTCTGACCAATCACTTAGAATTTTCATTCTATCTTCGTCAATAGGTGGTAATATTATGGAACTATTCAACTTGTTATGACCATGCTGATAGCCGTGTAATGTTTGGTGTATATACATATTATTTAGTCTATTAAGTAATCAATAGGAATTGTCAAATCATATTTCATTTCTTTTGTAGATACGATGTATGCACGAGTGCCATTGCTTGTTCGCTCTTCAATAGAATCACGATTCTCTTCTTTATATTCGGCACCTTGTGCACTAAGTCCAAAAATGAAAATATCTGAATAATAATGACGAATATAATTATAGAACACAGGAAAACATTCTTTGAGATAACTTTCAGGAGTATTGTCAATGTTTTCATTTAAGTCCCATGCAGATAATCCAATTGCAATTTTTTTGAAATTATAATTTTTGTGCAACTCCTTTATAAGTAGAAGATTTTTTACCTGTTTTGACACATTTGAAATATCAAAAATAGGCGGTTGAACAGCTGTATTTACTTTCTCTGCATTAAATGAATCGGCTAATACTTCCGAAGGCATATCCTTAATCAAAAATAAAAGGCCATCGGAATCTTTGCTCCAAGTCTTTATTATATCATTTTTACCACGCAACAACTGTTCAAAGTCCTCACCCGCTATATCAGGTAAAGACAATATGATCTCTTGGTCTTGTTTCACAAGATTAAGTGAGATATTTGAGACTGTTCCAAGAGCTGTTCTATCTACAATATTTTGATTTAACCAAGGAATATATAAATTCCTTATAATAGAAAGATCTTTGGGTAACCCATTCATCTTGTAAATTAAATTACCATTAGTTTCTTTTAATGTATATGCTAAAGCTGCAATATATGTTGATTTACCCGCAGAAGGTAATCCTGCAATTAATATCTTATTCATAATTCTGTTGTTTTAGAATTAAATTCTTTACCCAATCAAATTTTGATATGTCAGAATTTGACTTTAAGTTTTCATACGAATTATCAATGATGTCAACAAGTAGCGATTTTAATCCGTCTGCGTTATCTATATTATTTGAAATAATATTATGTTCCTTATAAGATAAAGCTTTAAAGAACGAATCAAACAGTCGCACCAAATCAGTCTTATTTCGATTAAATCTGCTTATGTTATCAGGTGTAACAATATCACTCTTATTGTAGAGCAAATCTATTGTAATATTTTCAAAAGGGATATTATTACTTTTTAGATTATGTAATAATATACTATATTTATCCTTTAAACTAATAAAAGAGTGCCCTACAAGATCTTCACAATTGATAAAGAAGAGCAATCTATCTGCATTCTTAAGTAGCTTGTCAGAAGCCATAGCCTCTGTCTTATTAATGTATTCTTCATAATGCTCTCCTGAGCGATCGGAAAACACAATTACTTTATTACCCTTTTGTGGATGATTTATCCTAATTGTTAAAAGATGAGATTCTCCGAGTAATGTTCTTTTTGTTTGTGAAACATTGTTTTTTTCAGATAAACGTCGAGTTGCAATTCTACGTTCAAATCCGATGAAAGTGTCTGAATCATAGAATATATACTCATTAATTCCACCTTTTTCTAAAAGCAACTGATAACATGTAGATACAAAGGAAGTCTTTCCATAGCCAGGAAATCCTATTAAAACAACAACTATTGGTTTTGAATTAGCATCAATCTCGTTTAACATATCATCATTACCAATAGCATCAGAAACAAAGTTATGAACTTCTATTTCAGTTCCCGTTTCTAAAGTTGATGTATTCTGTTTTGTTATATTATCTTTAACAAAACTTGATAGGCTATTGTCCATTGTCTAATAAATCTTTAATAATACGTTCAATCAAAAATTCATAATAAAGATAAGTTGCAAACTCTTCTAAAGTGAATCGTTTATTTAAGAGATCAGAAGAGCCAGCTACTGTTTGACCGGCTATAAGTCTCAAAATAATCGATGAGGAGGATACTAAATCATTTAACCCTGCACAACTTTGTCTGCATACTTTTATGATATTACTAAGCTTCCTTGAATTAACTTTCTTCATTTTATCCGTAGTTAATGACGGTAAGAACTGCAAAAAGGATATGTCATAATACAAATAATCTGCCTTGAGTACATATTCTTGTACAGCTTTGAATACTTTTACAGACGAATCGTTTTCCGTTTGAATAGTTCCATTTTTGAGATACTTTTCACAGCGATACAAAAAAGCTTCCTTCGCTATAATATGAAGATCACTAATCTCCTCTTCTTCTATATCGTTTAATGTAAAATTTTTATCGGCAATCTTGGCGATAATATTCGTGTTTTGACCAATTGCTATTTCATCGTTTGTTTTAAGATATGAAGAGATGTGATATTGATAAAAAGAATAAACAACTTCGGGTATCGGTAAAGAAGCAAAATTAGATTTATAGAGCACTAAATAATTCATAAAGATTGATGATAGGACAGCTTGTTCCAATTTATCATCAGTTTCATCCACTTCTATACAAACTTTATACAGCGCTATACGTCGCATAATATAGCTTGGCAAATTAGTAATTGTTTCATTTCCAGCTAAAGCGGTATTTATATGTTTTGTAAATTTAGATTGAACTACTCCACAAAAGAAATAGTTCATCAGTTCATCCATTACGTAATATTTATCTCCATCTCCCTCATATGAGCGAGTGGCTTCATCTATTAAGTTGATAGTCGTTTCGTCATATGGAAGTACTACAACCCCTTTTAGAATATCATTTAGCGTATAATTCATAAAATCACCGATTTAATTTGTTCCATAATTCAACAAGTTTTCCTTTATCTTCCATTTTTTTAAGAAAAAGTATGCAATTTTCATTGAGTGACTTATTTTCATCATATTCATCAAGTTCCTGTATCAGATTTCTGCGAGTTGGATACTGTAAAAAGGATAATCTAATTTGACGAATAGATACATTGTCTGGAAATATTTCGACCTGTTTCTTGTTTTTGACATATTGTTTTTCCCAACGACTATTGTGTTTTTTTAGTGGCACGTTAAAATCGTGACATTCTGAATCAAGTTCCTCAAAACGTTCTTCAATTTTATTGAATTTTTCTACTCGTAATTTCACATGTAAAACATCCTTAGTTTCGGGTGAAATATATAATTCCACTATGTTGTAAGTAGAAAAATATGCCTCGCTCTTATCATTTTCATCAATAGGAGGTTGGAGAGCTCCTGATTGAATATGAACAGTAGTCTTACCATCGGAAACTGGTCTATGTAAATGCCCAAAAATTTGAATATGAAATTTTTTATCAAATATTTTTGCAATAGATTCCCCGTTTAGAATTTTATCTAAAGGATGATGCATCATCGATATATTTATGCATCCTTCTGTTTCAACAGGTATATTATAGGTTAATTTGGGAAGAAACATTTTATGCCCTTTACCAAAATCGTTCTCATCGTACCAGTCACAATTTAGACAAGAATTCATTCCATACAAGTATATTTTATAATTATCTATGCATCCTAATTCTTTTTTATAATATGCCTGATGATTTTTAGGATTGTAATTAAAGTCCTTATTATCTAAGCACTGTTGCATTAAACTCTCATAACTATCCATCTTTAACGCCAATTTATAATACTCTTGAAATGGTGTATACAGCATCCGTAAAGCGTCAGCATCAGAAGTAATTAATTCATAAAACAGGTCAGGAGTATTCTCTTTGTTGGATGTATAACTTAATCCTGCATTTACAATATGCCTTAGTTGACTTCTTTCAGCAGAAAAGTTTTTATCATGATTTCCGGGGATAATATAGATATTCTCCATGTTACATCCTGCTGCTTTAGAAACTAAGTCAAAAAAATCAAAAGCAGAATCATATTCACAGCTATCTCCTTTTGATGCAATATCACCACTCACTAAAATATGGTTTATACTACCATATTGAGCAACATAGTCTTTTAAATCTGTTATGAAACAATCTCTTACATAAGAATGTTGATCCATTTCTTTAGCCAAACTAAGGAAATGAATATCTGATAATAATAGCAATCTTACCATATTTTACCTCGTTACTGCATTATACAAATCTTAATGACTGCACACGACCTCATATGTCCTGATGTTAAGTCTTACTAAGGATAAAGTTACGGAATTTTTCTGTATTATTGATGAGCTTGATAAAATTTTTGATCTTGGATTGAAGAAAATCTTCTTCCGGTAACTGATAGAAAGAAACATCGTAACAGAAAATTATCACTTTCGGATAGTGAAATAATAATTATTCTTTCATTCCTTTCCATTTCAAAACTTATCGTAATCTCAAGCACTGTAACATCTACTGTATTCGTGAACACATGAAACGTGATTTCCCTAATAACAAATTTGTAGAATTGTGTGATAATTTTGTTACCTTCTACAAGTAGGTAACAAAATTATCACGCGACTTCTTATTCACTAAAGTTGTTATGATAAAGAAATATTGATATGGCTTGGGGATTTATCAGTCGCCCATTTCCTCGCCGCCCATAGAAGTTAGTACAGACTCTATTGAAAGCGAAAAGGTCAGGCGGCTTTGCCGTTTCGGGCAGAATCTTCCTCTTTCAGAGCGTATTCAGCCCGAAAACCTTTTCCCTTTCACGTCTGTACAATGGACGCCGACGGCAGCGGAAACAAGCGACTGACGGAAAAGTCAGAAGACAAAACAGCATATAGATTGGTTCAAATAGGGCCTAATTCTATATGCTGTTATTTTATCATTCAGAAAGGCAATTTTTTAGAAACACAAATAAAATGGGCAGGCGGTCAACTGCGCTCCCTCCAGAAAAATCAAAATCTTTGCGTGTTCTTTGTGGGAACGCTTGGAATGTTAACCCCTTTTGTATCTGTACGCCTCCTTGTACCCTTTCATCAGTGTCTTTTCTATGTCGGACGCCCGGTAGAGAATCTTTCCGCCTATCTGTGTGTAAGGTAGAATACCGTTGTTGCGATAGTCTTGCAAGGTTCTCCGGCTCACTTTCAGCAGGTATGCCACTTCCTTGTCTGTCAGCAGTTCATCACCATAGGCAGACGGTTGCCGTTTTTCCAACAACTTTTCGAGTAGGGCCAGCAGCCTGTCGAAATTCGAGTGGAACGCCTTTACCCACTCATGGTCCTTTTCTCTGATTTCATTACTCATACGCGTTTGATATTGGTTTATACATTATTCTTGAAACTCGTTCAAATGGTCTTGCCTTTCCAACGGGCTTCCTTACGTTTCTCCTCCACATTTCCGACCACACGCTCCACATCGTCAGGACGGTAATAAGTCCGGTTCCCGATTTTGGTAAAGGCAAGCGTCCCGTTATCCCTTAAGGTCTGCAGGGTTCTCGGGCTGATACGCAACCTGCGGCAGACCTCGTGGTTGTCCATCCATTCACCTGTTTCCTTTTCGCCATGTTCACGGCACATACTTTCCACTCGCTGCACGAAGCGATCCAGCTTGGCGGCAATCTCCTCGAAAGTCCTTTTTTCAAAGCTGATGATTTCCATTGTCTTCATTATTTTCAGTTAAACATATATTCAAAATTCCGGAGCATAACAGGTTTTTTACAGCCGATATTCCATCATGTATCATCGTTCAATTCTCGGCTGGGAATGTGACCGTTTTTTCTGTTCCCACTGCAAATAAAAGCAGTAGGAATCACACTGCAATGGTTTTTCAGACCGATGACGATGCATTGCCTGGAATTACATCATGTTACATATCAAGTGCATACAATGAGCCTTCTTTATAAACGGAATCCGCTTGAATAATCCGGTATGGAGAAATCACTCCAGCAAATCACGGCAGGCTGCACCGACTGTCCAATCAGTACTGTGCATAGGATAACATAATTGCCACGGTATCTCCATTTGCTTGATTCTGTTCACTATACACATTTCCTTTGCTCACGACAACGAGTCAAGGTGCGCACCGAGACCAGTGAGTAAACCGATTAAAATCAAAATGTATGGTAACAAAAAAGAAATTGACCAAAGAAGAATGGGAGGCTATGACAGGTACGGACATGTCATTCATACTCCCGTCAGATGGCGGCATTGAAACTGCCATGGAATCATCCTTGAATGATACCGGAGAAAAGAAGTCAGTAGGAACGGTAGAACAGACCGATACCCTATCTGAGACCCGGCAACCGCCAACAGGAAAAGAGGAAGCCGTTCCTCCTTCTCAGCGTCGTATAAGCAGCAGGCAGAGGAAACTTTCTCTGGACGAATACCGGAAAGCCTTTCTTCAGGTCCCGAGAATCGAAGACCGCAAGCCCGTGTTTGTTAGTGGCGAAGTACGTGACAGGCTGGACGAGTTTGTCCGCAGATTGGGAGGACGTAAAATGAGCGTTTCCGGACTGCTTGAGAACATAGCCCGGCAGCATCTTGAAATCTATTTGGAAGACTTCGAGCAGTGGCGAAAGCTGTGACATTTTCCGGAATGACAGACTTGCTTACTGACTACAGTCATTACAGTATTCAGACAGTCAGTAGCCGACCTGAGGGGGTAACGGACAAAACTTCAGTTTTGGGAGTTAGCGAGGTTATCTTTCGGGCATCCCGAAAACCTCGCTCCACTCCCGAAGAGTGGAGGCAATCCGCTCCCGGTGGTCGCAGATTGTGAGAAAAAGAATAATCAGAAATCAAACGAAGAAAACATGAATGACAGAAAGAAAAACAGGCCGAGGGGTCGCCCCAGAGTAAGCGGAGTGTGCAAACTCAGCAAAGCCGTTACAGTGAAATTTTCCAAGATAGACTATGAACGGTTGTGCCGACGCAGCAGACAGGCTAACCTCACGCTGGCGGAATTTCTCCGCACATCAGCCTTTGAGACGACGATAACGACCAGGCACTCTGCCGAGGAGACTGCCGTCATACGCAGCCTTACGGGTATGGCGAACAACCTGAACCAACTGACCAGGCTGTCCCATCAGGCCGGCTTCCACCGTACCCAAAGGACGGTGACAGAACTCCTGCAGAAGCTCAAGGAGATTATTGTCCGGTACAGGCACGGAGAAAGGAGGCCGTCATGATTGGAAAGATCAAGAAAGGGAAATCCTTCGGCGGCTGTATTCGTTACGTGATGGGCAAGGACAACGCGGAAATCATCGACTCCGACGGTGTACTGCTTGAGAATATCCGGGAAATAACGGCCAGTTTCAACTATCAGAGTGAGCTTAATCCGAAGATCAAACAGCCTGTCGGGCACATCGCATTGAGCTTCAAGCCGGAGGACAAGGCCTTGCTGACGGATGAATTTATGGCTAAAATAGCCCGGGAATACATGGAACTGATGGGCATAAGGAACACCCTGTTCATCCTGGTAAGACACCATAACACGGACAATCCGCACTGCCATCTGGTCTATAACCGCATCGGGTATGACGGCAAGGTAATCTCTTCCCAAGGTGATTACAAGCGCAATGAAATTGCCACAAAACTGCTTAAGGACAGGTACGGGCTGACGTACGCCGAGGACAAGGGCAAGACTAACGTGGAGAAACTCCATGCTTCGGAGCGTGTGAAATACGAAATCTTCAATGCTGTCAAGGCGGCTTTGAAGCGTTCCGAAACATGGAAAGAGTTCAACGATTATCTGCTTCGCCGGGGTATCAGGCTGGAATTTGTAAAGCGTACCCGGGAGATAAAAAGGCCGGAGGACATACAGGGAATCCGGTTCACTAAGGACGGGAAGACCTTCAAGGCTTCACAGATCAGCCGGGAGTTCAGCTTTGCCAGACTGAATGCCCGGCTGGGCTGGAAGACTTCGGAATCCCAACAGGAATCCGAACGTAAGGTGCAGCAAAGGATACCGGACGGAGGCCATCTTCTCGAAAGTACGGGACCGGGACTGTTCAGCCCGACAAGCGGCACCGCTCCCGAAGAGCCGTTATCTCAGGAAGAACTCTTGCGCAGACGCAGGAAAAAGAGACAAAAAAGGAAAGGTTTCGGATTGTAGTCCGTCCTTTCCCATTCAAATTATTCATGAACATTAAAATTGCAGGAATATGAAAATGGAAGAATGTATCGAGAGCATCTTCGGATGCCTGGAAAGAATCGAGGACAAAATCAACGGGTTGTCCGTCCCCTTGCCGGAAGGCAACAGCCCGACAGTTAATAATAAACAGGATGAGTCCGTGCTGAATGAAGTCCGGAAAGGTCATGAGACATTTCGCAAATTGTTGGCTCGCGTGTACGAAGGCCTTGCCGCCATCAAGAACGATATGGTTTCCATGGACAGGAAAAACTCGTCACAGGAAAGACTTGGACAGGTCTTGTCGGAAATGCGTAATGAACAGCGGCAGAACCAGGAGAAAGTGGAAACCCTGTTTTGTGAAACCAATGACACAATCAGGAAGAATGCCGTCAAGACAAGCAACATCAACCATCATTTCAGCCTGAGCTTGGAATCCCCGTATATACTTGGGAGTTTTTCCGTGATGTTCGCGGCAATCATTGCCCTGTCCGTGGCTCTCTATTTTTCGACGAGAACAGATAACGAGCAGGCCGATAATGATCTGAAGTACCGTTATGTCAAGATGAAAGGAGAGGTTACCCCTGAACAACTTGTGGAACTTGAGAGCCTTTTTGGACCGAACCGGGATAACGGACTGATCAAACAAATGCGTGAGGACGTGGAAGCCTACGAGGAAGCTGTACGGAGACAGGCCACCCTGACCGAGCAGGCACGGCTGAAAGAGCAGGCCGCGAGAGAACTGGACAGCAAGGCGAAGTCCATCAAGGACAAGTCTATTACGGATGAACCTAAAAAGTAAGCCCATGGCCAGTGTGAAAGTGAAATTCAGACCTTCCACCATAGAGGGTAAGGAAGGTACCATCTATTATCAGATTATCCAGAACCGTGTAATCCGTCAGTTAAAGACGGATTACCGGATATTTACAGATGAATGGAACGAAGCTGGAAGCTGTATCATTGCCGGCAGTTCAGAACGAAGTAATCTGCTCCTTTCCTCGCAGGAACGCATGGAGTGGGACTTGAAGCGGCTGGACATGATTATCCGACAACTGGATAACCGGAAAGCCGGATATACAGCAGATGATATTGTCGCTTCTTTTCAAAGCAATACAGAGGGACAGTCGTTTTTCAACTTCATGCAAGGCATCATAGCCCGTCTAAAACAGATGGGCAAGATACGCACTGCTGAAAATTATTCCTGCACCCTGAAAAGTTTCATGCAGTTCAGAGGAGACAGGGATATTCTGTTGTCTGAAATCGATTCGGACTTGATGCAGCTTTATGAAGCCTATCTTCATGGAAAAGGCGCCGTACGGAATACCAGTTCGTTCTACATGCGTATTCTTCGGGCGGTATATAACCGTGCCTTGGAAAAGGAACTGATGGAACAGCGCAATCCTTTCAGGCATGTCTATACGGGAGTGGACAAGACCGTCAAGCGTGCCGTTCCCTTATCCGCCATCAAACGTATGAAGAATCTGGATCTGTCCTTACAGCCTAATCTGGAATTTGCAAGGGACATGTTCCTGTTCAGCTTCTATACCCGTGGCATGTCGTTCGTAGATATGGCTCACCTGAAAAAGAAAGATCTTCAGAACGGCTTCTTATCGTATCGCAGACGAAAGACCGGGCAGCAGCTGGTCATCAGGTGGGAAAAATGCATGCAGGAGATTGTCGGCAAATACCCGGAAGACAGTTTCAGTCCTTATCTTTTGCCGGTATTGAAATATCCTTTTAAGGATACGCACAAGCATTACAGAAATGTCATGTCCGGAATAAACCGAAACCTGAAAGAAATAGCCAGACTGGCCGATATATCCGTTCCTCTGAGCATGTACTGTGCCCGTCATTCATGGGCAAGCGCAGCCAAAGGCAAGAACATTCCGATTTCAGTTATCAGTGAAGGAATGGGACATGATTCCGAGGCGACCACACAAATTTATCTGGCCTCATTAGATAACTCCGTAGTGGATAAGGCTAACGCACAAATTCTGAAAAGTCTGTAGGACTGGAGAACGTTTAGCAAAAGCATTCATTTCTTAGACAGAGGGACTCACTCTTGCGCAAAGTTATACATTTTATTGAAAATCTTGCAATTCCGGCCGTTGGATTTTCATCCGGAAGTCATTGAATTTCAACTGTTGTTTAGCAATTCTATATATAATTCATCAGCAAATCAGCCTTATAGCCCAAAATCTCCCTCTGTCTAAGAAAGACGCAGACACCGGGACTTTCTCATCCCCTTTACGCACAGAAAGAAGATGGAGAAAACGACCGGAGAAGCCGACATACAAGAGAACAGGCTGAAAGAACTTTCACCCGACTTGCTGAATACCTTGCTCAAGGATCATACAACGAGTAAGGAAGGAAAACAGTGTAACATATTCTGGGCTACTTCCGATTATGAACCGCTCGGCAAAGGTTATGAATACGGGTCACAGATTCTTCCGGAGCTGATAACCGGAGAGAACGGCCATGTAGTCATGCCCCGTGTCCTGAAACACAGGGATACCCAAAGCACACGTTCCCGGGAAATGGCGGAGGTATTTACTCCGTCCTGGATATGTAATGCCCAGAACAACCTTATCGATGAAGTCTGGTTTGGCAGAAAGGATGTATTCAACCATGAAGTGACATCCAAAGACGATATACATTCATGGGAAATCAATCCTGATAAGATTGCTTTTCCTGAAGGCAGGACATGGAAAGACTATGTACGGGAAAACCGGTTGGAAATCACCTGTGGAGAAGCTCCTTATCTGGTAAGCCGGTATGATACGACTACCGGAACATTCATTCCCGTGGAGAAGCGTATCGGCCTGCTTGACCGTAAGCTCCGTATCGTCAGTGAGAATACTACGACAACGCGTGAATGGCTGGAGGCAGCCAAGGATGCTTACAGAAGCATCTACGCCTATGAATGGCAGGGCGACAGTCTTCTTCTTGCCCGTGAAGCCCTTCTCTTATCCTTCATCGAATATTACCGGAACAAGTTCAGTAAAGATCCACAAATTAAATCCATCAACCATATAGCCTATATCATCTCCTGGAATGTATGGCAGATGGACGGACTGAAAGGTGTTGTTCCGGACAGTTGCGGAGAACGTGTGCGGATGGAACCGGGCCTGTTCGGTACGATTGAAAGACGGGAGCCGTGCGAGGGCTGTCTGAAAAATGACCTGACCAAGCACAACGGTATTTATTGCATCATCAAGGACTGGCGGGCTACAGACAAGGCAACAGGCAAAAAGGGGAAACGAATCCGATTTATCGACCTCATAAATGAAAAAGCATGAGATTCACATCGTCCCTGAGACTAAAACTGATCTATGTGTTCCGTATCAATGATGCGGCGCACCGTGGATGCCTGAAGATTGGCGAGGCAACCTGTGAGGATGAAAACGTGTTCGGTCTGTCTCCTAACAGCAAGGCGCTCAATGAAGCGGCAAGAAAGCGTATCAACCAATATACACAGACGGCAGGCATCGCATACGATCTGCTATATACGGAACTGACCGTTTATAACCGTGGCGGACTCCGTTCATTCAACGACAAAGAGGTACACAATGTCCTGGAACGCTCCGGTATCAAAAAGAAAGTCTTCGATACAGTCAACAAGGCTAATGAATGGTTCATCACCGATCTGGAAACCGTCAAGCGTGCCATTGCGGCTGTCAAGGAAGGCCGGAGCTCCCTTTCATCAGCGGAAGTTACCCGTGAATATTCCCCAATTGTATTCCGCCCGGAACAGCAGGAAGCCATCAGCAAGACCAAGAAGCAGTTTAAGAAAGGCAACCAGATGCTCTGGAACGCAAAGATGCGTTTTGGAAAGACCCTTTCTGCCCTGCAGGTTGTCAAGGATATGGAGTTTCAGCGTACTCTGATTCTGACTCATCGTCCTGTGGTGGATGCCGGATGGTTTGAGGATTTCGGTAAGATATTTTACGACCGCAAGGATTTTGCATACGGTTCCAAGAACAACGGGGAAAGTTACGACAGTCTTGAACGGCAGGCAGAAAGTAACGGATTGCATTATGTCTATTTTGCCTCCATGCAGGATTTGCGTGGTTCTGAACTTGTGGGTGGTAACTTCGACAAAAACAACGAAGTGTTTGCTACCGATTGGGACCTGATTATCGTGGATGAAGCGCACGAAGGCACCCAGACCGAACTAGGTAAAGCAGTTATGGGAGAACTGGTCAAGGAACAGACCAAAGTATTGCGTCTGTCAGGTACTCCATTCAATCTGTTGGATGATTTCAAGGAAGATGAAATTTATACATGGGACTATGTGATGGAACAGCGGGCCAAGATGAGCTGGGACGAACTACATTTTGGTGATCCCAATCCGTATGCCTCATTGCCTACACTCAATATCTATACCTACGATCTGGGACGGCTGCTCCATGAATTTGTAGATGAGGATGTCGCCTTTAACTTCAGGGAATTTTTTCGGGTCAATGAATCCGGCGGTTTCTGTCATGAAAAAGATGTGCTGGCTTTTCTGAATCTTCTTACCAAGGAGAACAAGGCCAGCCTTTATCCATATGCCAACGAGGAATATCGAAATATTTTCCGCCATACCCTCTGGATGGTGCCCGGCGTGAAGGAAGCACGGGCACTGAGTGCCATGCTTCAGACACATCCGGTGTTCCAGCATTTCAAGGTGGTCAATGTAGCCGGTGACGGTGATCAGGACGAGGAGAGCCGTGATGCCCTGGAAGCCGTGGAACAGGCTATCGGAAAAGATCCGGATGCTACACGGACCATTACCCTTTCTTGCGGACGACTGACGACCGGAGTAAGTGTAAAGGCATGGACTGCCGTATTCATGTTGTCCGGTTCCTATAATACAGCTGCATCCAGTTATATGCAGACCATCTTCCGCGTACAGACACCGGCCACCATCAACGGACGGATGAAGGAGCAGTGCTATGTTTTTGATTTTGCTCCTGACCGTACCCTGAAAGTGATTGCCGAAACAGCCAAAATATCGGCCAAAGCCGGAAAGACTTCACAAAGTGACCGTAAGGCTATGGGTGAGTTTATCAATTTCTGTCCCATCATATCCGTTGAAGGCTCACAGATGAACCGCTTTGATGTACCCCGTATGCTGGAACAGTTAAAACGGGTATATGTGGAACGTGTCGTCCGTAACGGGTTTGAGGACAACAGCCTGTATAATGATGAACTGATGAAGCTGGATGATCTGGAACTGCAGGAGTTCGATGACCTGAAAAAGATTATCGGCCAGACCAAAGCCATGCCCAAGACCAACCAGGTGGACATCAACAGTCAGGGACTGAACAATGAGGAATACGAGGAAAAGGAGAAGCTGGAAAAGAAACCCAAGAAGGAACTTACGGAGGAAGAACTGAAACGGCTGGAAGAACTGAAAAAGAAAACCAAGAACAGAGAAGCGGCCATTTCCATACTCCGTGGCATATCCATCCGTATGCCCCTGTTGATTTATGGTGCGGAACTGAGTGATGAGAATCAGGAAATCACGATTGATAATTTCGCCTCACTCATTGACCCGCAGTCATGGGAAGAGTTCATGCCCAAGGGAGTGACCAAACAGAAATTCAACAGTTTCAAAAAATACTATGATCCGGAAATATTCTGTGCCGCTGGGAAACGAATCCGTGCGATGGCCCGTGCTGCGGACAAACTGAGTATAGAGGAACGTATCGAGAGGATTACGGACATCTTCAGTACTTTCCGTAATCCAGACAAGGAAACGGTGCTTACTCCGTGGCGTGTGGTAAACATGCACCTTGGTGATTGTCTAGGAGGATATAACTTCTATGACACGGAGTATCAGAATGTGATTTCTGAACCACGGTTTGTAGACAAGGGAAAAGTTACCGCAGAAGTATTTTCTCCTGAATCCCGTATTCTGGAAATCAATTCCAAATCCGGACTTTATCCGCTCTATATGGCATACGGCATTTACCGGGCCAGAGTGAAGGCTTCTCTGTTTTCTGTAGAAACGATAGAAGAGCAGCAGGCTGTATGGGACAAGGTAATAGCAGAGAACATCTTTGTCATCTGTAAGACTCCAATGGCTAAGAGTATTACCAAACGTACGCTTGCCGGATTCCGTAAAGCAAAGACAAATATGTGGGCTCCAGAAGATCTTATCAACAAAATAAAGAATCAATCAGAATTATTCATTAAAAAAGTACATGACTTAATAGGCAAAGACATGAAGATTAATGCGATAGTCGGTAATCCTCCATACCAAATTAATGATGGAAGCGGTGCATCTGACGATGCTGCAAATCCTATATACCAAATATTTGTACGGATAGCAAAACAGATCAGACCTGAATACTTTTCCCTGATTATGCCTTCAAAATGGATGATTGGAGGAAAAGCTGTTCTCAAACCATTCAGAAAAGAAATGATGGAAGATAAACATATTGCATCCATCTATGATTATGAGGATTCTGGCGAGTGCTTTAACGGACAGCATATAGATGGTGGAATCTGTTATTTTCTTTGGAGTAATAAGCACAATGGTAGGTTGCGTTACACTTATATTTCAGCGAATAAAGAATTTTTTGTATCTACAAGATTCTTATCCGATGGAAATTCTGATATCGTTATACGTGACAACCGTCGTCAATCTATTATTGCTAAAACTTCGACAAATTGCTCTTTATTTAAGGAGATTGTCTCATTAACCCAGCCGTTTGGAATCAGAAAGGATTTATTTAATTCGCCAGAAAGATATCCACTATCTAATTTACAATCAGAACCTTTCTACGGATGCGTAAAAATTTATGGTGTGAAAGGAATTAAAGGAGGAGCGAGAAGAACAATTGGATATATTTCACCTAGAATTATAACAAAAAACAAAGCTGCAGTAAATAAATATAAACTATTTTTTACAACTAGTTATTCTACAAATGCTTTCAATCCACCAGAAACCATCATAGGAGAACAAAATTCAGTTTGCACAGAAACCTTTCTTTTGATAGGTCCCTTTGATACTGAGATTGAACAGAAAAATTGTTATAAATATATCTGTACTAATTTTTTTAAGACATTATTGTTTTTTGGTCGAGGTACTATGCAGGTGTCACAAGATGTTTTTAGATTTATTCCACTGCAAGATTTTAGTAATCAAAGCGATATTAACTGGCATAAATCAATTTTGGAAATTGATAATCAGTTGTATTTAAAATATTCTTTCACAAAAGAGGAGATTTTATTTATAGGAAAATCACTACTGTCCACTAAAAATGGACAAGGTTAAAAATTAAATAAATCCGGTTCACTTGAATCATATTGGTCTTTGACATTTTTGAAATTCGATTTGTAGAACAAGTCACTGAGATGTGTTTTGTCGGTCAGAGAGATTCCGAGAATTTGGAGAACTTCATAGATGCTGCGTTCTAATTTCATATCGTGTTGGATTATTGCTACCAAACAGTAAGTAATTATCGCACAATAGATTTGTATGCGTACTGCGTTTTCCGATATTCCCCAAAACTTCTTAATCCTGAGGTGTTGTTTTATCCATTTGAAGAACAGTTCTACACCCCATCTGTTTCGATAAAGCGATGATATCAACTCCACAGATGCGTCAAGATTGTTTGTCAGGAAGATATATTGTGTACCGTCTTCAGGATTTTCAACGATGAGTTTTCTAAGTTCCTCGGGATAATCCTTAGAACTTTTATAAACCGTAAAGCACCCGATTACATCCGAAACTACACCTTCCGGCAATCTTCGTTTCCAGGTTTTAGGCTTGATCCGTACGTTTGTTTTGGCTCGTACAACGAAGAAAGCACCTATACGATTATCGTATTAAGATTGCTGAAGTCGTTATATCCGCGGTCGAATATGTAGTGCGCTCCAGATTCGTATGGTATCTCAGGCATAGCCTTTGAATCGTGAATGTTGGCAGGTGTAATATGCACAAATGCAGGTACTTCCGCTTCAACATCATAGAGCGTATGCAACTTTATTCCGCCTTTATGTTTGCGAAATTTGGCCCATTCAAACACCGACAGGCACAAATCAACCGTTGTAGAGTCAAATGCGTAAACATGACCGTCAAGTTCGAATATTTTAGTGATTCTACGCTTGCGGGCCTCGGCAATCATGAATGTTGCATACTCCTCGAAAATACGGTAATCACGTTGCACATTAGCCTTACTGAGATTGCTTCGTGTTACAGATTTCCCGATTCCGAGATGGTAGAGTTTCCCAGCATGTGCTTCCATAGCCACAACCAGATCTCTGAGGCTCTCTCGATTGGATAGTTGACCGAACATCATCGTAAGCAACTGATTCTAACAGGTATAGCTTTTGATATACTTGTTGCCATTGTATTTCTTCACAATGTATTTGAATTTCTCGTAATCAAGGAATTTAACTAATTGAGAGAAAACGTACTCGTCTTTAAACATAACGGTCTGATTTTGACCGCAAAGTTAAATTCAAGTCTCGGAAATCTAAAATTGCTTATAACAAATTGAATTTCAATAATTTCAAAGAACTTCTATGATTTTTTTAGTGGACACTAATGTAGGAAAATAATAAGGCAACTATCCAAAATTTAAATAGTAATTAGATTTAAAACATATGATTTGACAAGAAATATTTGCATGTATTTGGTATTAATTTGAATTGCAATTATTTGTTAAAGAAAGTGCATTAAATAAAATATGGAAAATTAGTTGAGCTTCTTTTAATTATCTGCTCAAGTTTTTTCATTAAATCTAATGTGATAGTAATTTCTTTATCTGAAATAATAGGAAGAGTTCCAAGTTGATCATGTGATCCTTGATGTAATACGACCTTTTGATAGGTATGTAAATGTTGTATTGTTGTAGAGATCCATGGCATCTGGTTGCCTTCATTATATTTTTGGAAAATAGCTCTAATTTTAGATTGTAGATATTTCTGAGGACAAACCTTTACTAGTGATGAAATATTTTTGATTAAATCTGTCTGTGTATAAATTTTATCACCATCCAAATAGCAATATAGCCATTTTTCGTTATTACAGATTCGGTCAATTAAGTCAGA
>OGWT01000784.1_pt1 | contig 25551 bp, 20 predicted proteins | sample 1576101 | NCBI WGS metagenome assembly OGWT01 (sample SAMEA3541481, study PRJEB24748) | human gut metagenome | biome: human gut; feature: human-associated habitat; material: faeces | place: China | collected 2012 | reverse complement strand
AAAATATGTTGAGTCACCGGGCTGAGATGCAGCGGACGCAGATCAACAACTACTGTAGGAACCAGATCACTCGATTGGATATAGATGTTCTCGCACGACTATGTACGGTATTGAATTGTGAGATTGGAGATTTACTGGAATTTGTACCCCCAGAAGAAAAGAAAGAATGAGACTCGCAGGAAAGAGTTTATTGCTCTGCCCTGTGAGTCTTTTTTCGTTGTCAAACATATAAACTCAAATAAACTATGAATTTTCTATATTTCATAAACAAGTAGCAGAACACTCTTTGCTAATCGCACGGTATGAATGAATATTATTCATTGACATTTCAAAAAAGAGTGCTATACTGATAGATAGAAAGGAGGTCAAGCCATGAATGCCATAAAGGAAAACTCAAAAGCATCTTTTAACCAACAGGCTGCCACCTATGATAAAGATATTAAGGGTCGGCACGCCCGCTCCCTTTATCCCCACCTGCTGAAAAAATTATCCCACATTCCTTTTCAGTCTGCTCTGGATTTAGGGTGTGGAACGGGTGAAATGCTGAAGCTCATTCTGCAAAAAGATAATCACAAAGATCTATGCGGCATTGATTTATCCGAAGAAATGCTGGCTGTTGCAAAGTCGAAACTCCCGGAACAAGTCCAACTATTCTTGGGAGACAGCGAGTCGCTCCCATTCCTGGATAACTCTTTTGATGTTGTGTACTGCAACGACTCGTTTCATCATTATCCCGCACCGCAAGATGTATTAAGGGAAGTACATCGGGTATTGAAGCCGGGAGGCACTTTCCTGATGGGAGATTGCTGGCAACCCTTTGTAGGACGTATGATAATGAATTTATATATGCGCCATAGCAAAGAAGGGGATGTAAAGATTTACTCTGAAACAGAACTCGTTTCCATGCTTTCAGCATATTTTCATAATGTGTCATGGGAACAGGTTGGTAACACAGCGTGTATTGCTATGGGCGAAAAATGATTGATATTCATATGGGCGAAAAATGATTGATATTCACTCATTGAATTTTTAGAATGGGCGTGCTATCATAGAAAGAAAGGAGGCTCAGACTATGCGGGTTACAAAGGAGCCGGAAGTACGCAAGCAAGAGATTTTAGATACTGCCCTCAAATTGTTCGGGGAAAATGGATATGAAAAAACCTCGATTACAGATATAGCAAAAGCAATCGGTGTGGCACAAGGTCTATGCTATCGCTATTTCCCGTCTAAAGAGGCGCTGTTTGACAGTGCGATTGAACAATATGCCGATGTCATTGTGGAGCAATTTGTAGGCTCTGAAAAGGACGATCACAAGACCTTGAGGCAGATCATTGAAGATATGCCTGCCACTATGGAAGAACGGGACACAAAATACTATTCTGTTTTTCACGGAGCAGAAAACAAGAAATTCCACGATCAGCTTTCTCTCAAAGTGTGTGAGAAGTTGGTTCCGATTGTAGAAAAATTGTTGCAGCGAGCCAGACAACAGGGAGAGCTCCAGTTTGACGATTTGCAGGCTGCCGCGATGTTCTGCGTATATGGGCAGCTTGGTATCCTGCTGGCAGACGATTTGACACAAGAAGATAAGTCAAAAAGAATTCGTGAATTTCTTATATTTGCACTGCACCTTTGAAACTGATCCCCCGCTTTGGACGATTTCAATCGCATGATGCGGGACTGCCGAAAGGGCAAAATCGACTGCATTCTGGTGAAGTCAGTAGCCCGTTTCGCCCGCAACACCAAAGAGTGTCTCGCCTCCCTGCGAGAACTCTCCGGTATGGGCGTCACTGTCCGATTCGAAAAAGAAAATATCGACACAGGAACGCTCACCACCGAACTGATGGTGAGCGTTTCCGGTTCTCTGGCCCAGCAGGAGTCCCTATCCATCTCGGCAAACCAGCGTCTGAGCTATCAGCACCGCATGGAATGCGGAGAATTCATCACCTGCAGCGCTCCCTACGGATACCGGATTAAAGACAAGAAAAACCTTGAGATCCTGCCGGAAGAAGCGGCTGCGGTACGCTGGGCCTTTGATGCATATCTCAAAGGAAACAGCTCCAAATGGATCGCGGAGCAACTGACGGCAAAAGGCGTTCCGACGCAGAATGGCGCCGAGAAATGGCAGGAGACAAGCATCCGATATCTGCTGACCAACGAGAAGTATATTGGAGACACGCTCTGCCAGAAATCCTATAGCTGCGGCTTCCCGTTCGTGCAAAAGCGCAATCGGGGGGAGCGGATGCAATACTATGTCGAAAACAGTCATCCGGCTATCATTGACCGCGATACCTTTGAAAAAGTGCAGGAGCTGCTGCGCAAGAAAGCACAAAAAGAGAAAAGGCGTCGAGAGAGAAGTCCATTCGCCCTGAAAATCCTATGCGGGAACTGTGGGACGATGTTTCTGCGCCGAACCAGCAAAAACGGATATGTAACATGGGTCTGCCGAACCCATGACCGCAGTGCCGATGCCTGCCACGTAGGACGCATTCCGGAGAGCGAGATCCGCGCTGCATTCCTACGGATGTACCGCAAGCTCAAGTGCAATGCCGACATGATCCTAAAGCCCGCTATGGAGCAGATGAACGCCCTTGACGCCATCCTGCAGCAGAATAATCCGAAAACCCTGACCATCAACCGGGCCATCGCGGAAGCCACAGAGGAAAGCCATAAAATCAGCACCCTGCGTGTCAATGGCCTGCTGGACGCCGATACCTGCACGGCTCGCATGAATGTGATCAGCGCCAAGCTGGCGCAGCTCCGCAGGGAACGGCGCAGGCTGGCGGAGAATGAAGCATTGGACGAGGTCATGGACGCGCTTCGGAAGGTGCGGCAGACGATTCTTGACGGGCCGGAACAGATGGATGACTTCGACGATGATCTCTTCGAAAGTCTCGTGGAAAAGATCATCGCGGAATCTCAAACAGAGATTCGTTTCCGACTCTATGGCGGGCTGGAACTGAGGGAGCGATTGGAGGTGGCGGTAAGATGACAAAACGCAAGATTTTATATGGATACCAGATCCGTGGCGGCGCATTGGAGATCGTTCCGGAAGAGCAGCGGGTCGTTCAGATGCTGTTCGCCCTCTACAGTGCCGGAGCATCTTACCAGGACATCTCCGATGCGTTGAATCGGCAGGGCGTTCCATACAGCTCCGAAATACCGCTTTGGAACAAGCATAAGATAAAGCGCATGTTGGAAAATGCCCGTTACACCGGAAAAGATGGTTATCCTGTGATGATCGCGGAAACCGATTTCCAAGCTGTGCAGGACAAGATCTCAGAAAAGAATGACAGGCGGCAGGTGTCCGAAGAGATGACGGTCGTTGACCGGTTAAAGCCCTACTTTCGATGTACCTGCGGTGGAAAGATGGTTCGTCTGGGTGGACGCTGGCAGGATCGCAGCAAGGTGTATCTCAAATGCGAACACTGCGGCATTTCCGTTTCTCTGGATACGGATGAGACGTTCCAAGAAGTTGCCCACCAAATGCAGACGCATGAATGCCAGGAGGCGGACGCTTATGTTCCCTCTGCGGAGGTCATTCGGCTGAACAACGCCATCAACCGAGGGCTCGAACAGCCTGACTCACCCGAAGCAGTCATGGCTCTCATTTTACAGGGGGCAGCCGCACGATATGACTGCTGCCCCCAGCCTATTTCTGAATGCGAACCCTCAGACTGCCCAGTGGAAGTGGATTGGCTCCGCTTTCGCCGGGTGGTCTCTTATATCACCGTCGCGTCTGACGCTACGGTGAGCCTCACATTTACGGATGATAACTTCACTGGAAAGGACAAATAACCATGGAAGCAGCAACAACCACTTTAGAACGGCGTGTGCGGGAAATCCCACCGACCAGGAAGCCGGAAGAATTACTTAGAAACTACGATGGCAAGATGCGTGTGGCGGCCTACTGCCGCGTATCCACCGACAGCGAGGAACAGCTCAACAGCTATGAAGCCCAAAAGACCTACTACACCCAGAAGATTCAGGACAACCCTGATTGGGAGATGGCGGGCATTTACGCAGATGAGGGCATCTCCGGAACCAGCCTCAAAAAGAGAGCGGAGTTCAATAAGATGATCACCGCCTGCAAGCGTGGCCGCATCGACTTCATCATCACGAAGTCCCTCTCCCGCTTTGCCCGAAACACGGTGGATTGTCTAGATACGGTCCGACTTCTTAAAGCCAATGGCATCGGCGTGTACTTTGAAAAGGAGAATATCAATACTCTTACGGAATCCAGTGAGTTCCTGGTTACCCTGTTCAGCGGCTTTGCCCAGGCAGAGTCTGAGTCACTCAGCAAAAATGTTGCATGGGGCAAAGAGAAAAGCGCAAAGGCAGGCAATGTCCACTTTCAATATAAGAAAATGCTGGGCTACCGCAAGGGTGAGGACGGCCAGCCGGAGATCGTGCCGGAGGAAGCCGCAATCGTCCGCCGCATCTACCGCAGGTATCTGGACGGCTGCACATTAGGCAAGATCAAACGGGAGCTGGACGAGGACGGTGTTCCCACAGCCCAGGGTGTGGAGTGCTGGTCACCCGCCATCATCCATAACATCCTGACCAACGAAAAGTACATTGGGGATGCTCTGCTGCAGAAAACCTATGTTACGGACTGCCTCTCCAAGAAGGTTCGAAAAAACCGCGGTGAGCGCGTCATGTACTATGTTGAAAACAACCACCCCGCCATCATCTCAAGAGAGGCATTCGATCTGGTGCGGAAAGAAATGACGCGCCGCTCCAGCAAGCGAAAGGTGCTGCAAAAGAGCGGCAAGACGGAACTCGGGAAATATTCCGGCAAATACGCCCTGACGGAACTGCTGGTGTGCGGTGAGTGCGGTTCCCCCTACAAGCGGGTGACATGGGCCAGAGACGGAAAAAAGCGCATCGTCTGGCGGTGTGTCTCCCGGCTGGAGTTCGGTACAAAATACTGCCATGCCTCGCCTACGCTGGATGAAGGCAAGCTCCGCAGCGCCATCCTCAACGCCATGAACGAGTACGCAGCCATCCGGCAGGAGGTCTGCCCCGATGTGCTGGCGATGGTGGAGGAAGCCAAGCAGGCGCTGACTCAGACCGGTACAAAACTGCTGACGCTGAAGCGCCGCCTTGACGAAGTCAGCCATGAGCAGGCAGATATGCTGGACATGCTGCTGTCCAACATGGCCGACGCTGATCTGAACGCCAGAATGAAAGCCCTGACGGATGAGAAGGCATCTCTCAAGGAACAAATTTTAGAGACCCAGCAGGAAGAAGTCGGTCTGGAAGAACAAGTTGCCAAGCGCCAGCAGATGTGGGATAGCCTGATCGAATGCAGCGAGGGCTACACGGAGTTCGACGATGAGTTCATCCGGCAGATCATTCAGAAGATTACGGTCGAGGACGCCGACACGATCCGCATCCAGTTTAGAGACTCCGATGTGGTGCTCGAGCAAGGATTACAATAAAAAGGAAAGGCGAAAAAAGATGGCAATTTTTATGACCGACACCCACGGGTATTTTGGTAGGCTCCGCCCTGCGGCATTCCGTGAGCAAGGCGACCTGAGCAAAGACGATTGTCGCTGTCGCTTGTTCGGACACTACCGAGACAACCGCGTGAGCAAAGTCAAGCCCATCCTGCGGATCGTGCAGATCTGCCAATATCCCTACAGGCAGGCAGTAAAGGAAAGAGCGGCGCAGCGCCGCTTTTTCCTTTACTGCTTTGCGACAAAAACGGCAAAATGAGCCAGTGAAAAGGTTATTTGGCAGTTGCCATCAATAAGTTTCGACAGAGTAGAAAACCGGATAACGGCCCACGGATGTAGCGGATCTGTTGGAAAGGTAGAAGAATGCTTTTGATGCTTCCTTTTGATAGACTGTGGATCTGCAGCCTGCTATACTGGAAGCAACAAAAGAACAGGAGTGGATAGCGATATGGACACGCTAATGGAATTCAGCATTCAAGGTGACATCTTCTTTTTCTATGATACATTGTCAGATGAAGAAAAAGAAACCGTTCGCAAGTGCATGCGGGAAAAGTACAAAGGTCATATAGTAGCCAATCCAAAAATTGATGAATTTTTAGAAGGTCTCGAACGTGATCATGGCATTAAGCTGAAAAGGCTGTCGGTAACGAGTGTCATTGCGGTGTGAGCGCGAAACAGACTTGAACAACCCCAGCAAGAATGAATAATATTCTGCTTTTTCAGCTTCGGTATCCAGTTTAGAGACTCCGATGTGGTGCTCGAGCAAGGATTACAATAAAAAGGGAAGGCGAAAAAAGATGGCAATTTTTATGACCGGTGACACCCACGGTGATTTCAGCAGGCTCCGCCCTGTGGCATTCCGCGAGCAAGGGGGCCTGACCAAAGACGATTACCTCATCATCTGTGGCGACTTTGGCGGCGTCTGGGATGGCAGTGAGATTGAACAACAATGGCTCGACTGGCTGGAAGACAGGTCATTCACCACCCTGTTCGTCAGTGGGAATCACGAAAACTATGATCTGCTCCGCAGCTACCCGACAAGTGTGTGGCACGGCGGGCTGGTGCAGCCGATCCGTCCCAGCGTTCTGCACCTGATGCGAGGGCAGCTCTACGAGATCTGCGGAAAGAAAATCTTTACCATGGGCGGGGCCAGCAGTCACGACATTCGGGACGGCATTCTGGAACCAGATGATCCGAACTTCGAGCGAATGCTCCGGCAGCTCAACGCCGCAGGCGCTCTCTACCGAGTCAATCACCGCTCCTGGTGGAAAGAGGAACTGCCCGGCGAGGACGAATACCGGACCGCAAGAGAAGCACTGGACAAAACAGGTTGGGACGTGGACTACATCATCACCCACTGCTGCCCCAGCAGTATTCAGGACACATTCAGCGGCGGGTTGTTCCAACGGGATGCCCTGACAGACTTTCTCGATGAGGTTCGAGAGCGATGCCGATTCCAATACTGGTTTTTCGGACACTACCACGAAAACATGGTGGTAGAGAAAGAGTTCGTAATGCTCTATAAGCAGATTATCCGACTGAAATGATGAGTGGAGGCGCACTGGCGATTGGCAAATGTGTCTCCACTTTTTATTTAAGTCAGTGAAACGACGTTTTCTCCCAACGATACCTGTACACGCGGGCAGACCGTGGCATTCTTCTATCGCTATGCAAATTCTCCTGCGGTGAGCGGAAGCAATTCTTTTGCCGATGTGAGTGAAACAGCTTACTATTATAATGCCACTCTTTGGGCGATGAGCGAAAAAGTGACCGAGGGAACCAGCGCAACGACATTCTCTCCGAATGATCTTTGCACGCGCGGTCAGATCGTGACATTCCTCTATCGCTATATGGGAAAGTAACAGAGCAGCTCAAGGCCCTGTTGGAAGAAAAGCAGCACCTGCAGACACGGATTGATGCAGCGAAGAAGGAGGCAGCCAACAGAATCAACGAGGACTCACGTATGGCAGAGTTAGCAGCTTACCTGGAGGAACACCTCAGTGGCTTCCAACAGTATGATGACGGGATCGTTCGCAAGATGATTGAACGGGTCACTGTAGTCGATGAGGAAACAATCCGGGTCAAGTTCCGATACAGCGATTTGGAGATTGAACAGACCGTGCGCTAGAATAAAAGTACGAAGGAATGGCTGTGCTGATGCACTGCCATTCCTTCGTACCTATTTGCAGTTGGCTTTGTCAGTTATGTCGGTAAAGAAAACCACGCCCAACGTACAGACTTCCTTTCATCCTGTTCAGATTACGATTTGCTTGGAGCTTCTGACCCAATTTCTAAAAGATTATTCCAGAGTGAGTCAATCTGAGCAGAATTAAATGTTATTTCAGCGCACAGCTTGTAAAGGCGGCGCTTGTAAACGGTCTCCTTGGCCGCGTATTGGCCCTGGATAAAACAGGCGGTACCGAAGCAGAACTTCACGGAAGAGATGTCCTCAGAAGGGACTGTGGTCAGTACACAGTCTTTTCGCAGTTTTCCCATCCTGCCCAATATGAAATCGGCCTGATAATCATTCCGGTTATAGCGGACGATAACCTCCTTTGTATGCGCAGAAAAAATTGTGCGGAGGATGTCATCGTTGAGCAATTCTGCCAAAAACGGTGCCTGGATAAAGATGCGCGGTGCCTTAAAAGCGGCGCAATGGTACAGAATATCCTGAAGTTCTCCGTCCAGCAGCGGGCGGTCGGCGTAATAGGCCGCTTCCAGTAAATCTGCCCAGTCACTCTGCGCTCCACGGAGTTTGAACGCCGCAATCAAGTCGTGGGGCAGTTGTTCCTCCTCCGGGGAAGCGGCGCAAGGACGGTTGGGCGGAGAGAAGAGGTTCCAGGCACCCAAGTGTCGGCAGTTGAGCTGTTCCGCCAGTACATCTGCATAGGCTTGGATTCCAGACTGAAAGTGAAAGGCCAGGGAGCAATCCGCCTGATTTAGATATACGAAGCAGAACTCGCGCTGATAGGACAGTGTGTGATAGGAGATATCAAGAATCCGATACAGCTCAGCGCTCTCAGCAGTACTCTGGAATACCACATTGGCCAGACGGCTCTCTCGGTAAATTACCGCTAGCGTATCGAACTGACTGCGCAGGAATTCCAGATTGAGTGGATACTTCTCCAGAAGGTATGCCTGCCCCCGCGGCGGCTCCCGGTAGGTGCCCAAGAGGGGCGTATCCGAGACCTCACCGGTGATCTGGTTTACCGATATGCGGCTGAGCTGGCTGCGCAGGGTCTTGACCTTCTTCTGGCTCTCCAGCACCTTTTTCCCCAAATCAGTCAGGACAATGTCGCCACAGGAAACAGCGGTGAGCTGTTCACTGTCCAGCTGTGATACGATTTGTAGCATAATACTTTCTGGCAGGCCGAACTGATCGGCAAGATCGGGGAGGGATTTGGAACCGATGCGGATGGCGGTGAGGACACATTCTTGAACAAAGGAGAGCACCTGGACACGCCGTTCCCAGACAGTCAAGCCGATTTCCTGGACAGGAATATAGACTGGAACCCGACAGATGAAATCATAGCCGGAAAGCTGCGGAGGAATGTATTTATCAACATTTTTTTGCCATTCAGACAGCATTTGTAAACTCCTTTATATCGATTTCCTGACAAAATTCGGGATGCTCCTGCATATAGCTGATCACATAGGGAAAGCGGTTGCCGGGGATACGGGGATTGCGGAGAAACTTTCCGTCACCGACAATGATCAAGGCCCGTTTCGCGCGGGAGAAGGCAACATTCAGCCGTGCTTCCTCTTTCAAGAATCCGATACGCCGCTGATTGCTGCTTCGGACGGTGGAGTAGATGATGATGTCACGCTGACTGCCCTGGAATGCATCCACGGTGTTGATATCGACTTCAATGTGGCTCAATGGGATTTGCTTGAGGCGGTTCCGGATTAGCTCCAGCTGCGCCCGGTATGGCGTGATGATGCCGATGGAATACTTCTCCCCTTGAGCGGAGATTTCTTGGTTCAGCCTTTGCAAGCAGCTTTGGATCACAGTGACTTCCAGATGGTTGATGTATCCGCGTTGGTGCCCGACGGATTGTTCAAAGCGGACGGAACCGGCATTGGAGGTGGTTAGCCAGGTGATGGCGCGGTTATTGAGCATGGGAAGGTTCGTAGTTCGCTCAGATGCCTTAACGCCATTTTGCACTTTGCTATCGTAAAAAAGAAAGCTGATGAGATCGCCGATCGCCGGATGCATCCGGTACTGGGTGGAAAGCGTCTCTTTACAGCTGTCGGGCAGGATGTCAAACAGTTTCCCGAACCCGGTGTTTTGAAGCTCATCAATCTGCGAAGAATGGAAGCTGGCTTTGAGGGCATTCCGATCAAAGACCGGTGGCAGTTGCTTGTGGTCGCCCACTAAAATTGCCTTTCGTGCCCGAACCAAGGGAACCATGATTTCCGGCAGAGTTGCCTTTGCTGCTTCGTCTACAATCACATAGTCGAAGGTCGAGTCACGGACGCGGGGATCCGAAATGACGCCAATGCAAGTACCTACGATAATGGAAGCGTTTTTGATATAAAACTCTCCCAGCTCATTGCTCTCACTGATGCGTCGGATCCATTGTTCGGAAATCAGGCAGCTCTGTACGTAAGGATTGGTGCGGCTTTTCCCGTAAGTGTTTTCAAAGTCTGTGGCAACCCGTTCCAGACGTATGCGTTCTGTTTCTTCCAGATTTGCAAGTTTCAGCTCTTCCAACACTTGTGCGTATTTACAGAATGGCTCCATGGGGATGTGCTGTTCCAATAAACGTTGGGCCAGCCACGCTTTACAGTTCTCAACGCTTTCCTTCACCCATAGGGTCTGGCAGTGGTCCAATCCGAAACGTTCATTGATCTTGGGGTCAATATTTTCCTCGTGACCAATACGGATGGTCGTATGTTCCAGATAGGCTGCAAGGTCTTCCAGCAGTTTATCCACGGCGGCATGAGATTGGGACACAATCAAAATTTTCTGATCTAGTGCAGGATTCCGTTGGTTTTCCCCCAGAATCTGCCGGATTACTTCCACCAGGACATTGGTTTTACCGGTGCCTGGAGGCCCCTGGATCAAAGCAATATCCTCCGCCTCCAGCGCTTTCCGGACCGCGCGCTTCTGGGTAAAATCCAGCTGTTTATTATAGAAGCAGGGCATAGCCTTGAGCTGGAAATACCCGGGCTGCTCGGCACCCACAAAAATGCTCTTCAGATTTCCGCCGTTAGCGGTTTCAGATCGGCGGAATTCCTCCAGTGCTGCCTCCTGGCGGCGGTACTGCTGGATCTCTTTGCGGTAATCCAAACAGATAGAACCATTGTTTGGCAGCCGGGGCTTCCTGGGTGCGGCCTTGATAGCCATCACAGCGCCGTCCTCCCGGTATTCCCAGAAGGTACCGACCTCTGCCAGAATTGGCTTCTTTTTGAAACGCCCACGCTGCTCAAAAATAAACAGGGTATCCTGGCTGAACGTCTCATCCGGCACGCTGTCCGGATCCAGCCGGAACAGGAACATCCCGTCTTCATAGCGGACACTTGTGTAGTACAACCGGACAGTATTCTTAGACGCGTCTGCAATCATAGCTTGGATGAATTCCCGCCAGATACCGTACTGTGTGTCGTATTCCCGGTCGATATTTTTCTGCGAGTGGATATCCGCTTGAAAATCAGCAACCCGGTTGCTTAGGATCTGGCTGCAATTGTTGGGAAGAGGGGTGTTTGCGATTCTGTGCGAAAACAGAAATTGAAAATGCCCAGGAACCTCCATGGAAAAGCGCTTGTGCTGCTCCCGCTTGAAGGCATCCAGCCGGCGGAAAGAGACCACCTGGAAAAAATCGTCCGACAAAACGCATTCCATTGAGATGCTGATGCCGTCAAAGCAATAGATGGAGGTCTGCCCCTCGGCACGAAGACGGATCAAGCCGCCCGCAAACTGGGCGGGAAGGAAGCTGTCCAGCAACTCTAAATAGGGCATATCCCGCCGTACTAGGTTACGTCTTTTCAGATCGTCGAGCGCATTGGTGGGGACGGCGAAAAAGTACCGCTCGTCGCTGCCGCAATACCGCTGGTAGAGCGGAGCCAGGGCCAGTTCGCAGTCATCAATGTTTTCATATCGGTCCGCCGGGGCAGGGGCACACATCTTCAAAAGGACTTCCTTTAACTTTACATCGATGCCGCCAGCGGATTGGATAGCCGTGGGCATTTCAGTAGCCGTCACTGGGACTTCACCGGTGAAAAGAAAATAAATGACAGCACCCAGCGAATAGATATCGCTGCGCTCTGTTGCATTTTCACTGTGGACGGTTACTTCCGGCGCGGAATAATTCTGGGTAGCAAACTGATATGTGGTTCCGTCCTGGAACATCCCGCGGATTTTTGCGATTCCGAAATCAATCAGCTTCAGCTCAAACGAGTCGGTAATGAGGATGTTGGAGGGATTGATATCCCGGTGAATCACGGAGTTTCGATGGGCGTGTTGGATGGCATTGGTCAGTTGCTTTACCAGGTTGTACCGGGTTGAGGCATTCGGAATCACATCTAGCATCTGGGACAGGGGGCGTCCCTGAACATACTCCATGGAAATGATGCCTTCACTCCGTCCATCCGGAGCGGCCTGGATATCCGAACGGAATATACGGACAATGTTCTCGCAGGCCTTCAGCCGTGTCAGGGCCTGTGTTTCCTTCTGAAAAATAGCTCGGTAGATAGGGGCCTCCAGATTCTGGACTCGCTTCACCACAAAGCGAAACCCTGCTTCATTTTCCACCAACTCTACAATTGTTCCGGAGTCCCTTTGCCTGCTCAGCGTCTGAATCACTTTTTCCTCCATGAATTGTTCCTTTCTTACCTCAATAGATGGCCTGAATGCGTGGTAACAGGATATTAAAAGTATAGCATAGCCAACGGATATCTGCAACTGTACACATAGTCGACAGGATATTTCGCAGAATAAAACTGTAGAACATCAAATTAACATAGGCAGATGTATCTTTTTTGGCAACAAAAGACATAAGGTGGCAACAATTCGGATATTTTAAGCGAAACGCTTAGAATACCAAAGGGTTGCCGCCTTTTTTTATTTCAAATTTTGCACTCAGGAAAAAAGATATTTTCGCGTTATTTTGGTAACTGGGGAGATTCGAACTCCCCCTTTCACAGATTCAAAGGTAAAATCCTGAGAAGCGCCCTTTTTGCGGGCGCAGAATAGAGCGTTTTTTCCTCAAAATTTCATACGATCTTTCAGGCGTCTGTTTGTTGGTTTCGTCGAAGCCATCAAGGAGACGCCCTTTTTCATTTCACAACTTAATCCGTCAACCGGCCGGAGCATTTTTAGGATGCTCCGGCCTATTTTTTGCTTACGAGGAGGACTTTACAATGAACGCTCAGAGCGGAACCGCGTAGCTCCGTTTCCTTGAAGAAACCGCCATTCGGCTGCGGCAGAACGGTTTCACGGTAGAGCCCATCGAGGATCACCACCTGCCCGTCTGCTGGGAAAAAGGGCGTCTCTGCCGCATCTCCGACAAGGGCAGTGTGCTGTACCGGCAGGAGCGTGTCGATGCCCTCGGCGCGCAGGACGCTTTGCAGGCGGTGATCGACACCGCCAAAATGGCTTCGAAATACATGGCGATTCTGGAAACCGCGCCGCGGCTCAAAGCAACTATCGAGCGTTCTGCTGTAGGTCACGATGCTCTCGCCGCAGAAGCCAGACATGTTATCGGTCAGCAGCAGGAACGGCGTGCTGTTTTCCGGCAGTTTCCCCAATAGTAAAGATACTGAACGCCGTCTCCAAACGCCGGCTCATTCTGCTCCGTGCCGAAGCGAAAATGCGCGTCGCGTATAAAAAGCAGGTGTGGATATACCAGCGAGATCAGCTGATCCTTAGTGATCGTCTGATAGGACGCAAGCTCTGAGCGGATGGCATCCTCCGCCTTTTGGGACGTCTCCTCGCCGAAATAATGGTAAGCGCCGTAGGAGCAATGCAGCGCGCAAAAAAACAGGTCGACGTCCTCGAGCGCTTCCGCGCGCGTGAGGACCGACTTGCCGGGATTATTCGGATTTTTCAGGCTGTCGATCTCTGCCTGCGTGATCGCGACCTCGCCGCGGTGATGCTGCGAATATGCTTCAAAGCCGTCAAACGACTCTTCTCTTGCCGTATCGGCGCGATGCTTCTTGCCCTGTCCATGATATGTTGAATAACTGTTTTTGACCAGCGGATAAGGGGGCGGGCCGCCAGCTTTTTCTGGACAGTCCATGGGAGAGATGCTATCATAATACAAAAAACAAAAGAGCGCCTCTGTGCGATATTTTCGGAAAGGAGCGGTGAGCGGCATGGCTTCTTTATTTGATTTTGCCGTTATACTGGATCGGCGCATGAGCGTGAAGCGCGTGGAATGGTGCGAACATTTCCTGCCGCAGGCAGAGGAAGAGCGCACCAATCTCTGGATCGGACGAAGTCTTTTGCAGATCCCGGAAACAAGCTGGAATCTCCCTGAAAAAAAGCTCACTTGGCTCGGATACCATTTTCTGATCGAACGCTTCACTTTATCAGAGCAACAGCAGTGTATCTTTGCCCGGCGAGAGGATCTGCGGGAAATGCTGCTGAAAGGCGCGCTGGATGCGATCTCTGACAGCGTGCAAATCTATGATGCGGATTTACGGGTCGTATACTATAACCGTGTGTTCCGCAGGATGATGGATCTTGCAGATGATGTTGATATGCAGGGAGAAAAGCTGCTGGATATTTTTGATGTGGATGAAAATTACAGCACAACCATTGCGGCCCTGCGGACAAAGCAGGCCGTGAGAGGCCGGTATGACCAGTATAAGTCCACGACCGGCAAGGAGCTGCAAACCGTGAATGCGGCGTTTCCGGTGATCCGGGGCGGGCGCGTACTTGGCGCAGTGAGCATCGAGCGCAACATGGAGACAACAAAAAGACTCCTTGCCGAGCTGGATGAGGATCAGCGCACGCTTGCGCAGCATCGCGCCCCCGCAGTACACACGCAGGGGGATCTGCGGTATACGCTGGACAACCTGATCGGCAGCTCGCCAACATTTGCAGCCGTGGTGGAGTTGGCCCGAAAAATGGCAGGCAACGAGAGCAGCATTCTGCTGCAAGGGGAGACGGGAACGGGCAAGGAGATCTTCGCGCAGGGGATCCATGTGCTCAGTTCGCGCCGCAAGCAGAGCTTTGTTGCCGTCAACTGCGCGGCGATCCCGGAATCACTGATTGAAGGAACGCTGTTCGGCACGGTAAAAGGCGCTTTTACCGGCAGCGAGGATAAGCCGGGACTGCTGGAGGAGGCGAACAACGGGACCATCTTTCTGGATGAAGTTAACTCGATGAGCCTTGCCATGCAGGCAAAGCTCCTGCGCGTCCTGCAGGAAGGAAAGCTGCGTCGTGTGGGCGGTGCAAAGGAGATGCCCGTCAATGTGCGCGTGATCTCTTCGTGCAACGAAAATGCTTACGACCTGATGGAAAGCGGCGCGCTGCGGCGTGACATTTTCTATCGTCTGGCATCAATTATGATCGAAATCCCGCCGCTGCGTGAACGCGGTGATGATCTCAGAGAACTGACAGAGCACTATCTTTCAGGAAAACGCGTTACGGAAATTGGTCAGGACTTTTGGGAGCGACTGTATGGCTACTGCTGGCCGGGCAACGTGCGCGAGCTGTTCCACATCCTCGACTATGCGGTCAATGTCTGCGAGGGCGGCGCGCTGCACGAGTGCGACCTGCCGCCGTACTTTCCCGGTATACGGGGAAACGCGCCGGAAAAAGCGCCTGTTATATCTAAGGCGGCGGACGCTCTGCCGCAAATGGATTTTTCGGCGGGACTGAGCGCGATGCGCGCTGACTATGAGCGTCAGGTTATTGAGCGCGCATTTGCTTTCTGCGGCGGGAACCTGACAAGAACGGCAGCGTTATTGAAGCTCAGCCGCCAGAATTTACAGCATTACCTTAAAAAGTATGAAGTCAAATAATTTTTGCTGCAAAAATTATTTGCGCAAATAGGATTTGCACTTTTGCTGCAAATCCTATTTTTTCGGGTTTTTCTGCGCACAATTGTTCTCAATTATTGTGCAATTCGTCAATTTTCGTAAGAGTGCAGTTTTGGCACAAACCTTGCTTTTAATTGAACAAAGGCAACCCATCATCAGCCTGATTTAGATGAAAAGTGAGGAACGCATGATATGAACATGTCTGTCAAAAACGCAAGAAGCATTCAGACCGTGACGATCACCGATTGCATGCTGTCGCTGGAAGAATTCATTGCTGTGGCAAAGTACGGTGCCAAGGTCGAATTTGCCCCGGAAATGGTCGAAACTGTGAAGGCCAACCGCAAACTGCTCGATAAATTCCTGGAGGAGGGCCGCATCATCTACGGCGTGACCACCGGCTTTGGCGAAAACGTCCGCTATACCATCTCGCCCGAGGATGCAAATACCTTGCAGGAAAACATCGTGCGCACGCACTCTGTTGCTGTCGGCGAGCCGCTCGACCGTGAGCAGGCGCGCGCTGTGATGCTCATGACGATCCTCAACGACGGCAAGGGGCACTCCGGCATCCGCATCGAAACGCTCGATCTGATCCGCCAGATGCTCAATCTGGATATCTATCCTTGGGCGCCGGGCGAAGGCTCCGTCGGCTACCTCGGCGTGGAGGGGCATCTTGCCATGGCGTATATCGGCGAAGGCAAGATCTACGATCACGGCGAGCTGCGTCCGGCAGATGAGGTGCTGGGAAAATACGGCCTGACGCCGCTCAAGCTCTCTTATAAAGAAGGCCTGTCCATGCTTAACGGCACCATCACCGTGACAGCGATGGCACTGCTGGCTCTCTACGAGAGCGTCATCACTATGCAGAATGTCGAGATTGCGGGCGCTCTGTGCTACGAGGCGCTGCGCGGCACCGATAAAGAGCTTGACCCGCGCATCCATGCCGCCAAGAAGCACGACGAGCAGATCGCCGCGGCAAACAACCTGCGCCGTATGCTCTCCGGCAGTGAGATCTGCGAGAAATACCGCGACGCCAAGGTGCAGGATGCCTATGTGATGCGCTCCATGGCTCACATCCACGGTGCGGGTAAAAAGCTTATCAGCGAGGCGTATGACGTCATCGTGAGCGAAATGCACTCCATCAGCGACAACCCTGAAATTTTTGCCGAAGGTGAAAACGACGGCGTTGCACTCATGTGCGGCAACTTTGACGGCAGCTTTGTCGGCGCCCACGCCGATATGCTGGCGATGGCCGCGGCCATCGTCGGCAACGTGGTCGAGCGCGGCACAGACCGCATGGTCAATCGCAACCTGAATGACGGCCTGCCCGCCTTCCTCGTTTCAAATCCCGGTCTCAACAGCGGCTTTATGATCCCGCAGTACACAGCTGCCGGCTTGATGAACGAGATCAAGCACCTTGCCACCCCTGCGACGATCGACTCCATTTCTACCTGCGCCAACCAGGAGGACCCCGTCTCCATGGCATACTATGCTTCAAAAAAGGCGCTCGCCAGCATGAAAAAGCTGCAATACGTCACCGCCATCGAAATATATACCGCGCTGCAGGCGATGGATTTCCTCAAGCCGCTTGAACCTTCACCGGTGCTCGGCAAACTGCGCGACTTTGTGCGCAAGACGGTGCCATTTGTCGACAACGACCGTTATCTCTACCCCGATATCGCTTACATCACCGACCGCGTGCGCGATTGCACGCTTGTCGATCTGGTGGAAAATGAGATCGGTGCGCTGGAGTTCTGAGAGGGTCGGAGCCTGAGCAACAACTCGATTTCACAGAGGTGAGAGAATGGATTATCAGTATATTGGAAAGAACTTTCCTGCAAGCGACGCTGAGGCAAAAGCCGGCGGTGCGATGACCTTCACCGAGGATATGGCGCTGCCGAATATGGCTTATATGAAGCTTGTGCTCAGTCCGGCAGCGCACGGCATTGTCCGCTCGCTGGACATTCATGCAGCGGAGACTGTGCCGGGTGTTCTGGCCATCCTGACGCCGGACAACACGCCGCAGACATATTATAACCGCGGACGCGTGCGTGCCGATGAGGAAAAGTCCGACCAGGAGCAGCTATTTACCCGCCATGTCCGCTTCGTCGGCGACCGCATTGCCGCAGTTGTTGCCGAAACGCAGGCGATCGCCGATCGGGCTGCCGCATTGATCCGCGCAGAGATCGACCCGCTGCCCGCAGTGTTCACCCCGGAAGAAGCGCTGAAGGAGCAGCATCCGCCTCTGCATGAGACGGACAATGTGCTGCGCCTGCCGGTCATCGGATACGGCAGCTACGATGAAGCAGAGGGGGTAGAGTTCCACCACCACTCCTCCGCGCACCGCATCACGCATGTGACAATGGAAACGCACTGCGCGCTTGCCGACTATGAGCCGCTGAAAAAGCGGATGACCGTTTACTCGGCTACGCAGTCGACCTTTGGTGCGCGTTCACTTGTTGCAACGCTGCTGGGACTGCCCATGAGCCGCGTGCGTGTCATCAAGGCGCCGATGGGCGGTTCGTTCGGCTGCAAGCAGGAGTTTATTCTTGAACCGCTTGCGGCCTGCGCGTCCATGATGGTCGGCCGTCCGGTCATGCTGCGGTTCAACCGCTCGGAGACGATGCTCTGCACCATGCTCAAGCATCCGCTCGAGAGCGATACTTACATCAAATTTTCCCCGGATCTCAAGATCACCGGCCTGAAGGTAAATTGCCAGCTCGATGCCGGCGCTTATCAAACCGTTTCCGGCAGCTATGTTGGCTCCATCTCCAAAAAGCTGAGCTGGACCTACGATGTGCCGAATCTTGAGTACAACGGTTTCACCGTCTGCACCAACACGCCGTGCTCCGGAAGTTACCGCGGATGGGGCGGCCCGGAAGCGGCGCTCATTGTAGAAAACATGATGAACGCTGCTGCGCGTCACTTCAAAGTTGATCCCATTGAGCTGCGCCTGCGCAATGCGCTGCCGCCCTATGCCATCAGCCGCCTTGGAAACTACTGCCTTGGAAACCTGCCCGTTCGCGAAGCGCTGGAACTGGGACGTGAACGCTTCCGCTGGGAGGAGCGCAAAGCGCGCATTGCCGCGCAGGACCGCTCGGGGCGTTATCTGCGCGGTATCGGTATGGCGGTCGCCACGCACACCTCCGGCTACTATCCCCGCATGGGTGACTGGGGTACCGTGACCGTCAAGATGGAGGAGGACGCCTCCGTGAGCGTGAACTGCAATGTGCACGACCACGGCTGCGGCGAGGTTGCTATTTTCAAAAACATGGTGGCCGAAGTGCTGTCCATCCCGCCCGAGACCGTCGACCTACCCGAGGGTGACAGCGCGTATAACGCGCTTGACAACGGCTGCTATACGAGCCGAACGATCTACGTGCTCGGAAAGGCCATCGTCGACGCCTGCGAGAAGCTTCTGAAGCGGCTGGAGATCAATGCCGCCGAAATGCTCAGCTGTGAGCCGGAGGAGCTGGGGCACAAGGACGGAATGCTCTTTGTCGTCAGCGAGCCGGAACGGCGCGTCAGCTACAGCGATGTTTCTTACTATGTTGCCAACATGGGGCAGGAAGCGCTCTTTATCACGCACACAAACGTTCCCGAATCCAACCCCGGCCCTGTGGCGGAACATTTTGCCGAGGTTGAGGTCGATACCTATACGGGCCTTTGCCGCGTCGTGGATTATCTTGCCATCCACGATGTGGGCAAAGCGCTTAACCCCGCACTCTGCCGCGGGCAGGTCGGCAGCGCTGTTCAGCAGGGCATCGGTTATGTTTTCTGCGAAGAGATCAAAATCGACCGCCAAAGCGGCCGTGTGACAAACGCGGATCTGCAGCGCTATCATGTGGCGCGCGCCTGCGATATGCCCAATTTTGACATTTACTTTATCGAGCAGCCGGATGAATACGGCCCGTTCGGCGCTAAGAGCGTGGGCGAGGCGTGCTTTGTGCCCACAGCGCCTGCGCTGATCGCGGCGGTGAACGATGCGCTTGGGACGGAGCTTTCCATGCTGCCGCTCGACCCGACGTGCATCCTGAACGCCATCAAGGAAAAGAAGGAGGGGGAAGGCAAATGCTGATCACTTTTACACTCAATGGCAGTCCCGTTTCCCGCGATCTGGATCCTGCCCGCCGCCTTGTTAACGTTCTGCGCGAGGACTTTCGCCTTACCGGCACCAAAGAAGGCTGCGGAGAAGGAGAATGCGGCGCCTGTACGATCCTGATGGACGGCGAAGCCGTGCACGCCTGCCTGGTGCTTGCCGGGCAGATCGAAGGACGCGAGATCGTAACCATTGAGGGACTTGCGGAAAACGGAAAGCTCAGCATCATGCAGGATGCGTTTGTCCGTCATGTTGCTATGCAGTGCGGCTACTGCACCCCAGGCATGATCATGAGCGCAATGGGGATATTGCTCAAAAATCCCGATCCGACCGAAGAGGAAGTGCGCACCGCGCTTTCCGGCAACATCTGCCGCTGCACGGGGTATGAGCAGATCATTGCCGCCGTGTTTGACGCGGCAAAGGAACTGAGGGAGGCAAAAAAGATATGATTTTTTTACAGCCCAAGAGCCTGCCGGAGCTTGCTTCCTGCCTTGCACAAAAGCCGGGGAAAGATGCCTATCTCGTTTCCGGCTGCACAGACTTTCTTGCCAAGCGCAACGGCAAGGTCTGGGATGCGGAAATGCTCATCAGCTTGACCGCTGTGCCAGAGCTGCGGCGAATCAACTCGCTGGCCGGCAAGGTGAGCATCGGCGCTGCGTGTACACACACTCAGGTTGAAACGGATGCGCTGGTGCAGCAATATTTTCCGGCACTGTCTCAGGCTTGCGGCAACGTCGGCTCGCGCCAGATCCGCAATCGCGGCACCGTGGGCGGCAGCATCGGCAATGCTTCACCGGCGGGTGATATTTATCCCGTTCTGCTTGCTTTGGATGTCGAGGCGGCGGTCATGAACAGCACCGGCAGCGTTCGCCGCCTGCCTGTGGATTGGCTCGTCACCGGCATCGGCAAAACCGCGCTTGCAGAGGATGAGGCCATCATTGCCTTTGAACTTCCGATGCCGGCAGAGAACAATATCAATGCCTTCGCCAAGCTCGGTGAGCGCGCCAAGGTGACCATCGCAAAAATCAGCCTTGCCGTTTCCATGGAGGTGGAAAACGGGATCATCTGCCGCCCGCGGGTCGTGCTGGGCGCCCTGTCTTCCAAGGCAATCCTTGCCGCAGAACCTGCCGCCACGCTTTGCGGCTGGCCGCTGAGCATAGATCGGTTCGATGAATTTGCCGAGATCCTCGGCGTGGAGATCGAGCATTCGATCCCGAACCGCCCCACAATGCCGTATAAGCGGCAGGCTGTGCGCGGTCCGGCAGATGATGTTCTGCATTGCCTGATCGATCAGGCAATGAAAAAGTCGCTGTTATCAAAATAAAAAACAAAGAAGAAGGAACGATCCATGAAAAAGTTTTCGATTCGAAAAAACGTATTCATCCCTCTTTGCGCCATCTATCTCTTTGTCATTATTCTCGGCGTTGTAACGCCGGACGGCTTTGCCGCAGTCGAAAACGTCATCTCGGGCTTTGCTGCTGAATGGTTTGGCTGGGCATACCAGCTTGTCACGATCGCGCTGGTAATCATCTCGGTGTGGGCGCTGTTTTCCAAGAAAGCCGGCAGTATCCGCATCGGCGGCGAAAATGCCAAGCCGACGATGAGCAAATGGAGCTGGTTTGTCATCTGCCTTTGCAGCAGCATTGCAACGGGCATCGTTTTCTGGGGAATCGCCGAGCCGATCACCCACTATGTCAACGGCATTCCGGGACTTTGCGAGGGCGGCACGCGCCTGTCCGCGCTCTATGCGATCTCTACCTGCTACATGCACTGGGGACTGCCGCTGTATGCTTACTACTGTGCCATCGGCATTGTGATCGGCGTCTGCGTTTACAATGTCGGCCTGCCGTATAACGTTTCCTCCAGTCTCTATCCGCTGCTCGGCAACCGCGCCAACGGAAAGATTGGCGATGTGGTCGACCTTCTGTGCGTGTTCGGCATTGCAGGCGGCGTATCTGCCTGCCTTGGTGTTGCAGCCATGCAGCTCGGATCCGGCATCGGCATTCTTGCCGATTTCAAGCCCACGGCGGTTCACTGGGCGATCATTACCGCGGTCATCGTGGTGGTATTTATTGCGGGCAGCTACTCCGGCATCGGCCGCGGGATGCGCTGGCTCTCGGATAAGAATACGAAAATCTATTTCCTGCTGCTGATCTATGTGCTCTTTGTCTCGCAGACAAAGGAAGTGCTCGCTATGAGCACGGAATCTCTCGGCTTTTTTGCGCAGAACTGGATCGTTCAGGACACCTATCTCGGCGTGATGGCTGAAGGCAATGCAACCTCCATGTGGCCGACATGGTGGACGATCAACTACTGGTCGTTTGCCATTGCCTACACCCCGCTGATGGGCATGTTCTTTGCCAAGATCGCACAGGGCCGCACGCTCAAGGAATTCTCCCTTTACACATTTGTTCTGCCGGGGGCGTTCGGCATGATCTGGTTCGGCATTTTCGGCTCTGCTGCCATCTACATGGAGACAAACGGCGCCGGTATTTACGACACGATGTCCGCTCTCGGCGTTGAGGCGACGGTGTTCGCCTTCTTTGAGAACCTGCCGCTGAGCAAGGTGCTTGATATCGCCTTCCTCTTCACGGCGTTCCTTTCCGTCGTCACACTGTGCGATTCGATGACCACAACCATCGCCTCCATTACGCTCAAGGGCGAAGGCCTTGCCGACGAGGAGCCCCCGGGATGGTCCAAGATCTTCTGGGGCATTGTGATGGCGTTGCTGGCATTTGTCAACATCTTTGTTGCAGGTATCACGGGCAACACCTCCGGCATCAACGCAACCAAGCTTTTGGCCATTACGTGTGCGTTCCCACTGCTGTTTGTCATCATCGCAATGGTCATCAGCTGCTTCAAACTGCTGTCGAATTATCACGAAAAGTACGAGCCGAAGGAGAAATGACTGCGCTGTACTATTTGCAGCAAACATGGCCTTAAAATGATAAAGTGCCAAAGAAACTCTGATTGAATCCGCCGGCTATGCAGAGTGTCCTTATCTTGATATCGATGTTTTCGCGGATGCCATGCTCTGTGATATTCACTTCAAGGTGCTTTACATCGGTGAGCTGATCCGCGACACGGATTGCCCCGCCGTGGAGGATTACAACGATTTTGCCGAAGCCTTGGAGGACATCTGGCAGCAGGACGGAATGCTTCTGACCTACGCCGCCGTGCTGGAGGCTGAACGGCCGGATACGCTGCGCGGAGCCTGTGAGCTCCTGCGAAATCTGGACAACTATCAGCGCATCACGGAGGATGCCTACGGTTACGGTCAGCAGCGATTGCAGGAAACGCTGGGGCTGGATGATGAAGCCATCTATGAGCTGGAGGGCTACATGGATTTTGAGAAATACGGTCAGGATTGCATGGAAAATGACTGTGTAATGCAAACAGAGTTCGGCCTGCTGCGGCGCTTGGACCCGCCCTTTCCGGAGCCGCGGCAGGGGCAGAGGATGATGTAAGCAAAAGCGGCTCGATCCAAATGGAACAAGCCGCTTGATAAGCAGATAAACTGGAAGTTGATGAGCCAACAGACTATTATTTTTCGTTGACTTTAAGTTCAAGGATATCCGGACGTGCATAATGGCCAATCGCATCATGCTCCATCTTACAGGCGGCAGGCAGGCTCATATCGAGCTCTGCATAGATGATGGTTTCTTCATCCCAAACCGGCTTTGTCAAATAATGACCATACGGATCAATGATGCAGCTTCCGCCTCTGCACACAAATTCCGGAAGTTCCGATACGATATTGCGCTCATACAAGTCAGAAGGATACGAACTGCGTCTGATAATCATATCAGCATTTACAAAGAAACATTTCCCCTCGATTGCAATGTGCTGAATAGTGGCTTGCCATTCTGGATTGTCATTGGTGTTTGGCGAAATATAAATGGTGATTCCCTTTTGATAGAGCGCTACCCGAGCAAGCGGCATATAGCTTTCCCAACAGATCATGCTGCCGATTGGTCCCCACGGTGTTTCAGTAACAGGGAAATAATCCTTATTCGCATCTCCCCATACAACACGCTCAGAGCCTGTGGGCTTCAACTTTCTGTGTACCTTATATGACCCGTTCGGTTCAAAAATGACATTGCTGTTGTAGAGCGTTCCACTAACAGCGTCTCGCTCGGAAAATCCAAGGCTGATGTATGCCTCCGCTTTTTTTGCTGCCTCTGCGAGTTGTTGGAACTCCGAATCTCCGGCAACAACAGAGGCATCGTAGTATCGTTTCCAGTCTTTTCGTCCCTCATCGCTTCGTTTTCCCATGCTAAAACCGAAATTCATTCCAACAGGATATCCCGGAATAAACAGTTCCGGGAAAACAATTAAATCCGGTTTTTGGCTTGCTGCTTCACAAATATATTGAAGTGCCTTTTTAAGTGATGCGCTTTTGCTGAACATAACAGGCTCTGCCTGTACTAATGCGATTTTACAAGTGGTTTTGATATCCTTCATAACGACAATTTCGCTCCTTTACAAAATACGATTTGTCAGCCACATCATAGCATATCCCCCAGTAATGTGTAAAGCCAAATTCCACACCGAAAGGAGTCTTAACCTTGAAAGATGCAACACAACTTCATATCCGACCTGCCCGCCCGGAGGAGGCGGGCTTATTTTATACCCCGCACCCCGAAGAAGATAAGCGGCTGGGTACCGTTGGCCATGTCCGGATGGACTTCGGGCGCAGCGGCAATGAGTTCTGGCATACATGGTGGCCGAGAGGCCCGGAGGAGCTGAACAGCCCTGTGTTCAAAGCGGAGCTGCAAGAGGTCGTGGACACGCTGCGGGAGAGTGTGCTGAAAAACCGCTTCGCTATGGAGCGTTTCTGCTATGAACACGGCGGGAAAATCAGCGGCGGCTGGACACAGAACTACGGTTACATCGTGGAAACCGCGCATTACCGGTACTGCCTGCGCTGCAATCCGTCCCCTGGAGATTATAACTGCTACTGTACGGCCTATGATCTGGATGTCCAGCGGCAGAACATGGCGCGGGACAAGACTCTGGTGGGCCACGTGTCCTTTGCCAATGGCGATACACAGGAGTTTACCGATGCCGAAGCCTTTCTCAAGTGTGTGAGGGAAGAATTGCCGTACCGCTCAACCACAGGTTTCCGTTACGAGGTGCTGACCGACGATCCCGCCATCCGCAGGCAGGTGGATGACATGATCTTCGACCTTTATGGCGAGGAAGCCCCTTGCCGGCAGGAGGAACACGATCCTCAACCCGAGCAGGGCATGACCTTCGGAGGAATGTAATGGACGCTTCAAAAAAGCAGCGAGAGCCGGTCGCTTTCAAAAGCCTTGCCGAGCTGAAGCGGTTCATCCGACCCGGTGTGGAGTTCAAGACCGTCAGCCACACCAAGCACGCGGATATGGTGGGGCTGACCCGTGTGGTGACCACGGTGCAGACGGTGGGCTTCTATTCCAAGATCAAGGATCAGCCGGAGCATCCCTTCTCCACCTGCAACCACGGCAAGGGCTTCTACACCGATTTTGGAAAAGCCGGCAATTACATCTTTGATGGTACGACGGTCAAGGTGAAGGATGCCCGAAAGCAAAATCGCGGCGTGATCTACGAGCTGGAGTTTTACGACAGAAAGCAAAACATGGAGGAAACGATGATGGACAGAAAAATGGTGAATTTTCTCAGGGAACAGTATCCCCCCGGCACCCGCATCCGGCTGAACGCTATGGACGATCCCCATCATCCCATTCTTCCCGGCACGGAGGGCGAAGTAGATTTCGTGGACGATGGGGGGCAAATTTTCATGAAGTGGAACAATGGCCGCACGCTGCCGCTCGCCCCCGGCGAGGACAGCTTCACGGTGCTGCCGCCCAAGTTGACCACCCTCAAGCTGTATATGCCCCTGACCGCCGATCTCTACGAACGGAACGAGTACGGCGAGTTCGACGACAGCAGCACACTGCTGGAGGGCCGTGAGCTGCGCGGCTATCAGGATCAGATCACGGCGGCGCTGGTGAAAAACCGGAT
>OGWT01000766.1_pt1 | contig 25924 bp, 19 predicted proteins | sample 1576101 | NCBI WGS metagenome assembly OGWT01 (sample SAMEA3541481, study PRJEB24748) | human gut metagenome | biome: human gut; feature: human-associated habitat; material: faeces | place: China | collected 2012 | reverse complement strand
CCGGATGCAATCTTCTCCATTCCTCAAATTCCGGATAACTACGTACACCATCCTGAATCACAGCTTGATAATACTCCACTCCCATAATTTTTTCCGTATCAGGCGTTTCGTATTTTAATTTCAGGATAGCCAGTCTCATTTCATCTGTCAATACCGCAGAAATGCGTTCGGCCACCCTTTCAAAGTAGCCATCATACCGAGAGCCTTCTTGGATATGAATCATATCCATTTGCCAAAGTTCTCCCTCCATATCCTGATCCCATGCATGCCACTCTATACACGCTTCTGCTGTATGTAATAAATTCGTATATTCAATCTTCTTTACGGACGTATTTTCCGCCAATTCAGCCATCGCCCGAAAGCTGGCAGACAAATCCAAAGGAGAAGTATAAATATGAAAATCAATATCCCTATGTTTCATCAATAATCCTGTACGCAACGAACCTACCAGATTCACTTTGGCACCAATCCCCTCCCATATCCGAACAATACGGGTATCCTCTATAATCTCCCAAGCTTTCTGCTGGTTACGTTTTGCCAATTCAAGAATATCCATCTTTTTCCTTATTAAGTAAGTATGCAAAAATACGAAAAAGGATACATATATAGCTATAAATAACTATTTAATCCCTTGATGGGTTGAGCTAACTTTGTCCGCAAATTCAATTCTTCACCATACAACTAAAAAGAGATTATGATATTCAATCAAACAGAGAAACAGGAAAAAGAGTATTTACAGCAAGTCATAACCACTATCCATGATACGATTAACACCACCAGTACTTCCGTCAAAGAGCATATAGACACCCTGCAGGAGTACAAGGATTATCTATGGTCGAACAAAGATATCGATCCCCACGAAATCCGTTCCATGCGCGAAAGCATATTAAATCATTTTGCATTAGGTGAAAATGTAATTGACAAACGCAGGCGACTAAGCAAAATACTGGATATCCCCTATTTCGGACGAATCGACTTTCAGGAAAAGAAAGACAAAAGCCAAGTTAGTCCGATCTATATAGGAATACATACTTTCTATGACCTCAATCAAAAAAAGAATCTGATTTACGATTGGCGAGCTCCTATTTCAAGCATGTTCTACGATCATGAATTAGGCGAGGCGTTCTACTCCTCTCCGGCAGGCAAAATTAACGGGACGATCTCACTCAAACGCCAATATCGTATTCGCAAAGGAAAAATGGAGTACATGATTGAAAGTTCCGTAACTGTTCATGACGATATTCTGCAAAAAGAACTATGTTCCAATGCCGACAATAAAATGAAAAATATCGTCACGACAATTCAGAGGGAACAGAATCAGATCATCCGTAATGAAAACGCTTCTGTACTTATTATACAAGGTGTTGCCGGTTCAGGAAAAACCTCTATCGCCCTCCATCGTATTGCCTACCTGCTTTATGCACAGAAAGGACAGATTTCTTCCAAAGACATATTAATCATCTCCCCCAATAAAGTATTTGCCGATTACATTTCTAATGTACTTCCGGAACTTGGCGAAGAGACCGTTCCCGAAACCAGCATGGGGCAAATTCTGTCGGACGTAATTGACAACAAATATAAACACCAGAATTTCTTCGAACAGGTGACGGAACTATTAGAAAACCCGACACCCGACTTTATCGAACGGATACAATACAAAGCCTCCTTCGAGTTTATATCACTACTTGACAAATTCATCCTTTACATGGAAAACAACTATTTCAAAGCAACAGACATAAAACTCACCAAATACATCACCATTCCTGCCGAATTTATTAACGAACAATTCAAACGATTCCACCGCTATCCCATACGTCAACGATTTGAGACTATGACAGATTACATTCTGGAAATGATGCAACTACAATATAATCTCACAGTTAGCACTCCAGAGAAAAACCAACTAAAGAAAGAGATAAAAAAGATGTTCGCGGGAAATAACGATCTCCAAATCTATAAAGACTTTTTTGAATGGATCGGAAGACCGGAGATGTTCAAGACACGCAAAAACCGCATACTGGAGTATGCGGACTTAGCCCCTTTGGCTTATCTGCATATCGCATTAAATGGGAACAACGTCCAATCTTATGTCAAACACCTTCTGATAGACGAAATGCAAGACTATTCTCCCATACAATACAAAGTGATTCAAAAACTTTATCCGTGTCGAAAAACAATTCTTGGAGACACTTCCCAATCCGTCAATCCTTATGGTTCTTCCACTGCCGATATGATTCAGAAAGCATTTGCAACAGGAGAAATAATGAAACTTTGCAAAAGCTATCGTTCTACTTTTGAGATCACCAGTTTTGCACAAAAAATTCAACCGAACAATGAATTAGAACCGATTATGAGACATGGGGAACACCCCAAGATTCTTCCATTCAAAAATACAGAAGAAGAGATCCAAGGTATTGCGGATTTAGTAAACTCCTTCAGGAACTCCCATTATACCTCATTAGGGATCATCTGCAAAACAGAATCCCAAGCAAAAGAACTTGTTCAAAAGCTCCAGATATATGCAAACGACATCTCACTTTTGTCCAATCAAAGTTCTGCTTATGTAAGAGGAATTATCATCACTTCCGCCCATATGGCGAAAGGACTGGAATTTGACGAAGTAATCATTCCGCAAACAGATGATAAGAACTATCATTCCAATATTGATAAAAGTATGCTTTATGTGGCAGCCACAAGGGCTATGCACAAGCTAACTTTGACTTATTCTGTTTCTTCACCCAGTTGTCGATTCCTGTAATAGAATATAACATCGAAAATTAAAAGAACTACCCGCAAAACAAGAGCCGCTTGAACAATCTCAAACGGCTCCGTAACTCCTTTAACAACATGGTTATCGAGCTAATACAACCACCGGTCTATATTCCTTTTTTCTGCACTGAACTCCACTCCAACTTTAACCAACTCACGCCCGTCTACCTGATAAGGTATCAGATAGCCTTTTTCATCAATCTGCTGCAAAGCCTGTTCGGCAGTACCATTCAGTTTAAATTCAAATACATAAATATACTTCGGAGTTTTCACCACTGCATCCGCCCGTCCGCGGGCACTACGAACCTCTGCTCCGGTAAATTGTCCCATCAATTTGAATACTAAGTAAAATACAACCTGATAATGTCGTTCGGTCTTTTCATTCAGTTCATAAGGGAAATCTGCGAAGAAAGCCTGCAAGCGAGTAAGAAAAGCATCAACATCACCACTCTCCAATTCACGTACAAATTTACCTAGATAAAAGCCCCGTTCATCATCTACCACTGATGTGTAATAAGGAACCAAAAAATCCATAAATCCATATCGTACTTCATCATTGGGAAATTTCAGCAGGTAGTTTCCAAAACGCTTGTCATACCCCTTTATAGTCAAATAGCCACTCTGATAAATCAACGGAATCGGATTATTAGCATCTACCCTATATTCCATAAACGAAGAAGCACTGGCTTCTACCCCATCAATCAACGTACGCAAATCATACTCACTCTTTTTAAGCAGTTCAACTAAAAAAGTAGGAGTACCGGTTTGGAACCAATAGTTACTAAACTTATACCCGTCAAAAACGTTAAGCACACTGAATGGATTGAATACTCCTTCCGCAAACTCGCAAAAATGATAACCGTCATATAAAGCCGTCATCTTGTTCAATGTTTCTTCATAAGTCAGTTCATTTGTTTCTGCCAATCGATTCAGTTCAGGAATAAAAGTATCCTCCAATTCTTGTCGTGTAATACCACAAATCGTGGCATACTGCGGCTTCATACTGATATCATTCAGTTGATTCAAATCACTGAACACACTGACTTGCGCAAACTTAGTCACACCGGTAAGGAAAACAAAACGAAGATAACGGTCTGAACTTTTCAGCACACCATAGAACGCCTTCAATGTCTTACGATAGTCATCAAGTAAAGCACCATCATCCAACGCCTGTAACAAAGGCTTATCATATTCATCAACCAAGACTACAACTCCACGACCAGACTGTTCACAGGCACGACGAATTACACCTGCAAAACGTCCCGAAAGAGTTTCCTCATCCTCTCCTTTACCATATTTCAGTTCCCATTGCGTCAACTGCCTGCTAAGAATTTCGACTAAAGCCTGGGGAGAATCATATTTTTCCGCGTTTAAATCCAAATGAAATACCGGATATGTCTTCCATTCCTTTTCCATATCAGCTATGGCCAACCCTTCAAATAATTCTTTCTTACCTTCGAAATAAGCTTCAAAAGTAGAAAGAAGAAGACTCTTACCAAAACGACGAGGACGACTTAAAAAATAAGGAGTCTCCGTTGAAGCAATTCTCCATACAAGAGCAGTCTTATCCACATAAAGATAATCTCCTTCGCGAAGTTTCTCAAAAGTCTGTATTCCAATAGGAAGTTTACGTAATATCCCGTCCATGATTTTTTCTCTATTTTGATTATTCAAAGATACGCATTTCCATGGGAATACACATACAAACTCCACAAAAAAGTACACAGTTTCACAGACAGCACTACCATGACTCCATTTTTCATCAAAACTAACTTTGTACCAGACAAACAACATCTCACTTCCTCTTCACTTTGCAAATCCAACACACAATAACCAGAACCAGCAAAATAATTCCATACCAATACCAACCTCCGGTTGTCCTATTAGTAGTTTTCTCAACTCCCGTTTTATGAATCTCTGTCTTAGCACTCATATCCGATAAGCTCACAGACTGTAAATCTACTTCTTGAAGCAGTTGTTTCTCATTAACATTTTTCCTATCCACCACAGTCTTCACCACCATCCCAGCCTTCAATCTAAGCGTATCCACAGGAAATACAAACAACACCTGCTCGATATGCTCCTCCACCACCTCCGAATCCTTTTCTAAAGCAACCTTATTTTTAACAAGACTTTTCCCGGAGCTACTATTTAAACTTGAATCAACCCTAACTTCACTCTCCCTGTTTATCACCTCTTTCTTACTCCTACATCCCGACAGCAATACAGGCACAACCAAAGCCACCAACAACACAAACAGTAACTCCCTCCCACTCCTCAAAAACTCCTTCACATCAAAACAGGGACAAGCCTTCACATATTCATAAGGTTCAATCACTCCGTCACCATTCAAATCCGGTGAAGTATCCCGATGTCCCAACACTTGGAGAATATTATATTCCCGCTGCAAATCCATAATAATCTGATAAAGCACCCGTTTTTGAACATTCGTCCGGGTATCTGCCGGACGCCCGTTCTCATCCAATCCGCCGATATAACATATCCCGACACTTCGCTCATTCCAACCCTTACAATGAGCACCGGCCAAAGTGACATCCCGCCCCTTTTCCAATTTCCCATCCAAACGGATCACATAGTGATACCCGATACCGTTGAACCCACGTTCCCGGTGCCAACGGTCAATATCTGTGGCAGTAAAATCCTGTCCGGCTTTCGTAGCCGAACAATGTACTATGATAGAATCTATATTTCTCATGATAATTCATTATTAGTTCAAACGCACCAGTTAATAATCCGAAGGTGGCATACGCTTCACACACCCTCTAATCTCACACTTCTTCACTTCCGACTCCTTCTGTATCAACTCCACTTCATGACATTTATGTATCCAGTCAATCTTCTCTTCCTGCTCCTTGCGAAGTTCAATATAAAGCCCGTCTATCTTCTCGTCACGTTGAGTCAGCCGTTCTTCCAGCCAGTCCACCTTTTTACGGCGATTTTCTTCTTCCATACTGTTCACGGATGCTTCCTCTTTCCGTGCATCCGTCTTGCGACAAGTGATATACCTCACTAACCATTTCACAGCTTCCAAACCACCCATAGCGGTAATAAAAGCAAGGATTGTAGTTATTTGCATATTTATATTTTTACGTAGTTATAAAGAAAGAATGAGGCCGGAGCCCCATTCCATACAAACCAGACAGTTCTCAACGATCTATGAATCAAGCTGCCGGATCCGGTGCTTCACCATTACCACCCGAACCACCATCCGGATCCGGAGTTTCACCTCCATCATCCGAACCGTCACCAACACTACCCAAATCATTAATATGATCCAAATCCTTGAACTTCAATCCATCCGAACGAGTAGTCGTCCCGGTAAACAGACGAATATCCGAGTTGGCACGAAAACAGATACGAAGCCCTGAAATATTAGCGATCGTAAAATCTTCCGCCTTCTCCGTCCCTTTGCTTTGGGCAGAAAGGTAAAAATATCCCAGACCGGCGATATTTACCGAACGACCACCCAGCAATGTCTTTCTCAATAACGTACGGAAATCCTTCAATACACTAATCGTTTCACCCTCGCTGACACCGGAAGCAGACGCAATCTCCTTTGCAAACTCATCCAACGTTGCACTCGTATCATACTGATAAGAAATCACCGGATACACTTTCTTTCCTGCTTCTTTATTTGTAGGGTCACACAGGCGAGACACCCTTCTAAATCTAATAGCCATACTACTTTCTTTTTTTAATAAATACTGTTTTAATTATCACTTCGCTAACGTTAACGATGCAAAGATGCAGCATCTTCCACGGAGATGAAACGACACCAAATAGCCTCATCAGAAAAGTACCAAAAAGCATTTCAGACATATACAACCGACATAGAGGAACCAAATAAACGACAAGATAACGACAAAAAGCAAGGAAAAAGCGACAAAACCGATAGCCTGGGGAGAATAATAAACAAACAAATATATTCAAACTAATAAATACCATACTAAAAAGCATGGAAAGTTTTAGGCGCTCAAGGCTGTCAATAGCCAGATACCGCATATTGAAAGAGAGCAAACTGCAATTATGCCAGTATATCGAAAGCAATGAAAACCAAGAATTACTGAAATTGTTGCGAGATGATTCGTGCAAGATTGTCTGATATATGTTAATATTTCATGGCAAATAAGCATTTCCCAGTACAAACGCACTACAATCACAAATAAATGTAGTAGATTTGTCCTAAAATAAAGAGTACAGGCATGAAAAGCAAGAGATATAATAACAGTTTTACCTCCTCTAGTATGGTAAAGGAAGAAGGTCGGACAGCCTATTACAAGCTGCTGGACAGTGTGCGTGACGGAGACGCGGTACGCATCAAACGGGGCGTATATGCCACAGCCGAGCAGTTGGCGGACACGATGATAGATGTGGAAGCCATCGTTCCAGGCGGAGTGCTATGCCTTTTCTCCGCATGGAATGTGCATGGGCTCACCACCTCATTGCCTCAGGCATACCATGTGGCGGTAAAAAGAGGTCGCAAAATCACGCTTCCAACATTTCCCAAGATAGAGCTCCATCATATCACAGACACGATGTTTGACATAGGTGTCGAGGAACTGGTTGTAAGCGGTTACCACATACATATATATAATAAAGAGCGATGCGTGTGCGATGCGGTGAAGTACCGCAACAAGATAGGCATGGATGTTTGTTCCGAAGTGGTGAATAACTACATTTCCCAGCCAGACAGAAATCTATCCCTGCTGATGGATTATGCCGACAAACTAAGAGTAAGACGAATCCTTGAACAGTATATTGCAATAAAACTATGAGTGAAATCAAAAATCCTGGAAAGTCCATCCGGGCAAAGCTGCTCAATGTAGCCAAGCAGAAGGATGTGTTCTACCAGACCATTCTGACCAGATATTTTCAGGAACGCCTATTGTACCGTATCTCACAAACTCATTACCGTGAGAACTTCTACCTGAAAGGTGGAGCACTAATGTATGCATACGAACGCTTTGCTGCACGTCCGACATTGGATATTGATTTTCTTGGCACGCATATCAGCAATGATGGCGAACGCATCGCCGAGGCGTTCCGTGAAATATGCGCTGTAGAGTGTGAGGAAGACGGAGTAAGGTTTGCTGCCGACAAGATTGCAGCACAGAACATCACCGAGTTCAAAGACTACCACGGTATCCGTCTAAGTATTCCGGCGACAATGGACACCATTGCCCAAGTGATGACAATGGACATTGGTTTTGGAGATGTGGTAACACCACATCCTGTATCATTAGATTACCCATTGTTATTAGAGGAACTGCCAGAAGCAAACATTCTTGCCTATTCCACTGAAACCGTGATTGCGGAGAAGATGCACGCCATCATAGACTTAGCTGACCAAAGCAGCCGGATGAAAGACTATTATGACATCTACCACCTGCTCACATCATTCAAATATGACAATACCATATTGCAGGAGGCTATCAACCGCACTTTCGAGAATCGTCATACTCTTTATAATGCAGATACGATGTTCTTCAGGAAAGACTTTCCCAACCATACGCAGATGCAGTTACGATGGTCAACATTTCTAAAAAAGGCAACTATCAAAAATAGCCTTTCATTCTCCGAGGTGGCACATTGGCTGCAAGAGGCTTTAATGCCATATTGGGAAGCATATGGACGTATGTAATACTTCCGACCATTAATACATTATACAAAAAGAGTGCACCTTCTCCCCCACCGGGAAAAAGGTGCACCACACAAACAAAACAAACAATAGTCTACCTTCACAGGCAGAGGAGAACCCATTATTCCATTTTTCCCATGCTACTATTACTAAAAGAAAAATGTTTAGGGCATGGATTCTCCAGGGGAAATGAGGCGCTTCACAGCGACATTAAGGATATAGGCCATTAAACTCATTTATTATACTATATGGGCAAAACCTACATCTTTTTCTATTCTCACAAAACCATGAAATGAAACAATTAATTTCCTTTTATTGTTTTCCAGACTGGCACTGCTACCACCGCACCGACAATCGGAGCCACAATAAACAACCAAAGCTGGCTGATAGCCTCCACTCCGGCAAACAATGCCGGACCAATGCTACGGGCAGGATTAACCGATGTCCCCGTAACGGGAATACATACAATATGCACCAGTACCAGAGTCAATCCGATAGCCAACCCGGCAAAATGAGGACTACTATTATCCCGGTCGGTAGTGCCCAATACAGTCAGCACGAAGATAAACGTAAACACCGCCTCGGCTACAAATGCAGCCAGCAGATACGGTTCTTCAAAACCGTTGGCTCCCGTACCTTCTATCCCCATTGTGCCGGTAATCAACCACAGCAATGCAGAGCCAAGTATTCCGCCCGTCACTTGCGCTACGATATACACACCGGCTTCCATTACCGACAGTCCGCCATTCAGCCAAACGCCGATGGTGATGGCCGGATTGATATGACAGCCCGAAACAGGACCGATTGTGTACGCCATTGCCACCACCGACAAACCGAACGCGAAAGCAATCGTCAACACCGCGGCTACCGATGTCGCGCCGCCATTCAATACAGCAGCGCCGCATCCCATTAAGACAAGCACCATAGTGCCCACCATTTCAGCTATAAATTTCGTTTTCATAATCTACTTTTTCTACTCGTATAAGATATACTATTCTCTCTAATCATCCTCCCATTCCGAAGGCGGCAACGACTTCTTCCCATACCATTTCATCCAAGCACGAGATTTCCGCTTTCTCAAATAAAGCGCATCGCTACAATGCTCCAACGCTTCCCAGTCAAATGAAGAATGATGTCCGAACCACCTCTCCAGCCAGTAAAGCAGATGATAACTCATGAACGCAACCAACATCCACCACCACGAAAGCCAGACGGACAACACCAGGGCGGGAAACAGCGCCAGAAAGAAACACTCCGTATACTGCCGCGCATGAATCCGAAGCTCCATATCCTCCCACACTTCCAGATACTTGAACCGGGTGAAACAACAACCGAAAATCATAAAATAATGCCTTTTCTTCCTGTTCAGGAAAGTTTTCGCCAACAGACTATTATATATTATCATATCCTCCTCTTCATTCAAAAAAGCAACATTGCAAAAGACCATCCAACTACCGGCCAACAAGCCCACCTTGTAACGACAAAGCGCTTTCAGTCCCGACATAGAAGAAAACGAGACAGCCCCGCAATGTTGCCTGAAATACCTTGAAATGAAATAAAACTATTATTCGACGATTACGACGCGGTTCAATTCAGGTTCACTAAAACGGTTGTTCGTATCGCCCTCCGCTTTCTTCACGAGACGTTCAGGGGAAATTTTATACTTTTCGACTAATAAATTGTACACATATTCCATACGTTGTTCACTCAAACGTTGGTTCAGTTCCTTGCTGCCCGTAGCGCTGTCCGCCGAACCAATCAGCGTGAAAGTCTTGTTCTTATCCGCCTTGATAGCGTTGTTCACATAAAACTCAAGATTGGTAAGTTCCTTCTTATCCAGGGTAGCTTTGCCGATATTGAAGAACAGGGCTACCGGCGAAGCAGTCACTTTCGATTCATTCACCACTTCCGGTTTCCGATTTCTGGCAGCTTCCAGTTCGGCGGCAAGACGCTGTGCTTCGGTGCTCAAATCATGATTTTTGGCACGAAGCGCGTTGATACGTTCATTATAAGATGAATAATCTGCCGGAGCCACTTTCTCGACACGATTGAAACGGGTCTTGCCCAACTTCACGCTTAGCCCCAGTGTCACAGAACTCATTCCTTCACCTTTGCTGCCACTTACAGTTCCGTCAAAAGACTCTTTCACAAGCATCTGTCGTCCTTCCAGAGTCAGGTCCAGACGCTTGCCCAGGCGGAACGTATTCAAAATACCAATGTTGGCGGCAATTTCATTATCATGCGTACTGTTTCCCCACGAACGTGCCCAGCCGAAACCGACAAACGGAATCACATTCCACACACGTTTCTCATTGAATCCGAGGAAACCGTTCGACCAGTTCCACATAAAGTCCGCATGGAGATTGGAAACATTAAACTCTTCCTTATAATAACCGCGATGCGCCCCTTTGGCATACATCCCGCTTGCATCCGTCAGCCCCTTGGCTTTCAGACCCGAATATTGTAGGCGGACTCCGTAAGAAGGAGTTATCCACTTGCCCAACGCAACATCCAGTGCAGGAGCAATACGGTTGCCCACCGATGTCTTGTTATCAAATTCGCCTTCATAGATATTGATTCCACCGCCTACACCGATATACCAGTTACTCCAGAAACTATTCGTTTCATACGGGCCACGGAGAATACTTCCATCCGTGTCACGATTTTCCTTTTGCTGTGCCATGGCACAGACTGATGATAATACCAATGCAACTGTAATAATTTTCTTTTTCATGTTTCAATTTTTATGTTCAACATTTAGTTTAACCTGTTTCTTTACTCTAATTTCATTTTACTTCCGGGACGGAATTTCACTTGTCGCTTTGACGGAATTACCATGGAGCCGCCTGTGGCAGGATTATGCCCGTTGCGTGCTTTCCGTTCCTGAACGACAAAACTGCCGAAACCGACTAAAGTGACACTCTCTCCTTTATGCATTGTTTCCGCAATGGTTTCCATGATTGCATCTACAGCATTCGTAGCTTCGTTAAAGCTCAACTGACCTTTAAGGGCTACTTCTTTGATTAGTTCTGATTTGTTCATAGGTTTGTATTTAAAAATGAATTATATATGTTTATTCGTCACGGACGCAGCGGACTTGTGCAGCGGAAGCACGCAGTTCCGATAAACCATCCACTCCTCCGAAGGAACAATAAAAAATATCATGCGTTGCGATAGTAAAGGACATTACAGTATTCATGCCATCGCCAAAAATCGAAGTCATTGTTCCACTAAGATGAGCTGTATAACCAGGCTGAACCTCGTAAACATCCGCCAAACGAATACCCGCAGAAATAAAATAGACCTTTCGCGCACTATTTTCTCCTCCACAATAAAAATAGGCTCCATATTCAGTAAATGACGGAGTATAAAAACTCTTTGCCTTCATCTCTCCTACATGTCCAATAATATTTGGTGTAAAATCATCATCCGTCAGACTATACATTATTATAGGCTCTTTTAGAAATGCTCCATATACATCTGGCGGCGATATCTTATAACCTGCAGGACATGGGTCATAAATAGTCTTCATTGTCTCTATATCAACCATTTTATATCTCGAATAAGGATTATTTCCCCATAGATATTGATTACCAAACATCTCCTTATAATATAGCCAATCGCTGCTAGCTCTAATAAACACATTAGGGTGTTTTATTGCATATTCAATTGTCCCTGTACTTTCATTTGACATTTCCTCTTTCAATTCCTGCTTCGTTCCACGGACGTTATACATTGGAGCATTTTTGGGTTCGAGATTGTCTAGAGATGTATATGTATAAAATGAAGCCATACCAATAAAAGGGTCTTTACGTCCCCACTGATATCCTAAGCCACAAGTCGTCAGTTTATCGGGAATATTAGTTGTCGCTCCCAAATCCCTGTCCATAATTTTATAATTCTTCCCGCTATACTTTTCTCCATTGGTCGGTAACCCCAATTCAATAATATCAGGTTTCTCCGTACACCAGATATGCCAACTCCAAAGCACATTTGCATCTTCCGCATTCGGGTCTGATTTGTCATAAACTGCAATAATCCCATTTCCTGCACCGTTACTCAAAAATTCAACCCGATTAGTAGTGGTATTAAATGACACTTGCGAAATAAGATTTTCTTGGTCCTGCCAAATAAGTTTTGCAGATTTAGGAGTTATACCTACATTTTTAGAAACAGATATATCTTCCCCCATTCCATTTTTAAAATGATATCTTTCTATCTCCTCTGTAAAGACGCCACTCCTCCCGTCTGGATTTCCTCTCGTTTCCGCCACTATACCATCCACCCCATTTCCTATCACCGTAGCGTCAAACGAATAAACGCCATAAGTCACCGGAGTGATAAAGCAGTTTGCCGGACCGTCTTCATCTACAGGAAACGCTTCTGTTTCAGGTATGATACTGAAAGGGATATACTTCACTATGTTGCCTATTGTTATTTCCAGGAATCCTTCCCTCGGCATAAGAGTAGCTCCGTAGACCACAGTAGCATATATCCAATATTTATTATCCAACGGTAATTCACATTCGTTTCCGGTACTATTTATCGCACCAGGTACAGAAGGTATACCGTCCATGACAATTCCATTATCTATTGGAATCAGATGTTCATTATCCGTGCTATAAAATGTTTGAATGAAAAAACGGGACACTAGCTCTTTATCCTTTCCCAATAAACGTACTTTACGGGTTGTCACATTATCCAAATTGACATTTCCTGCATCATCTGCCTGCAACTCTATCTTCAACATTATCACCGGGTCCATTATTGTACCATGCAATAACTTTATTTCTTTCCTATCCATATTAACCAGGTATTGCCCGTTTGAGTTGAACTTTTGCGCCCATTTTTCAGAAACAGTTATTGTATATTCAATATTACTTCCCGGATTTTGTATTGCTTCCTGTGCGGAAGTATATCCTTTACTTTTCAACTTCGTAATATTGAAACGATAAGCGTGGTTTCGCACTATATCCAGATACTTTCCTGTCTCTTTATCCCAAAAGTCCAGACGATAATACTCCTTATTCGAGCCATCCGGATTCTGAACAGTAAGAAGCAACATGGAACGGTCTTGGGAAAACTTTTTTTCATCCACCACATTTCCTAAAGCATAAACAGAATGTTTGTACTCTAAAGGGTAATAGGTAGTCACCAATCCAATCGACTCGTCGACAGGTGTTGTTGCAGAAAGTAAATCATACTTTCCGGAAGTAGCGGCGCCATTGATAGCTCCTTGATAAATGCCACGATATTCGCTGTCTAATACAAAATCCGAATAATTCAAATTTTTCCATTCCCAATAGACCTGTTTACCGGTAAACAAATCCGCTGCTGCATCAACCGTTATTTTTGCAAGACAGCGAGTTAATAGACACACGTTAGAGGTAGCATTTTCATTCCATTCCATCCAACCGTACATAGGAATTGACTGTCCTTCATCTTTCAAATTAGAGATACCTTTAATCAAGCCTTGACTCGCATAATTTCTTAACTGTTCCTCACTAACCGTTTCATCTACAAGGAAATTACCTGTTCCCGATACAGAAGAACGATTGGTCAGGTTACAAACTACATAGATTCGTTCTTTGTCAGCGGGAATGTATTCTTTCAATGTCACGGTCGGCAACGCTGTTCCATTTCCAAACAAAAAAGATGAATCAGTCGTACCCTCCTGATAATATACAGGAGATGAGGTGTGAGAATCATTGTATACGAACACTTGTATACCGCTAATCTTACATTCCGACTCATTTGCCACACTACGTACCTGAACCAGTTCCGCATCAGGGATAGATAATCTGATAATAATCTTTTGAGATGGATTAATTATACCCATTTCATTATCATCGCTACAACCAACTAACAAAGGAATATTAATTGTACAGAGAATTAATAGACATTCTCTGAATAAGTAATATAAGCGTTGCTGTATTTTTGTTTTCATTTCATTTATACTTTTTTGATTTCTAATGAATTATTCCTTTACACAACGTATAGAGCCGGGGCGTGCAAAAGCATTATACCTTAAAGTATACGAGCCCGGATAATACGTGTGCATAACTCCAAACTCTCCCCATTCAAACGTTGAATTAGGTTTTCCAAAATCTGATGAAGTCCAATAGGCTATAGATGTACCATATGCGTAGTACGCAGAGTGGACAGCTGGCATATTAATCAATTTCGTATTATCACCTTCTTCACCAGCATAGTAAATTCCACCATGTTCATATTGACTATAGCTCTTCATTTTTAATATTAAAGCATCAACCGGTGGTACTTTATAACCTATAGGGCAAGGGTCATAAATTGTTTTAACTGTTAGACTTGGAAAATACTCTACTTGTCCTTCTGGATTTCCCCATAAATACTTCATTTCTGAAGTTTCACACCATTTACCTCCGGATAGATTCATTCTGTGGATAAATACATCTGGTTTACCTATAGCTTGAGCAATAGTTAATGGTTCTTCATAAGAAAATAGATGTGGCAGACTATCACTTCTTACATTACGTAAAAAAACTGCTACTTCCTCATCATAATCCAATGAAGTAGTAAACGGGTCCTTACGTCCAAATTGATACTGTAATCCTTGAGTCGTTACCAAGCCTAATGTGGACGTAGTTGCTCCTACATTACGGTCCATTATTGTATATTCATGACCTGTCCTTGGTGCAGTATATTCTATTATTTGTGGCACAGGCGTACACCAAAGGTGCCAACTCCACAACACTTTCGCATCCTCCGCATTAGGATTAGCCTTATCATAGACAGCTATCAATGCATTTCCCCGGCTTCGTCCCATTTTCACCTGAACCCTGCCATTGACTAAAGCAACCTGTTCCACTAGTTCATCCGTATCCTGCCAAAGCAATTTGGCCGATAAAGGATGTATGTTGGCACCACCGGCTTTTGTCAGTATATTGCCACTTGCGTCTTCAAACTTCCCTTCGTCAATAATACCGTCCGCTCCGTTTCCCATTATGGTAGCTGTGAAAGAATAAGAAGCCGCACCTCTATCTGCTATATAACTGTTGGAAGTCCCTTCCGTGTCCAATGGAATAAAAGTATCCAATGAACCGATAGGAATATATACCACATGTACATTATCGGAAGAGATTTCGATAAAACCACCTTCAAAGTTGGCGGGAACACTGCCGGTGGTACAATAGAAATTCATTACTTGCGCGGCAGTAAGGTCATAAATGCCACTGTTATCCGCCAGTTTATCCGTTTCCGCTATTCCATTGCAATATAGCTGTAAATCTGTTGTTGATATTAAATCCGTCTTATTAGGTTGCAAAGCCCTGATTCGTAAGCGTCCCGGAGTATGACAGTCCACTTTCACCAGTTTCACCGGGTCGGCAATATCTTTAATAAGCGTTATTCCCTTACTTGCACTCCTGTCTATATCAAAGTAAGTGCCTACAATATCCCCTGTGACTCCTACATCCTCCCAATCGAGCATATCCGTGAATACTTTCACTTCATTGATACTTAGCACTTGTACGTCCACCGAATAAATATGGTTACGTTTTATCCGATAAGAATTTTCCGCTTTTACAGGTATCGTGCGCTCTATCACCCGACTGGTAGCTCCGTCCGTCACCGGAATAACTACTTTCAATGACGTCACGTTGGTATCTATGTCGTAATCGGACTCCTGTTCCAGATAATTTTCATAGACGTAATGAGAATAAAAAGTGACTGCCTCACCGTCAAGTTCACCTTGCTCTTGTAATGCTATATCTGTCAGACTTACTTCCGGATAATCCAAATAATGTAATAGATACTCCTCCAGTCCATTTTCTTTATTATTGGTAATAGCTTCATTGGCATGAGAAGGAAACGGAGCATATTTACGAATCCTATCCGCGACGTGAAGCACCTGTACTTTCACATCTCCTATAGTCAATTCCTGCGGAACAGTAAAAGAAGTTTTACGAACGGTTGTCCGCAGTTTGGCCACCCCCCGCAACAAATGTGCGGAAGCTCTGAAGTTCCTGTATCCGCGCTCCACAATCACTCCCGTGCCCGACATGTAGAAAGGGGGAACGGGTTGTCCGATTATTCCGTGAGGCTCATCCGCATTGGCACGTACACGCAAGGTGTAACCATCCTTCAATGTCCCTATATCAAACAGTGTAGAAACCACGTAGACACTATCACCATCATGAGTCAACTTCAATGTTCCGTCCCCTGTGGAACGGGGTCGGTACTCTATCGGATTCCCGCCGCCGTCCATAACATCCATGTAAAGCTGCTCAATCCTGTTCTCACCGGCCGTTCCATTCTCAATGCTTCGGGCAACCGGCTGTTTATCCCCGGGTATCACCAAACGGAGTTCCATCAGTTCCTTGCCGTCGGGTATCATGTTGTCCACATTGCCAAGGGCATAATTCTCTATATCTTCTACACATGAAGATAATAAGTATGCTATAAAGAAAAATGCAAATAATTTATTTATCATAGTAACCTCCATTTTATTCTTTCACACATCGTACAGAACCGCCATAAGCATCCCACGCAACACTTATAGAAAAGGAATAACCTGTAGAATCTATTAATGTATAACGCATTATACTAGGCTGTCTATATAAAGACGGAATATTCCCCGCCCAATATAATGCATTATCCAAGAAAGAATTATTTGGCATATTCCCTGTTAATAGTTCACGATAACCTGCTGCAGGATAATAAATACCCTTGAGAGAAAATCCTTTATAACGCACCAAAGGCGTAACATTTTTTTTAGCCTGTTCCCATGGAGATTCATACTCCCCATCTTTACCAACAGGCACCCTCCAACCATCCGGGCAGGGGTCAAAAATCGTTTTCTTTCCTACTTTGCTATTCCATAAGCTCAAATCATTTCTTCTATATGTTCCCTTTGCATTCGTATACCAGCTTTCTTCACTCGTATAAAAACTCATAGAGTTATGTACTGAATTAGGTATATTATTAAAGACTTCCACTGGAACTTTTGAGAAAGTTATAATTTCACCAGCAAGATTGTACAAGTCTTCATCAGATTCCGTTTTCTCCCAACCCTTTGTAGGCGGAAACAAGTCTTTCCGTCCCCACTGGTACAAAAAGCCTTTGGACTTAATCCCCCCCTCTTCATTATATTTATTGTATGTCGCTCCTAAATTCCTATCCATCCAGACAAACCCATTAAGTTCCTGTTGTCCCTCTTTCAGGTTCGGGTTATAGTCCGTACACCAAATATGCCAACTCCAATAAATTTCTCCATTCACTTTCATTGCAACTACTGCATTTCCCGCCTTATTCCCTGTCTCTACAACGATATAAGCCTTGTCACGCTTTTCCGCGTTCATCACTTTCACACTACGCTCCGTCATTACTCCTATTCCGTCCTGCCAAAGCACTTCGGCCGTAACTTCACCTTCGGGAATAGGCGTACGTTCAAATTCATCCATTTGTGCCCATGCCTTGTACACCCCGTCTGTAGGTATATGTACTCTTCCGCCGGGCGGTACAACATAACAGTTCGTTATTTGTATATCCTTCACTTCTTCCACCTGGGGTTCTAACGCTATCCACGGACACACCGTCAAGTCTATATCCAAAGAGACTGTTTTTTGCATGAACCGGCACAGTAATTGATAGACATGATTACGCTCCAGCTTTTCCAAAGGCGCTCCACCTGAATTATTCGCGTCTCCACCTAACTCTATCATATCGTATTCGTCGATACCTATTTGCAATTTACTGTCTTTGCATTCCATTTCCGGAATATAAAAAGAGTAAGCCAATACGCCTTTGTCTTTCGGGGAAGTTTCTTCAGGAATTTCTCCGACTGTCTTTCTCAACAGCATATTGATTACGGAAGATGCATAATTACCAGTCTTCTCGGGAGAAATGAACCCGGTTTTGGAAACTCCCGTCACAACCAACATCGCAGGTATCTGAACTTCCTCCCAGTTTCCCGCTTCTTTACGCATATAGACATCCACACGTGCCACCGCACGGTCTACACGCATGTTGACTGTCTGTGTCGTCCCTTCCGCCGCATCCACTCCTGCCAGTTCTCCATACATGGGCAGGCAGTAATCTTTAGTATATTCCACTACATTTACATTGGTCTTAGTTGTCAAGTAATCCGCCATTTGATACTGCACGTCCACCAGGTCGTCGGGATGGTCTACGGACTCCAATATAGCACGGGTATTCGTATCAACAGGTTCGTTTACAATGGCATATAATGTTTTCCCGGTAGCGGCTTTCACCGTAAAAACCGGAGTAGTATAAGTACCGTCGGTAGCGGTTAGCCCTTGCCAGTAATACATCTTATCCAGTGACGTGCCGTCAAAGACATAGATGCGAAGGCGGCTGATGCGGGTTTCGTGCGCGTTCAGCACTTCCGGGTCATTCGCGGCACGCGTACTGATATTCATGCTCATCCGTACTTCCCCGGGATTTACCGGTTCAATTGCCTGTTCGCTTTCCGTACAGGAAAACAAGACCAACAGCAACCATGCCCACCATATATAACCTTTATATCTCATATTCATCAATCTTTGTTTATTTATCAGAGGTCTTCACCTTTCAACCAGATAGTCCAGCCGTTAATCACAATCTTCGTGGAAAGGAAATTCAATAATTCCGGGTTATAGAAAAAGACTATCGCATACTCGCTCTGACGGTCGAGGTATTCCTGCGCCGGGATATTGTGCCCTTCCATTTTAGTAAGTAGCAGGTAAGGTATCAGGTCAATCCTCATCAGTTCCTTGCCGTCCGACTTGCGCGTAAGCGTCAGATACACCTTTTTATGTTCGAGCAGGCGCATGGTGTTCATTTCCACCACAATGCCCACATCCTCCACTTTTTCCAGATAATACGGCCGGTAACTAATCATGTCGTCATCCAGCAGGTCATTGTTCCAGTCGTAATATCCGTTGTCCGCACGGATTTCGAACAGGCAGTCATTGATATCCAGTTCTTCCCCCGGTCCGGACTTTTGCAGGATGAAGCGGAACTTATTGGTATCCTTTATCAGGGAGACCGTTTCCGTCTGTTCCTGTCTGCCGGTAAAGCTGACGGCCTGTACCCCGCCATACCAAAGCGGGTTCAGGGCTTTATTGTGCACCAGTGACTCTTCCCGTTTCATTCTTACCGTCAATTCTTCCAGTGTCGTTTTTCCGGCAACCGGTTCCGGCATTTCAAAGTCATCGCTCATTCCCGCCCAGGCGGCTATCCGGTATTCACCGGCCGGAAGCGGCAACGGCATACGGTAGCTGCCGCCCAGAGTTTCCCCCTGCTCGCTCTTCTTTATGACAAACGTGCCATCCTTGTCGAATACAAACACGTCGACACGATTCACTTGCGATGCAAAAGCGTCGGAAAACTCCATGTTATAGTCATACCGGAAACGGACATACAGCCGGCATTCCGGCAGGGTCTCATCAATGGATGTGCAGGAAAAGAGTACAAGCAATAACAACAGGCAACTTCCATAACCCATCCGCCGGACGGCACCCTCTGTTTTCATTATCTTTCTCATAATCTATGGTTCTATTTATTTTTTCTAATTTCTATATATAGTGTGGAAAAGCGGCTTCGCGCGCTTTTCTCGGAATAATCTGCTTTGGTGGACAAGCCGCAAAACTTGTCTGTATGGCAAGACCTGGTTTTTTATCTGTTTCTTTTAAAATCAAGGTCTTGATTCACGGAAATAAGCCTCCGCCGGCTGGATAAAAACGAAAAGAAAGAAAAAAGAAGGCGCCACAAGACAAGCCTGCGCCGTATCATAACGCCTTCTTATAATTTTAATTGTTATTTTAGCCCGATATATCAGTCATTACAAATCCACTCCCTGGCTCCAGGTAGTCCATGGATTTACCGTAATTTCTACAGAGAGATATGCTTCCTTGTCATCATCGTCCTCACCCGGGTCTTTCTTGTCAGTAGAATTTGTGGTGTCAGGAATCCAAGGGGTACCCGGTTGCTTCACGCTGTTGATAGTCAGTGTGTACCAGTTGTTGCGTACGACACCGTATTTGCCAAGCGCCATCGTTGCGGTGATAGCGTCGTCATGACGGATGAGGATGTTATAGTAGCATACGCCTTTCTGGAAGTATTCCACACCTACGGTTTCACCGGCTGCCGCATCGGGTTTGGAGTATTCGCCACCGCTCTTAAGGTCGTCCAGTTCAGTGATAGTAATAGAGGCGAAATCACCACCGACAGGCTTGCCTTGTGCAGCAGCGGCTTTGGCTATACGTGCATAGAACTGGTCACAAAGAGTGATTACCTGTGTTTGTGCCGCATCGGCTGCAGTACCAGCTGCCTTTGCATCGTTATATACTGCCTGCAAATCAGCCAATGTCTTGTAAGTGGTACCCAAAAGGCGGAACCAGCTTTCGCCCACAGTAAATGAATTAGGAGTGTAAACCGCACTTGCTACGGCAGCCGTAGTCTGTGCCTGGGTTTGCGCGTCGGCAGCCATTGTGTTCTCAAGACAGTATTTGCTGTCTGCCATGGCCGAGAAGTCGGCAGGCAAAGTACCGTCGTCAGCTACTTTCAGGTAGTTGAACTGCGACACATCGAATCCTGCAAGTTCGTAGTTCGGGTCTATTCTGTAATCCGCACCTGTAGAACCTCCGGCAGGCATTACGATTTCAGAATACGGGAACATGCTCTTGTTGGTGATATTCAATGCCCAGTCACCGAATGTACAGGTCACTCCGGCAGGAACCTTGACGCCGTCCGGATTTGTTCCTAAAGAAACTTTAGCAACGACACGGTCTACATAAATCATTGAACGGTCAGCTTCGGCTGCGGCTATCGCAGCATCAACGTCAGTGATAGTCGTTCCGTCAACCACCTTCACATTGGCTGTCACCAATGCCCCGTTGGCCGGGTTTGCATTGTCGCCGGCATTAATCATCATAAAGTTGTTCTTTGACGTTCCAATCACTTCGTCAAGTGTCTGCTCCACAGCACCGTTGATGGCAGACCAGGAAGCGGAAGCCACACAGGCCGTTTTGAACTTGTCGCTCGGATTGACTACTGCCAGCACTTTGGCGGTAGCGGAAGGTACTTTGAATGCCTTTCCGTCATATCCTGACTTATTAGCACCGCCTACATTCAGGATATAGTCGGTTGTAGCCAATGTCTTTGTTTCCAGACAAACGTCCGACGCGTCAAACAACGCGAGAAGCACTTCCTTTACGTTCTGTTCGTCCGCTGTCCCATCGTTTTCTCCCGGAGCACGTGTTCCCGTACTTTTAGGCATTGTCACAGATACGGACATATAAGCCTCCCTGCCGTCTACCGGCAACTGGTTTTGTCCGCCGGTTGCCATCTCTTCATCATTACTACATGCTGCCATCGCCAGTCCGACAAACAGCGTTAAAAAAGATTTGTCCAATTTCATTGTTTTAAAATTTAATGAATACTAAAATGTTAATTACTAAGTTTATGTTTCAGATTGTATTATCCAGATTGTATTATTCAGCCTTTATCTCTTCCAGACGTTTCAGGTACACCCGCATAGCGTCGTAATCTCCCGTTTCCCAAGCCACGATGGCGGCGTTGTTGTTAGCTATCCGGTCACCCGGAAAGCGGGCGGCAATCATCCGGATAATCCTGTTGTATTCGTCCGAACCTTTGCCGTAGCTGACTGCGACCTGATACATTTCGTTATGGTTCATTTTGTCGGGGCGCGTCTTGATTATTTCCCGCCCTTGCTCCACGGAGAACGGAACCACCGTATAGCTGACTGTATATTCCACCAGGCGCAGCTTCGGATATACCTCTTGCAGTAAGGCATTATAGATGTTTCCGCCGTCGATAGCTTTTATCTTCGCGTCGCGTGCATCCGGTTCGGGAGTCTGCCCGATAATATCAAGCACTTTCTGCATATAGGAAGGACGGTATTCGCGCAACCATGCAGCTAGTCCCTCCCAATTCTCCGGCACCGAACGGCATTCTATCATACTGTCGTCCAGCTTATAGGCATGTTTCAGGTTTTGTACCAACGCTTTCGCACGTTGTTCGGAAAGGCGGGCATTGGCGTCATAATTGCCTTCCGGCGATGAGTAGCCCACTATCTTAATCCGGGCAATACGATAGTTATCATCTTCACGGATAGAATCAATGGACGAATGGATTTTAGCCAGTTCGGCTGGATTATTCATATAATCGGCAAGCAATGCCGACTGGTTCACTTTAAAATTAAGATATGCGCTGCGGGTGAAAGAACGACGTTTCTCCTCTGCCTGTGCCACCATTATTTCCAGATTCGGGCGTTCCACTACCTCTTTGAATAAAGGAAGCTCCGCAACGGGGGCATTACCCAGTGCTTCTCCGCAACCTGCGCATCCCTGTAATTCACGGAATATCTCGACACGTGCTCCGGACATCCACTCCTGTGCCGGGACTGTTTCGTTATATTCCAGCAGCATATCCCGTTTCCTGTTAAAACGAATCATTTCCTGTCCCTCTCCCGCAACCGGTGCTTTGCCATACTCCTTGCCGTACAGACGTTCTTTCCGCTTGTTCATGCGATAACGGTTTCTGCCTGCAATGCAGACTGAAGGCAGGGCGAGCGTATCGCTTTCCGACCGGCTGATTATCAAGGGAGTGATTATCATTTGTCGGCGTGAAGGAAGCCGCAGTATGCTGCAATCCATATTAAATGAGACTTCCACTTTGTCATCGCTTATTTTCCGGGCAACGGCTTGTCCGATATTTATCTCCTGGGCATGGGCGGAAACTGCGCCTAGCAGTCCCAAGGTCACGTATATACAGATTCTTTTCATCATTAGCCTATTTTATAATGTATATGATACTCACGGCAGCTTTTGTTGGGCCGAAGTAGTTTTTCTTCTCACTTTTCTGAACGGTGCCGCATGTGGCACAGGGATATTTGGAGTGGTCCAGCTGCGCATAACCGACTCCAAGCACAGCCTCCAGACTCCAGCGGTTGCCGAGCAGCCACTGGTAGCCGTAGGATATTCCGCCGCCCCACAAATGTCCCTGATAGCGGTGGTGCTCCATGTTATCACTCAAGAATGACATTCCGCCCACATTGTATTTGGCGTAATGTCCGTGCAGACCCAGAAAATGGCCGTTGAATTTCTCACATAGCCAGTAGCGAAGTTCCGGCTGCACGCCCCAGTGGCGCAGGCGCGTTTCATCATCAAACTTCCAGGGGTTATAATTTCCGGATAAGTCGAGAGACCATTTCTTGCCCAGGCCTATTTCCAGCCCCAGGTTCATTGTAGTAGTAGCGTCATAAAGCAAATTGGTCTTTACCGCAACCTTTTGGGCATAAGAGTTGGCCGTATTGCAAAGGAGTACTCCCAAGACACCGATTAAACATAGATATTTCTTCATGTCATCTTATTATTTATTGTTGCTTTTCTTGCATCTCTATTCCGTAATAGAGATTTCAAAAAGAATACAGACAATAAAAACCTAATTATCAATGATTTGCATTACATAAAACAACCATACAACGTTTCAGTATCATGAAATAATGAATCATGGCAGACAAAACGGAAAATAATATTCTGATATATAATTCATTAAAAACATGGATACTGAAACAATTGTGAAACAAACGGATAACTAACAGGCCAAACAATAAAAACAGTTATTGCCATGGAATCAAAACTTATGAAAAGCGAACTGCTGTACATCGAAGAACACCTGTCATGCCAAAACTACATGACAACGATTGAAACCGGATTCAAGTATCTGGAGTTCGACAAAAACACTGAATTTGAAGAAGACAATACAAGCAAGAATTATCTTCTGTTCTTCCTGAAGGGCGGTTTCACCATTACTTGCAACCAGTTCCACAACAGGCCGTTCCATGCCGGAGAGATGGTACTCATCCCCCGTTCTTCCCGGCTGAAGGGAACCGGAGAAACCGGTTCAAGCCTGCTCTCCATGTTTTTCGATATGCCCGAAGGAAACTGTGACAAGCTCATATTGCAATCTTTATCAGACCTTTGCGACAACATTGAATATGACTTCTCACCGATTAGAATACACTACCCGCTGACACCGTTCCTCGAAGTGCTGACCCACTGCATCAGGAACGGGATGAACTGTGCCCACCTGCACACCCTGATGCAGCGGGAGTTCTTCTTTCTCCTGCGCGGATTTTATGAAAAGCGGGAGATTGCAGCCCTGCTTCACCCCATCATCGGGAAAGAAATGGACTTCAAGGATTTTGTCATGCGCAACCATACCAGAGTGGATAATATAGAACAGCTCATCTCACTGTCGAACCTGGGAAGAAGCCGCTTCTTTTCCAAATTCAACGAGGTGTTCGGGATGACTGCCAAACAATGGATGCTGAAACAAAAGAACCGGAGGATACTCGAAAAAATGACCGAACCGAGAGTATGTATAAAAGACGCCGTTGAAGAATTGGGATTTGACTCGCAGAGCAACTTCAACCGTCACTGCAAACTGTATTTCGGATGCACCGCCAAACAGTTGGTGGAACGCTGCCAGAGCGGAAACTACCCGGTTTATGAGGATAACCACACTACGTGTACAAAATGAATAAAAATATGTACTTTATGATAATTCCTATTATAAATAAATAAGCTTACTTTGCAGCGTGAAACAGTTCAAAACAACAAGGAGATTTTAATATAATCTCTATTACGGAATAGATTACAATGCTGCAAAGATAAACAAAAATACAATATCTGCTAATTTTCAACGGATTATATTACAAATTATCATCTCACCTGGACAAGTTTGTGACTATGCTGTTCACCTGGTTGAGCATGGACACATCGAAATCTTTCAAATAGACACGTGTCATTTCTTCCGAAGTGTGCCCCAGTCCGGCACTAATCACAGAAATTGGAGCTCCATAGTCACGGGCAAGAGTAGCCCAAGTATGTCGTGCGGTGTACGTCGTCAACGGAACTTTTATATCAGCTACAACAGCGATTTTCTTCAAATGACGGTTGATACGCCCTAACGCCAGACGGTATTGTTGGTATCCCGAAGCATATTCACCGCTGATGATCGGAAAGAGATACTCATTTTCTGTCTTGTATTTATCAATCAAGCCCTGCATCTGCGGAGTCACCGCTATGCGAATCAACTGTTTCGACTTATGACGGGAATAGGTCAGCACACCATTGCAAATATCGACCTTCTTCAAAAGAACAATATCAACAAAAGCCATTCCCTGCGCATAAAAGCTAAACAGATACAAATCGCGGGCAAACTCCAGTTGCGGTTCATTCGTCAAATCCAAGTCCGCCAGAATCTGCATATCCTTCCGTGACAAAGCGCGTTTCACAGTCTTCGCCGGACGGGTCTGCGCTTTAGCAAACGGATATTCGACACGGGGATGATAGCCGTCCATTACCGCCTGGTTATACAAAGAGCGCAAGTTGCGCAGATAATAACTTACCGTATTGCCGGAAGCACCGTTACTATACAGGAAATCCTCATATCTCCTGACGAACGCCAAATCAACCTCCGACATCCGCA
>OGWT01000735.1_pt1 | contig 26372 bp, 23 predicted proteins | sample 1576101 | NCBI WGS metagenome assembly OGWT01 (sample SAMEA3541481, study PRJEB24748) | human gut metagenome | biome: human gut; feature: human-associated habitat; material: faeces | place: China | collected 2012 | reverse complement strand
TCTTTAACAACATGCTCCTCCCATCTTGTCAACATAAAGAAAGCTCCGGCAAACAAGTCACTTCCACAAATAATGCTGTCGTCACGCATCTCCAAATCGCCTGTTCCGAATAACACAGGCATTTTCTCCATACTCAGAAAAGAATTATCAGCATAAGTTATCGCAGTGGGTATATTCTTACGAGACAGATAAGATAACGGGGTTGGAAAAAGATTAAAAAAAGAATCTTTTATAATCAACTTACGCCCATTATCTAAGATAACGGTATAGTCTTTCTCATCATTCGCTACACAGATTTCATATTTTAATCCAAGAAATTCATGAAAGAGTATATTAATGATATAATACCTTTCCACAATATTATTATTCGGAACGGTTATGTACATAGTAGTATTTTTGTGTGGTTTTTATCTCCACATTTTTCAACAAGAGAGAGTTGTATGATATATATATATATGGATAACTGTCTACATCTGCACCGCAAATGAAAGTATTCAAATTAAAGAAGAACGGAAGCTGCATATCGGCAGGTAGTTACCCTCCTTAAACATGCCCCTGAGCTTTTAGGATATTGGCAGTCTGATGAATGGCAAGGCTCTCCTTGTAATCTTCCCGCGCACAATCGGACAATTCCTCAGAGAAATCTATGGTATAATCGGAATTATTGCATAAACCTTTGTTGAAGGCGGTCAGCAATCCATGCTTTTTAGCGGCATTGAACCATAAAGAGCCCTCTTTATGCACTTCCGCCACTAACTGTTTGGCTGTTTTCTTGCCATACTTCCGGATGATTTCATCCATCATCTCCATTTCGCAGTCCGAGAACTCATCATCACAGAAAGGCTTGATTGCCCTTATATACGTAGCATCTTTTTGTACCTCTGTTTTTACAAAATCTTTCAACAGGAAAGGGCCGTCGGACAAATCGATGAAAATATCTTTGGCAACGGGCCCGGCTTGCCATATCTCAAAAGGCAACCCCATGAAAGGTACATGATAACGTTTCACCATATATTCCTCCATTAAAAACAGCAGTTTTAGTAATTTCGTTTTACTGAGCTGTTCCGTATGATTGGCAATATAGATGACGGCATTACCCAATTTTTGTCTGCTGTCTTCTGAGAATTTACACATAAGTTTACCTTTTTCTCGTACAAAGAACGACATTTAAATTGATGACAACAAATATTTCAGTGAATATTTGCCGAATGTACCGGCTTCTTACTCAATAATCCAGCTCTCGACATTCCTCGCCTCATTACTGAAATTGACCCCGATTTTAATAAGAAGCTATCTTCTTGTTTATTCGTCCGTTTTCTCCCCGCACCCGGCGCTGTTCCGGATACGGCTCACGATAAAGTCCGGTTCCTCAATCATCACGAAGCGCTTGCCATCCGTCAGGCAGAAAACCGAGATGTTGCCGATATGGAACTCCGGATATGACAGGTTGCCCCCCTCTTTTATAACTTTTCGTTACGCGCGCGAGAAATTATTGATAAATGTAACGATTACATTTATCATTTATAAAACACATACCCCTGTAAAAGTTGGAAATATGGCTGGCAACCTGTCAACTACGGGCGGGAGACATGCAGTCGCATATAGTCCGCCTCAAGCCGTAAGCCCAACTCTGTCAATACATTATACAGTTCCGCAGGGCGGTTTTTCAGCTCTTCCCGGTAGATGCGGAACACACTGTAATACTGGCTCAGCTTTAAACTTTCGCCCTTTTTACCTTGCCATAGGTCTGGGGACTCATCGAGATTTTACGGCAAATCTCTTTGTCGTTCAGGCGTTTGCCACCTACCAGAATCGTGTTTTGGAGCAGTTCCAGGTAGTCGCCGAGCTCCAAGTGAACGAATTCCTGATTCAGATTTTGACTCATCTATAAATGCTTTTAAAAGTTAATAATGTTAATATATCATCTGTCCGGTTCCCACATGCGGGAACCGCTGTTTTCCGTATCCGGCGCTTTATTCGGAACTTCACTCCGTAAAACCCTAATAACGATAATAATGAAAGAAACTTCAATCAGCCTTTTCAAAGGTTACTCGGATACACATCCGCAGGACAGCACGTTACAGGAAATCGTAAACCTTATCCGCAACGATGCACTGGTGCGCGACCGTACCGAGAAACACCGCTATTACAGTCATAACGGGCAAAAGGCTGCCGCTGCATGGGAGAAAGCCGCCTGCCCGTGTTTTGCCGTTGCCGTGTGCTTCGGAGGCGGCAAGCAGGCAGAGAACATCACGGGCTGGACTTCGCTGGCGCTGGCAGACATTGACCATATCGACGCCGACCGCCTGCCGGAACTTATCGGACGTGTCCGCGCCGACAAGCATACGCTGCTGTCCTACACCACTATCAGCGGTACGGGGCTTCGCATTATCTACCGTACGGACTGCCTGACGACCACTCCGGAGAAGAACCGGAAAGTCTATTCCAAAATCTTCGAGCAGGGCAACCGCTATTATGCCGACCTGCTGGGATGCGAATGCGACCTGAAATGCAAGAATATCACGAGGCTCAGCGGACTGGCACACGACCCCGACGTCTACTTCAATCCCGATGCCGCCGCCATGCCCGTCGAACTGAAAGGCGACAAGAAAGAGCAGCCCGCCAAACCCTCTATCCGTAACAGGCGGCTGGAGAAAGCGGTTGCTGCCGCTGCCGGCGAACTGGCAGAACAGGGCATCGTTTACGAGGCACACCAGCGCAACCAATACATCATGCGCATGGGGTATCTGCTCAATGCCTACGGAGTGGCGCAAGCCAGCGCTACCGGGTGGGCGGTGAAACGCTTTGCCGACTACGACGGGGATGTAGCCGCCGTTTTCCGGTCGTGCTACCAGCACACCGAAGAGCATGGGCGGCGTCCGTTGCAAGGGCGGACGCCGAATGCCGGCGGCAACGACGGATTTGCCAGTGTGGAGGACATCGAACGCTTCCTCGACACGCAGGCCCGTTTCCGGTACAATGAGGCCACCGGGAAGTGCGAGACGGCCGTTGCCGGAACAGACGGCGCCAAAGGGGAATATACGGAGATAGACGACCGTTTCGTCAACACCCTATGGAGCCGTATGAGCAAGCAGGGAAAAACCGTGCGCATCAATGACATCCGTGCAATACTGCACTCGGAATATACTGTTCTGTTCAATCCTTTTACCGACTACTTCGAAGGGCTGAAGCCCTGGGACGGTGTGACCGACCATATCGGGCGGCTTGCCGCCACGGTGCACGTAAAGAGCGAGCAGTCCGTATTCGAAGGTTACTTCAAGAAATGGCTCGTAGCCTCCATTGCCTCCCTCTTTGACCGGGAAACGGTGAACCACGAGATTTTCGTACTGATCGGGCCTCAGGGCAGCTACAAGACGACCTGGCTCAACAAGCTGCTGCCGCCTGCGCTGCAACGCTATTTTTACATCAAGTCCAACAATAACCGCATTACCAAAGACGATATGTTTTCGCTGGCGGAATTCGTCTTTATCTGCATGGAGGAAATAGACGAACTGGGGGCGTCGGAGCTGAACCAGATTAAGGCGATGACCACCCAGAAGGTGGTGAACGAGCGAATGGCTTATGCGCATTATAAAGAGCACCGCGCCCACATTGCCAGCCTGTGCGGAACGACCAATAACGTGCAGTTCCTGACGGACCTCACGGGTAACCGCCGCTGGCTGCCGTTCGAAATCAGCAGCATCGACAATCCTTATACGCATCCCGTGGATTACGAGGGGGTGTACTCACAGGCGTATGCACTTTGGAAAGGCGGCATGCGCTATTGGTTTGAGGACGAGGAGATAAAGCTCGTAAACCTGCACAACCGTAATTTCGAAGTGCCCAGCATGGAGCGCGAACTGATACAGGCTTATTACCGTTGCCCCCTGCCGGGCGAAGAAGGTACGTTCGTATCTACCACTGATATACTGAGCCGCATCAACTCTGCCGTGAAGCACTACCTTAGCCCCGTAAAGATAGGGCTTGTGATGAAGCAGGCGGGCTTCGAACTGACGAGGTCGAACGGCAAGCGGGGTTACCGTGTGGTGGAGCTGCCGAGAAACTAAAGGGCTACACTACGGCGCTAAAGAGCTATACTGTGCGGCTAAAGGGCTATGTTACGACGCTAAAGTCGAGGGTAGTTTACGGTTCGCCCAACGCCTCGACTATGAGCCGTACTTGCGCCGGCGTGTATGTCCGCGTTTTGTCCGAGGCGACCAGTGCATGAAGGCTGCTCCGCAGTGTGGGGTGGAAATCTATCCACTGGTTCAGCTTGCGGAAGGCGGCTTGCGGGCAAAGTCCCGGACTGTAGAGCTGGGCAAGTTCCGTGCGCCCGTATGTACGTATCTTGAAAGTTTCCATATCTTTTGAATTCTTTGTTTTTATATAAGCCAAAGATACGTAAATATCTCCACATCACAGCCGTTATATCTGTATATAACGTACAGTAACGAACCGTAACGGACGAATAGTGATAAATGCCCTTAGGCTATGTCGTATCTTCGTATTGTTGCAACAAGGATATAGAATTTTTTAATTTGAAAACTAAAAAAACAAAAGAGTATGATTCGTTACAAAAAGTATCAAATGACCGGCGAAAAAAGCCCGTTGAAAGGACTGTGGTATGCACGTCCGCTGATTGAGGACACTTTCGATACCGAAAGGCTTGCCAAGCATATGGCCAACCACAACACGCCCTATTCGGAGGGGCTGATTAAGGGGGTGCTGACCGACATGATTTCCTGCACCAAAGAGCTCATCCTGGACGGCAAGAACGTAAAGCTGGACGACCTCGCCATTTTCTCCGTAGGCATCGTAAGCAGAAAGGGTGCCGCCTCGGCTGCCGACTTTACGCTGGCGGACAATGTGAAAGGCCTGAAGCTCCGTGCACGCGCCACGGGCGAGTTGAGCAACGCCCAGATTAATTTGGAAGGCCAACTGAAAGAGGCTTACAAATACAATGTGGACGGCAGCGAACCCGGCAGTGAAAACAAACCCGGCGGCGACGGCGGCGAGGAGGAAAATCCGTTAGGATAATGCCTTGAACACTTGTTTTTACATTAAAACCAAACAACATGAGCACAAAATCAAAATCGGTATGGGGCATCGTCCTCAAAGTAATCATTACAGTAGCCACTGCATTGGCAGGTGTTTTCGGTATCACGTCTTGCATAAGCTGACCTGATGAAAGCCGGAAGTTTCCTTTACCGGCTTCTCTTTCCCCGGAACACTATATTGCGGAAAGCTTTCCAAAAATAGCGCCAGTCGGTAAGGAAAGGGCTTCTGAGATACTGCTCCAGGTAGCGGCGTTCGCTTTCCTGTATTTCATCCAACGTACCGGGCATATCCGCATAAAAAGGCGGGATAAGGCCCGGTTTCGTCCGGATGCGCAGCGCACGGAGCTCTTCGGAGTAAAGGCTGAAATAATGGCTGCTCAGCGGACGCACACCTACCAGTTTCAAATCGCCCTTCATCCAGTTTATCAGCATGGGCAGTTCGTCCAGCCAGGTTTTCCGGAGAAACCGTCCGGCAGCGTTCACACGGTAGTCACCGGCAATCTTGCCGCCGCTGCACAGTCCCGCCTGTTTATAGATATACGGTTGCAGGTATTCCGAATAGGCATACATCGTCCTGAACTTGTACACACCGATGATTTTACCGCCTTTGCCCTTCCGCTTCAGACGGATGAGCAGTCCGCCCGAAGGCTTGTCGTCGCGTACCGGTTCTTTCACCTTCGCGGCAATGACGTAGAACTCTCCGTGTACAATCTCCTCGTGAAGCACATCAAACCCGGCACGGTACAGCCTCCCCAAAACCTCGACACGCGTAAGCGCACGGTTCTGCCCTTTCGTCAGCCCGAAATAGAAATCCCTGGTGAAAGAGAGCTTGGGGATTATCCTGTGCCAGCAATAATCCAGGAAGAAGAGGACACGGTTGATGACTACCGGATTCTGCCGCATTATCTTCTCGCGGCGGATGCCCGCTGTGGTACAGTGGCAGGCAATGAGCCCCCCTCTCTCCATGCAATAGTTGGTATAGGAGAAGAGGGTGTTGATATGCCGCACACGGTTGAGCGGACACCGGTGGATGACGAGCCGGGGCAGACGCACTTTATGCGCAAGCACGGCTTCGGGTTCCGGCGAGTCCATGAGCATTGTTACCGGCGAAAACGCCTCACGGCTTTCCTGCATCCGGCGGAGCAGCTCCGAGGAGTTCTCCGCTTCGTGCACGAGCCTCAGCAGCAGCGTCACGTCACGGTTCTCCAATAGCTCCGTGTGTTCGATGCCTGTGTTTATCCCCACTTCCGTCACATCGTCCAGCAGAGGCTCTTCGTAGAAGAAAGGGATTTTCCGGTAAACCAGCCGTCTGACGGCACAGTACAGCGCCCATTCGAGCACAATGATGATGCCGGTGGCAAGAATAATGGAATAGTCGTATTCGTAGCCGGGCACGCAATGCCGGTACAGGGTGCAGAGGAACAGTCCCGAAAGTACGTCCAGCGCGAAGATTCCCAGAAACGCATAACGTATCCTTTTGTATGCACCGAACTGCAACTTGCGCGACACTCCGCCCAGCACCACCCAGACAACCGCCGAAAGCACCAGCCAGTACCAGCGGGGCATATCGCCGAAGTAGCGTGCCAGCCAGAAGGCGGACAGGGCAATCAGCAGGTCGGACCAGAGTATCAGAAAATTCCGGCGGAATGCAGAGGACATAAACTTGTGTATTTGGTTGGAAAACGCAACTTACCTTACGAACCGGGAAACGTGCCCTATCTTACGAAGCCGAGTATCACGGAACAAACCGTCTCTATCTCTTCTTCCGTGATGTAAGGATGTACGGGCAGTGACAGCACCGTGTCGCAAAGCCGCTTTGCCGTGGAACAGCAATCTGTGGGGGCATTCAATGCCTTATAGGCAGTCTGCCCGTGCATAGGCGTGGGATAATAGACCATGGACGGAATGCCCTGCTCCTTGAGGCACGCCTGAAGTGCATCGCGCTCTTCCCTGCTATTGAGGCAAATGGTGTACTGCGCCCAACTCGAATAGTAGCCTTCGGGCGTGACAGGAGTCTTTACCCTGCCCGCCAGCAACTTGGTGTAGAGAGCGGCAGCCTTGTTAATGTCGCGCAACTCGTACTCGCGGAAAGCCTTGAACTTTATTTTCAGAATGGCGGCTTGCAAAGTGTCCAGGCGCGAGTTCATGCCGATGCGCACATTGTCGTACTTGAACATGCCCTTGCCGTGCACCCGGTAGGAATCTGCCAGTGCGGCCCATTCGTCGTTGTCGGTAAACACCGCTCCGCCGTCGCCGTAACAGCCCAAAGGCTTGGCGGGGAAAAAGGAAGTGGTGGAGATGTCGCCGAAACTGCATGCACGCTTGTTGCCTATCATGCCGCCGAACCCCTGCGCACCGTCCTCAAGGATGAAAAGCCGGTGGGCATCGGCTATCTTACGGATAGCGGGATAGTTGGCGGGAAGACCGAACAAATCGACGGTAATGATGACCTTGGGCGTCAGCCTGCCTTCCTCTATGGTACGGGCTATCTTCCGTTCCAAATCCGAGGCGTCCATATTGAACGTATCGCCATCCACATCCACAAAAACGGGCGTGGCCCCTTCCAGCGAGATGACCTCTGCCGAAGAGAAGAAAGTGAAGTCGGGCACGAATACGGCATCTCCCGCACCGATGTTCCATACTTTCAGGGCGAGGGTGAGCGCGTCCGTACCGTTGCCGCACGAAATGCAGTGTTTCACTCCTACATACTCCGCCAGCCCGGCTTCGAGCTCTTTCACGGGTCGGCCCATGATAAAGGCGCTTGATGCCGCTACTTCCATCATGGCGGCGTCTATGTCTTGCTTCAGCACGCTGTACTGTTTCTTTAAATCTCTGAATTGCATGATATAAACCTGTTTTATCGTAAATAATTCTGGTATGAGAATCGGGGACTTGAAACCTATCAAAAATCCGCCGACGGTACGGCAAGCAGGTTGCCGTTTTCCTCCTTGTACTTTCTGCCGCACGAACATGCAAGCGAAGCATCCAAGCGTGCGCCGCACTCACATACCCAGCCTATGCGGCGTGCCGGGACTCCCGCCATAAGCGCATAGTCCTGTACATCTTTTGTTACTACGGCGCCCGCGGCGATGAGCGCGCTCCTGCCTACCGTATGCCCGCAGACCACGGTAGAGTTGGCTCCCAACGAAGCACCCTCTTTAATCAGGGTCTTGGCATATACGCCGTGTACGGGGAAATGCGCCCGTGGAGTAACGACGTTGGTAAACACGCAGGAAGGGCCGCAGAATACGTTGTCCTCCAGCTCCACGCCTTCGTAAACCGACACGTTGTTCTGGATGCGCACGCCGTTGCCCACCTTTACGTTATTCGCTATGTTCACGTTCTGCCCCAGCGAACAGTTCTCTCCGATAACCGCTCCCTTCTGAATATGCGAGAAATGCCATATTTTAGTTCCTTTTCCCACCGTTGCACCCTCGTCTACATAGCTGCTGGGGTGAACGAAACAGTCATTCTTGTTGTCCATTGTTTTCTATGATTTGTTGTACGGTTTCCAGTACTTTTACTACTTCATAACCTGCCTCTCCGCTGTTTGTCCCGATGGTGGAGTCGAGATGCTCCACGAAGTACCTCAGTTCCTCTTCCAGGGGCATCTTCTTCTCGTAAGGGATGATTTCGTCCGGAGCTTCCACTTTGACGGGAACGCCGTTCTCGAAATCTATCCGCTTGTTGTAGAAACGGATTTCCTTCCCGTCCGCGGCATCGTCGAAGGAAAGCATGCCTTTACTGCCCGCCACCACCAGCAACTGCTGCTTGTAGGGATGAAGCCAGGATACGTAGATGTGGGCATGCACGTTGCCGGGATATTCCAGTTGCACCAGCGTACTGTCGTACACCCTGTCCTGGAGAAACTTCGCTCCTTTTGCCTCTATCCTGCATGCCGAAGCGCCCGTGAGGTAGTCCAGCACCGAAATATCGTGGGGCGCGAACGAGGGAAACACGCTTTCTTCCGTACGCACCGTACCCAGGTTCAGCCGGTTGGAATAAAGGTAGAAAAGCTTGCCCAGCCTGCCGCTGTCTATCACCTCTTTTATCTTACGGTACGCCGGATGAAACAGCAGGACATGCCCCACCATCAGACGCGCTCCCGTGCGTTGCGCCAGTTCCACCAGCTCGGCAGACTGCGCGGCGGTGAGCGTCATCGGCTTTTCCAGCATAACGTTCAGCCCTTTTTCCAGCAGTTTCCTGCCTGCCGGATAGTGAAGTTCCGCAGGAAGCGCAACCGTATATCCGTCGTAACCGCAGGCAATGGCTTCGTCCATGTCCGCATATCCCTTTATTCCGGGATACTGCTCCGTATACTCTTTCAGCCTGGCGGCATCCGCCTCTACCACTGCGGCAAGGCAACCCAGCCCCGCCAATGTGCGGATGTGGTTCTTTCCCCACCTGCCACCGCCGATAACACATATTTTTTTATCCATAAATTAAGAAGAATATTTAAACTGGCTCTAAAGCACTTCAATGTTGGTTCTCACTGCAACCGCCTTCATCACGTTCTTCGTGTCGAAAACGGCGGGTGCATGCCGTTGTACAAAATCGTAATCGACATTGGTGTGTGCGGCGGTCACAACCACAAGGTCGGTATTCCGCAGCAGTCCGGCGGAGAGGGCGGCTTCGCCTTTATGCGATTTGCCGTGATACCGGTACTCGGAGATGTAAGGGTCGTAGAAGGTGACCGACGCCCCTGTTTTCTCCAGCTCCTCGATGACACGCAGGGCGGGACTCTCGCGGTAATCGTCTATATCCTGCTTGTATGCCACGCCGATCACCAGCACTCTGGAGCCGTTCAATGCCTTGCGGTGGCGGTTGAGTATCTTGCCGCAACGCTCCACGGTGTATTCGGGCATGTGGTCGTTTATCATCATGGAAGCCTCGATCATCGATGTATGGAAGCCGTACTCGCGCGCCTTCCAGGTGAGATAATAGGGATCCAGGGGAATGCAATGCCCGCCCAGCCCCGGTCCAGGATAGAATGCGGTGAAGCCGAAAGGCTTGGTCTTGGCTGCCTCTATCACTTCCCAAAGGTCGATGTCCATGCGGTTGCACAGGATGGCCAGCTCGTTAATCAGCCCAATGTTGATATTACGGTAGGTGTTCTCCAAAATCTTGGTCATCTCCGCCACGGCAGGCGAAGAAACAACGTGCACCTTATCGCCCAGCACCGCTCCGTACATGGCGGCAATCACATCCTGGGCGTCCTTGCCTACGGCGCCTACCACCTTCGGCGTGTTCTTGGTTTTGTAAACCGCGTTGCCGGGATCTACCCGTTCGGGCGAAAAGCCCAGATAGAAATCCTTGCCGCACTTCAAGCCCGACCCGCTCTCAAGAATCGGCTTTATAAGCTCTTCGGTAGTGCCGGGATAGGTTGTGGACTCCAGCACCACGATGGTGCCTGCGGTCAGATGCCCGGCTATCGATTTCGCCGAACTCTCCACATAGCTGATGTCCGGTTCCTGGTGCACATCCAAAGGCGTAGGCACGCAGATGGCTACAAAATCCACATCTTTTATAAAGGAAAAATCGGAAGTGGCGCTGAGCGTACCGTTCCGTACCAGCTGCGCCAGCTCTGCATCGACCACATCGCCGATATAGTTGTGTCCGGCATTCACCAGTTTCACTTTTTCTTCCTGCACGTCGAAGCCGATAGTCCTGAAACCTGCCTTGGCTTTCTCTACGGCAAGGGGCAGGCCCACATAGCCCAAGCCCACGACGCCTACCGTGATTTTTCTTTCCGCAATGCGGGAAAGGAGTTTTTCTTTCATTATTGTCTGTTTTTTTAGATTAAAATACATGCAACCGGCTTATACGGCCCGAATGGCAGGCGGCTATTCCGTCACTTCGCAATACCAGCGGGAAATGCGCATCATCACCCCTACACCGGCAAGCGTCTTTATGAAATAGTAGCCGCCGCGGGCACGATGCAGCTTACCCGTTATCCCGGCAAAGGGCCCGTGAATGATACGGACGTTCTTGCCGGGTTTCGCTTCGGCCTCTTCGTGCGTTATATATAAGGTATCTTTAAAATCGGGGTCGCATAATATGCGGAACTCGGTCATCTGCTTGTCGGGTATCTCACAGGGATGCTTCGTTTCTTTGTCGCAAAGCACGCTGAAAGGAACATCGCACTCCTTAAGCATCGCAAGCGTTGCCTTGCGGCTCTCGTTTTTCTGTAAAAAGACCAGATTGTGGACTACCGGGACAAGTATTTTCCTTGTTTTCCCTTCTTTCTCCTTTTCAACATAGGTCATCGGAACAAAATGCACTTTCTTTCTCTCTTTTAAAAAATCACTGATTTTTAACTCCTGGCAGTTGAATGTGCGGACAGCATACCAGGGATTTTTTGTTGTTTGCTTGATTTGATCATCAAAATCGTCCATATCGGGCTTGATTATCTGTTAAAATCCACATGATGGAAAAATGCAAGTCCGATACGAAAAAACTGTATTGCAACGGAAAGGATATGCAACGTTATCAGGCCGCGGAACACGCGAACCTTACAAGTCCGGCGAATACGCTATGATGACATGAATAGAAAAATAAAACCGTAAACAATACATGAAATAAAGAAGAAAATCAAGGAAAAATCGGGGCACAGCCACTGCCGTCCGCAACCGGGAAAGCTCCCGCTACGGGCAGAACCATGCAAGAAAATATGTATCGGACTTAGGCTAAAAAAAGATAGACAACCCCTTCTCCCCGCCTCGTGGATATACGGCAGGAAAATGCGGTTATCAATAAGGATATAGCCTTTTTATACCACCTCTGTACAAGAGGTCACCTCTGTACAAGAGTGAGAACTCACAGAAATCGGAATAGAGCACTATAACGGCTGCAAAGATATGCAGATTAAATAAAATAAGCAAAAAAGAACTGCCTTTTTTTCAAGGCTGAAATATCTGTTCCAAGCCTTTTCCATGAGGGATACATGCGGCAACTGTTGATACTCAATATATTGAAAATTGTTGTACCTCTTGTACAGAGGAACGCTTCTTCAACACCTCATCCAAAAGCTTCTTATTGGCAGAATTCTGCTTTCCGTTCCCGATATCCTCCACATAAATCCGGGTAGTCTTTACATCGGTATGTCCGAGCGCCTGCGCTATGACAGACATGTCCACCGAGGACATGAAAGCCAGCGTAGCCCAGGTGTGGCGCGCCACGTACGAAGAGAGCGGCTTGTCTATCCCCGCCAGCTTTCCCAGAGTTTTCAGCGTCTTGTTATAATAGGAGAACTTGCGTTTGTACTCCCTGTACGCCGTATCTTCGTCCTGCGAAGTAAGAAAAGGGAACACATAGTCGCTGCCGTCCGACCGGTAACGGTTGATTATCTCCTGCATGCACGGCTCCAGCTTGATTTGCACCACCTGGTCGGTCTTGCGCCGGTGATACACAAGGATGCCGCCCTTTATCTGCGATTTCTTCAGGAAAGCCACATCCACAAAAGGCATGCCGCAGGCATAGAAGCAGAACAGGAACACGTCGCGCACCAGTTGCATAAACGAACCGGGCTTCACCTGCACGGCACGCAGCTTGTTGATATCCGCCTTCTCTATCGAACGTTTCCGGGTGCGGGAAATGCCCGTAAACACATTGCCGAAAGGTTCTTTCTGCTCCGTAAGCCCCTGCTCCACCGCCTTGTTGTAGACAGCACGCAAAGAGCGCATGTAGCAAGACAAGGTGTCCTTGCATATTCCCCTTCTCCGGAGCCATTCCCCGTAAGCGTCTATCAGCCTGCTGTCCACCTCGGCAAAGGAGATGTCCTTTTTGCCATGAAACGCAAGGAGCGAACGGAGCGCAGTGGCATAATTGCCCGCCGTACTGTGGCGGTGCATGAGACGGGTGCGCGCAATCTCCTCGCGGACAAACCCGGAGAAACTGCCGGAAACGGCGGGAGACTCTTCCTTTTTCCTTTTCCGGCACGGAGAGCCGCCGTCGCGCCGGATACTTATCTTGAATACAATACAGATTTTAAACATGACTTTTCATTTTAACGAGAATTAAACACAAACCGCCAAGTCCGTACAGCGCAAAATCCGTACAGGCCTTGCCAACGGCGAAAGTAATGGAAAAAGAATAAAAGTTCCCGGAGATTTTCATAACCCATATTTTTTTTGCAACTTTACACTCTCGAAAAGTAAAACGAATATCAACGATATGGAAAACAGAAGTTTAGTCACTATCGCCGAACACAGCAAAGAGAAAATCCTCTATATGCTCAATATGGCGAAAGAGTTCGAGGCAAAACCCAACAGGCATCTGCTCGACGGTAAAGTTGTCGCCACCCTATTTTTCGAGCCGTCCACCCGCACCCGCTTAAGCTTTGAAACCGCCGCCAACCGGCTCGGTGCACGTGTCATCGGCTTTAGCGACCCCAAAGCTACCAGCTCGTCCAAAGGCGAGACACTGAAAGATACCATCAAGATGGTAAGCAACTATGCCGACATCATCGTAATGCGCCACTACCTGGAAGGAGCCGCACGCTATGCCAGCGAAGTAACCACAGTGCCCATCGTCAATGCCGGAGACGGAGCCAACCAGCATCCCTCGCAAACGATGCTCGACCTCTACTCCATCTACAAGACGCAAGGTACGCTGGAGAACCTGAACATCTACCTGGTAGGCGATTTGAAATACGGCCGCACCGTACACTCCCTGCTGATGGCCATGCGGCACTTCAACCCCACCTTTCATTTCATCGCTCCCGAAGAACTGAAAATGCCGGAAGAGTACAAGATTTACTGCCGCGAACACGACATCAGATTTGTGGAGCACACCGACTTTACGGAAGAGATAATAGCCGATGCGGACATCCTTTACATGACCCGTGTGCAACGCGAACGCTTCACCGACCTCATGGAGTACGAACGTGTGAAGAATATCTATATCCTGCGCAACAAAATGCTGGAACATACCCGCCCCAACCTGCGCATCCTGCATCCGCTGCCCCGTGTCAACGAGATAGCCCTCGATGTGGACGACAACCCGAAGGCATACTATTTCCAGCAGGCGCAAAACGGACTTTATGCACGCGAAGCCATTCTGTGCGATGTGCTTGGCATTACGCTGGACGACGTTAAGTAAAGTATAAGGAAGTATATTACTGGTTTTATTTAGGAGACATGAAAAAACAAGAATTGCAGGTGGCCGCATTGGAAAACGGCACTGTCATCGACCATATACCCTCTGAGAAGCTGTTTACAGTAGTATCATTGCTGGGACTGGAGCAGATGAACAACAACATTACTATCGGTTTCAACCTCAAAAGCAAGAAGCTGGGAACAAAGGGTATCATCAAAATAGCGGATAAGTTCTTCTGCGACGATGAGATAAACCGCATTGCCGTAGTTGCCCCCAACGTAAAGCTGAACATCATCCGCGACTACGAAGTGGTGGAGAAACGTGAAGTGAAACTGCCCGACGAATTGCGCGGCATCGTAAAATGCGCCAATCCCAAGTGCATCACCAACAACGAACCGATGCCTACCCTATTTCATGTGGTGGACAAGGAGAACTGCGTAATCAAATGCCACTATTGCGAGAAAGAACAGACAAGAGAGGACATAGAGATAATCTGATGAAAGAAGACTGGAAACCGGGAACCATGATTTATCCGCTGCCCGCCGTACTGGTGAGCTGCGGAAGCACCCCGGAAGAATATAACATACTGACCGTTGCATGGACGGGAACCATTTGTACAAACCCGCCCATGTGCTACATTTCCGTGCGGCCGGAACGTCACTCCTACGACATCATCAAGCGCAACATGGAGTTTGTCATCAACCTGACAACCAAGGATATGGCGCGCGCCACCGACTGGTGCGGCGTACGTTCGGGCAAGAACTACAACAAATTCGAGGAGATGAAGCTGACACCCGGCAAAAGTACCGTTGTCAGCGCCCCGCTCATCGAGGAGTCTCCCTTGTGCATCGAGTGCAGGGTAAAGGAAATCGTCGCCCTTGGCTCGCACGACATGTTCATTGCCGATGTGGTGAATGTACGCGCCGACACCTCCCACCTGAATACGGAAACCGGAAAACTGGAGCTGGCAGAATCCAACCTGCTGGTCTACGTGCATGGCGGCTATTACGGACTGGGAGAGAAAATCGGGAAATTCGGCTGGTCGGTAGAGAAGAAAAAGTAATAAATAAAAATTGATTATGGGAAGAAGATGGTTACTTTTCGGGGTTTGTTTGCTGGCCTTCTCCACAGCCATGTGGGGACAACTGCCGGTTGTGCCCGGAACGGATAAACCGGAACACCCCCAGCACACCCACCGCCACGACCGGCGGGTGAACTTCGGTATCAAGGGCGGGTTTACCTCTTCGCTCTTCCTCGTATCGGATTTAGTGCTGAACGGTACTGTCATCGACGAGGTGCAGAATAACTATAAGATAGGTTATTTCGGCTCGTTCTTCATGCGGATAAACTTCAATCGCCACTTCCTGCAACCGGAACTGTCGTACACGATAAACCGCTGCAACATCACCTTCGAGAAGCCGCTGCCCGAAGACGCACCCGAAAGCAGCATACCCGAAATGGCCTCTATCACCTCGTCCATCCACAGCTTTGAGATTCCCGTAATCTACGGATACAACATCATTAAGGAAGGGCCTTACAGCCTTGCCGTATTCGGCGGACCGAAAATACGCTACATCTGGGACAGGCAGAGCAAGGTCACTTTCGAGAATTTCGACCAGCGGGACATCGAGGAGGAACTCTATCCGCTGAACGTCAGCCTCACCGCCGGCGTTGCCGTAACGATTTCCCGTATCTTCTTCGATTTCCGCTACGACATCGGACTGCACAACATTTCAAAGCGCATCAGCTACAAGCCGGTCTATGACGAAAATGCCGGCGAGGAAGTGCCTCTTGCCAACCAGATACGTTTTCACAGGCGGGAGAATGTTCTGAGTTTTTCGCTTGGAGTGTTCTTTTGACAGGAAATTTCTTACTTTTCTTACAGTTTATTCATTTTTTTCTTCTAAATTTGTACGTTGTACGCTTAATAAGAGAATATAGTATTATCAAACCTATCTAATAAGCAAGAATGAAAAGAGACGATTTAATTTTCGATATCATCGAAAAAGAGCATCAACGTCAGCTCAAAGGTATTGAACTGATTGCATCAGAGAACTTCGTAAGTGATCAGGTTATGCAGGCAATGGGTTCCTGCCTCACCAACAAGTATGCAGAAGGTTATCCCGGCAAACGCTACTACGGCGGTTGCGAAGTCGTAGACCAAAGCGAGCAGATTGCCATCGACCGCCTGAAACAGATTTTCGGCGCAGAATGGGCAAACGTACAGCCGCACTCAGGTGCACAGGCCAACGCTGCCGTATTCCTCGCAGTGCTGAACCCAGGCGACAAATTCATGGGCCTCAACCTTGCACACGGCGGTCACCTTTCTCACGGTTCGTCAGTGAATACTTCCGGCATTATCTACACTCCCTGCGAGTACAACCTCAATAAGGAAACAGGACGCGTGGACTACGACCAGATGGAAGAAGTGGCCCTGCGCGAGAAACCGAAAATGATTATCGGCGGCGGTTCTGCCTATTCACGCGAATGGGACTACAAACGCATGCGCGAAATAGCCGACAAGATAGGTGCTATCCTGATGGTAGACATGGCACACCCTGCCGGACTGATTGCCGCCGGCGAACTGGACAATCCCGTGAAATATGCCCATATCGTGACCTCTACCACCCATAAGACACTCCGCGGTCCTCGTGGCGGTGTCATCATGATGGGCAAGGACTTCCCCAACCCCTGGGGCAAGAAAACACCGAAGGGCGAAATCAAGATGATGTCCCAATTGCTCGACTCTGCCGTATTCCCCGGCATTCAGGGCGGCCCGCTGGAACATGTCATTGCTGCGCATATTTCTCTACGGCTTCCAGTCCATATTCCGAACAGGTCGGAAAATAAGGACATTTCGTTGTCTTTAAAGGAGACAGATACCGCCGGTAGAATTTTATCATTGCGATCAGAATAGTTTTCATCATTTTCAATTCGATTGATCGGCTTCACATTCCGTTTTTGTTTCTTCTTTCATAATGTGGTGAAGCCTTCCAAGGTGTAATACTGCGCTCTCCATCTGTTCAAATGAAATGGATGCTGCAGAAGCCCGCGCTGTGATTACTATATTTAAACCACTATTAAATATATCCTCATGTAATCGATAGCTTTCCTTTACGAGCCTTTTCACGCGATGCCGAACCACGCTGTTGCCGACTTTTTTACTTACGGAAATCCCGAGCAGGTTTTCATCCTGATGATTCTCCAATACATACATGACCAAATACCTGTTGGCGCGGGAAACGCCTTTTTTGTAAACCTCCTGGAACTGCCGGTTCTTTCTCAACGACTGCGTAAATCTCATGAAATTGTCTCCATAGAGAAAATAGGCCACAAAACTGCGGCCTATGCGGATAATCTCTTTCTTCCTTTTGCTCTTCTGGCTGCTAATACTTTTCTGCCGCCAGCACTGCTCATTCTTGCTCTGAAGCCGTGTACTTTGGAACGCTGCCTTTTCTTAGGCTGAAATGTCATCTTCATGAAAGCTACACCTCCCTTTCAGGCCTTATCTGCTATAAGGCATATTTATGACATGTATCGGAAAATATCATTGACATTATATAGGCAGAAATTCGATAAGTCAAGCAATTTCCTGTATTTTAAAGGATTTTTGAACCTGGAAAATTTTTCTACAGAAATCTTTTCAAAATCGTTATTTTACACAATACAAGATATTGTTATCGGCAAAATTATTTTTCCACAAGATCTAGTTTATAAACATCTGTGGATTTTCGAATCCACAGATCCACAGATTTACATAACATTATCCACAAAATGTGGAAAACTTGTGGATAACCCATTATTTATCCCCACTCTACCCACAGAATCCCCAGAAAATACAATGTGTATATGTGTATTCCACTTATCCACATAATCCTCATAATTATCCACGTCAACTACTCTCTGTTTGGGGATATCCACAGCTTTTGTGGACATGATCCGTGGAGTAATTAACATTTGCCATTTTTGAACAATTCGTTTATTATAGAATAGAATAAATCTCAAAGGGGATTTTATACCCTTTTTTGGGGTTTCTTTAGTGACGGTCACAGATGAGGAGGCTTTTTATGCATTTTATTGGGGAAAACTGGGAGATGATCAAGCAGACAATCCACACGGAATATGATCTTACCAACATTTCCTATAATACCTGGATTGAACCCCTGCAGTTTTATGATGTAAAGGATGATACTGTCTACATCCAGATTCCGACCGGACAGGCTCATGCCCTCAACTACATCTCCAACAAGTACAGCAATTATTTTAAGGTAACCATTTCCGAGATGATGGATCATGATTACGATATTTCATTCATCCTCGAAAAAGAGAAGGCCGCCGATACGGATACCGATTTAAAGTCTCCCTCTTCTAATATAAATAACATCAATTACGAACAGGCGAATTTAAACCCCAAGTACAAGTTCGACACCTTCATTGTCGGCAATAACAATAAATTCGCTCATTCCGCCTGTCTCGCAGTTGCGGAATCTCCCGGAAATGCCTACAATCCGCTGTTTATCTACGGCGGTGCCGGTCTGGGAAAGACGCATCTGATGCATTCCATTGCACATTTTATTCAATCGACACATCCTGCATTGAAGGTTCTGTATGTTTCCTCAGAGACATTTACAAATGAATTGATTGAGGCGATCAGAAACGGAAATAACATGGCCATGAGCCGTTTCCGGGAAAAATACCGCAGTATGGATGTGCTGCTGATTGATGATGTGCAATTTATTATTGGAAAAGAAAGTACGCAGGAAGAATTTTTCCATACGTTCAATCATCTGCACAATGCCGGAAAGCAGATCGTCATTTCCAGCGACAAACCGCCAAAGGATATGACGACATTGGAGGCGCGTCTGCGGACAAGATTTGAATGGGGACTGATCGCAGATATTTCGGTGCCGGATTACGAGACACGTATGGCGATTCTTTATAAGAAAATAGAACTGGACCAACTGGAAAGATATCAGATTCCGGATGAGGTGATCCAGTATATTGCGATGAACATCAAGACCAATATCCGGGAACTGGAAGGCTCACTTAACAAGCTGATCGCATTATACCGGATCGGTGGAAGAAAGAACTTTGATGTTTCTCTGGCGGCAGAGGCACTGAAGGATATGATCGCACCGGACGAGAGCCACAAGGTGACGCCGGAGCTGGTTCTGGATGTTGTCTCCGATCATTTTAATGTTTCCGTTTCTGAACTTAAGGGGAGTCGGAGAAATGCAAGAACGGCCGGAGCCAGACAGATCGTGATGTACCTGTGCAGGCAGATGACGGATGCGTCTCTTCAAAGTATCGGTGATCTGCTCGGAGGGCGTGATCATTCCACTGTGAACCACGGTGTGGACAAGATTGCCCGGGATGTGGAAAAAGATGAGACTTTGAGAAATACGATCGAGATCATTCAGAAGAAAATCAGCCCGCTGTAGAAAAGTTTTCCATGATCTGCCAGGGAAGAAAAAGAACTGTCCACGGACTTGTCAAAGCCTTAAATCCTTTCGGATCAAGGCCTTAAAGTACTTGTCCACAATTCAACAGATACTACTAAGATAACTACGGATTTATTTTATATAAATATATATTTTGCGCGTCGAAAGGAGTTTTACACATTATGAAAATCAGATGTCTTAAATCAGATCTTGTGAAAGGGGTCAGCATTGTATCAAAGGCTGTTCCGACAAAGACAACCATGCCGATCCTGGAATGCATTCTGATAGATGCAACTACAGATATTATCAAACTTACAGCGAACGATATGGAGCTTGGGATCGAGACTGTGATCAGAGGGCAGATCGATGAGAAGGGAATGATCGCACTGGATGCGAGGATTTTCTCAGATATCGTAAGAAAGCTTCCTGATAATGAAATCGTGATTGAAAGTGGAGTGAACTTTCAGACGCTCATTACCTGTGAAAAAGCAAAATTCAATATTTCCGGTAAATCCGGTGAAGATTTTTCTTATCTGCCGTATATTGAGAGAGAAAATCCGGTTTCCATTTCCCAGTTCACACTGAAAGAAGTGATCCGCCAGACCATTTTCTCAATTGCAGACAACGACAGCAACAAACTGATGACACTTGGTCTGCCGCACAGTGATGTGTTCCGTCAGGCGAAAGATGTCGCTGAGAGCGATCGCGGCTTCTCGCTGGCGCAAAAAATGGTAGGCCGTGCCTGTGGCGTGAAAGGCATTCGTCCGGGCGCGTACTGCGAACCGAAAATGACTTCTGTAGGCTCTCAGGACACCACCGGCCCGATGACCCGTGATGAACTGAAAGACCTGGCGTGCCTGGGCTTCTCGGCTGACCTGGTGATGCAGTCTTTCTGCCACACCGCGGCGTATCCGAAGCCAGTTGACGTGAACACGCACCACACGCTGCCGGACTTCATTATGAACCGTGGCGGTGTGTCGCTGCGTCCGGGCGATGGCGTCATCCACTCCTGGCTGAACCGTATGCTGCTGCCGGATACCGTCGGTACCGGTGGTGACTCCCATACCCGTTTCCCGATCGGTATCTCTTTCCCGGCGGGTTCTGGTCTGGTGGCATTTGCAGCCGCAACAGGCGTAATGCCGCTGGATATGCCGGAATCCGTTCTGGTGCGCTTCAAAGGCAAAATGCAGCCGGGCATCACCTTGCGCGATCTGGTACACGCCATTCCGCTGTATGCCATCAAACAAGGTCTGCTGACCGTTGAGAAGAAAGGCAAGAAAAACATCTTCTCTGGCCGCATTCTGGAAATTGAAGGTCTGCCGGATCTGAAAGTTGAGCAGGCCTTTGAGCTGACCGATGCGTCCGCCGAGCGTTCTGCTGCCGGTTGTACCATCAAGCTGAACAAAGAACCGATCATCGAATACCTGAACTCTAACATCGTCCTGCTGAAGTGGATGATCGCGGAAGGTTACGGCGATCGTCGTACCCTGGAACGTCGTATTCAGGGCATGGAAAAATGGCTGGCGAATCCTGAGCTGCTGGAAGCCGATGCAGATGCGGAATACGCGGCAGTGATCGACATCGATCTGGCGGATATTAAAGAGCCAATCCTGTGTGCTCCGAACGACCCGGATGACGCGCGTCCGCTGTCTGCGGTACAGGGTGAGAAGATCGACGAAGTGTTTATCGGTTCCTGCATGACCAACATCGGTCACTTCCGTGCTGCGGGTAAACTGCTGGATGCGCATAAAGGCCAGTTGCCGACCCGCCTGTGGGTGGCACCGCCAACCCGTATGGACGCCGCACAGTTGACTGAAGAAGGCTACTACAGCGTCTTCGGTAAGAGCGGGGCTCGTATCGAGATCCCGGGCTGTTCCCTGTGTATGGGTAACCAGGCGCGTGTGGCAGACGGCGCGACGGTGGTTTCCACCTCTACCCGTAACTTCCCGAACCGTCTGGGTACTGGCGCGAATGTCTTCCTGGCTTCTGCGGAACTGGCTGCTGTTGCGGCGCTGATTGGCAAACTGCCGACGCCGGAAGAGTACCAGACCTACGTGGCGCAGGTAGATAAAACAGCCGTTGATACTTACCGTTATCTGAACTTCAACCAGCTTTCTCAGTACACCGAGAAAGCCGATGGGGTGATTTTCCAGACTGCGGTTTAAAAAGTCAGCGCACGCGCTGCGCATAAACGACACAATGCCCGGTGAATGAGATTCCCGGGCATTTTTTTATTTCTAAACCATCGCCGTTCCGCTGTTTTTCTCCGGTAAGGCTGCGATAATTACATCAATGGCGCAATGCGATTTCGGTGCATTGCCGGGAGCAGAGGAACACACTATGGATTACGAATTTCTGCGCGATATTACCGGAGTGGTAAAGGTGCGTATGTCCATGGGGCATGAAGTGGTCGGGCACTGGTTTAATGAAGAGGTGAAAGAAAACCTGGCCTTGCTTGATGAAGTGGAACAAGTAGCGCACGCACTGAAAGGTAGCGAACGGTCCTGGCAACGGGCAGGGCATGAATACACCCTGTGGATGGACGGTGAAGAGGTGATGGTTCGCGCCAATCAACTGGAATTCGCTGGCGATGAAATGGAAGAAGGGATGAACTACTACGACGAAGAAAGCCTGTCGCTATGCGGCGTTGAGGATTTTCTGCAGGTCGTGGCGGCTTACCGCAATTTCGTGCAGCAGAAGTAAATAAATCTGGCGGAGCCTGGGAGCTCCGCCAGAACCGTTAAACAGCTGGCATATTGCGCCCGTAATAAATCTCGCGCATTTCTTTCCACAGCGCAGCGGTAATTTCCTGGCGCTCGCTGTCGGTTAAATCTTCCGGTTTGGTGTGGAACATGTAGTGCTTAAGGTCGAACTCTTTAAGCAACATCTTGGTATGGAAGATATTTTCCTGATAGACGTTTACATCCACCATGTCATACAGCGCCTTCATATCGTCAGACATAAAGTTCTGAATCGAATTAATCTCATGGTCGATAAAGTGCTTCATACCGTTAATGTCGCGGGTAAAACCGCGCACGCGATAATCAATGGTTACGATATCGGACTCAAGCTGGTGGATCAGGTAATTCAGCGCCTTCAGCGGAGAAATCACGCCGCAGGTAGAGACTTCAATATCGGCGCGGAAGGTACATAAACCGCCTTCAGGATGACTTTCCGGGTAGGTATGTACGCAAATATGACTTTTATCGAGATGGGCAACGACCGTTTCTGGCAGTGGGCCGGGGTGTTCTGTTTTGTCGATAAGTTTCGGATCGACCGGTTCTTCACTCACCAGAATAGTGACGCTGGCACCCTGTGGTTCGTAATCCTGGCGGGCGATGTTAAGAATATTGGCCCCGATAATGGAACAGGTTTCTGACAGGATTTCGGTCAGACGGTTGGCATTATAGAGTTCATCGATATAAGCAATATAACCGTCGCGCTCTTCGGCAGTTTTGGCGTAGCAGATATCGTAAATACAAAAACTCAGACTTTTGGTCAGATTATTAAAGCCATGCAGTTTCAGTTTTTTCAATTTCTTATCTTCTCCTTAGGACGGCTGTGAAGCCAGTGCGTCTTTCAGATACTGGGGTAAGGCAAAAGCTGCCGTATGGACTGCCGGATTGTAATAACGGCATTTCAGGCCAGAGGCGAGAAAACGCGCCTGAATAATTTCGGTTGAGAGATGGCGTAAGGCGTCGTTATCTGTCGCCCAGGCAAAAGTCATGATACCGCCGTAATAGGTCGGGATCGCCGCCTGATAAAAGCCAACGTCGCTGAAGTAATGGCTGAGTTTGCGATGGCTGTCGATGGCTTCTTCCTGCTGTAAAAAGCAGACGCCGTTTTGTGCGACGAAGATACCGCCAGGATTCAGGCAACGTTTGCAGCCTTCATAAAATGCCGAAGTGAAAAGGCTTTCGCCGGGACCGATAGGATCGGTGCAGTCGGAGATAATGACATCAAAGGTCTGGCTGGTTTGATTAACGAAATTGATGCCATCATCTATCACCAGCTTAAAGCGCGGATCGTCGTAGCTACCGGCGTTATGGTTGGGTAGATACTGACGGCAGAACGATACGACACCCGCATCGATTTCCACCATCGTGATTGACTCAACGTTTTTATGTCGGGTTACTTCACGCAGCATGGCACCGTCGCCGCCGCCGATAATCAGCACATGTTTCGCGTGACCGTGGGCCAGTAGCGGAACATGGGTCATCATCTCATGATAGATAAACTCGTCGCGCTCGGTGGTTTGTACTACGCCATCCAGCGCCATTACGCGACCAAATGCAGCGTTCTCAAAAATGATCAGATCCTGGTGATCGGTCTTTTCATGATACAGAACGTTATCTACCGCAAAGTACTGCCCAAACTGGTCGTGTAGCGTTTCATGCCACTGTTTTTTTTCGGCCATGGGTTGATACCTCCTTTGTTAACACCCGTAAAAAAAGGGCGCAACATAATAGCTAACATTGACCGCGGATGCACGGTCAATATTTCTACAAAAAGGTATCAGGGATTATTTGACGTAGGCAAGCAGGCTTAAGGAATCGCGGGCCAGGGCTTTGCATTTTTTAGCGACGGGAATGCCAATGCCGCTGAGATCGCGGTAGCTGTCTTCACCGAGGGCTTTCATGTCGAAGGTGTCGTAATTACTGAGGTCCCACTGGTTTTGCTGAGCGAAAAAGACCAGTGCGCGACGAATTTGCCCGTTAGGTAAGTTCTGGTAACCACAATCGTTCTTCAGAAAGACAAAAACTGCCGTTAAATCGGCCATATCTTCGGCTTCAGACTCGCTGAGCGCGTAACTGTTTGCGCAGACGGCCATCAGGCTGCCGAATAACACTGTTCTGAAAAACGTCTTCATTGCTTCTACCAGGGGCTTAAAGAAGATAAACGTTAGCACACTGCGAGCGAGGCGACGACCATTATTGTCGATTAAATTGTGTCTGCGGCTTGACCTTCCCGTAAGGGGAAGGACTATGCTCAACGTTTGATTTTGTTTCGCCTGCTTAAGAATAAGGAAATAACTATGCAACGTCGTGATTTCTTGAAATATTCCGTCGCACTGGGTGTGGCTTCAGCCTTGCCACTGTGGAGCCGTGCAGTCTTTGCGGCGGAACGCCCAACGTTACCGATCCCTGATTTGCTCACGGCCGATGCCCGTAATCGCATTCAGTTAACTATTGGCGCAGGTCAGTCTACCTTTGGCGAGAAAACTGCAACTACCTGGGGCTATAACGGCAATCTGCTGGGGCCGGCGGTGAAATTACAGCGCGGCAAAGCGGTAACGGTTGATATCTATAACCAACTGACGGAAGAGACGACGTTGCACTGGCACGGGCTGGAAGTACCGGGTGAAGTGGACGGCGGCCCCCAGGGAATTATTCCGCCAGGTGGCAAGCGCTCGGTGACGTTGAACGTTGATCAACCTGCCGCTACCTGCTGGTTCCATCCACATCAACATGGCAAGACCGGGCGACAGGTGGCGATGGGGCTGGCTGGTCTGGTGGTGATTGAAGATGACGAGATCCTGAAATTAATGCTGCCAAAACAGTGGGGTATCGATGATGTTCCGGTGATCGTTCAGGATAAGAAATTTAGCGCCGACGGGCAGATTGATTATCAACTGGATGTGATGACCGCCGCCGTGGGCTGGTTTGGCGATACGTTGCTGACCAACGGTGCAATCTACCCGCAACACGCTGCCCCGCGTGGTTGGCTGCACCTGCGTTTGCTCAATGGCTGTAATGCCCGCTCGCTCAATTTCGCCACCAGCGACAATCGCCCGCTTTATGTGATTGCCAGCGACGGTGGTCTGCTACCTGAACCGGTGAAGGTGAACGAGCTGCCGGTGCTGATGGGCGAGCGTTTTGAAGTGCTGGTGGAGGTTAACGACAACAAACCCTTTGACCTGGTGACGCTGCCGGTCAGCCAGATGGGGATGGCGATTGCACCGTTTGACAAGCCGCATCCGGTAATGCGGATTCAGCCGATTGCTATTAGTGCCTCCGGTGCTTTGCCAGACACATTAAGTAGCCTGCCTGCGTTACCTTCGCTGGAAGGGCTGACGGTACGCAAGCTGCAACTTTCTATGGACCCGATGCTCGATATGATGGGGATGCAGATGCTAATGGAGAAATATGGCGATCAGGCGATGGCCGGAATGGATCACAGCCAGATGATGGGCCATATGGGGCACGGCAATATGAATCATATGAACCACGGCGGGAAGTTCGATTTCCACCATGCCAATAAAATCAACGGTCAGGCGTTTGATATGAATAAGCCGATGTTTGCGGCGGCGAAAGGGCAGTACGAACGTTGGGTTATCTCTGGCGTGGGCGACATGATGCTGCATCCGTTCCATATTCACGGCACGCAGTTCCGTATCTTGTCAGAAAATGGCAAACCGCCAGCGGCTCATCGCGCGGGCTGGAAAGATACCGTTAAGGTAGAAGGCAATGTCAGTGAAGTGCTGGTGAAGTTTAATCACGACGCACCGAAAGAACATGCTTATATGGCGCACTGCCATCTGCTGGAGCATGAAGATACGGGGATGATGTTAGGGTTTACGGTATAAAAAGACCGTATTCGGAAATATGCCCGGATCTCTCCGGGCATTAAACTGATGACAAACGCAAATCTGCCTGATGCGCTACGCTTATCAGGCCTACGTTACCTGTGCAATCAATTGATTTTGCACAATTTTGTAGGCTGGATAAGGCGTTCACGCCGCATCCGGCATGAACAACGCGCACGTTGTCAGCAATCT
>OGWT01000710.1_pt1 | contig 26786 bp, 25 predicted proteins | sample 1576101 | NCBI WGS metagenome assembly OGWT01 (sample SAMEA3541481, study PRJEB24748) | human gut metagenome | biome: human gut; feature: human-associated habitat; material: faeces | place: China | collected 2012 | reverse complement strand
ATGCGAAGGTGGCGGAATTGGTAGACGCGCTAGCTTCAGGTGTTAGTGTCCTTACGGACGTGGGGGTTCAAGTCCCCCCCCTCGCACCACGACTTTAAAGAATTGAACTAAAAATTCAAAAAGCAGTATTTCGGCGAGTAGCGCAGCTTGGTAGCGCAACTGGTTTGGGACCAGTGGGTCGGAGGTTCGAATCCTCTCTCGCCGACCAATTTTGAACCCCGCTTCGGCGGGGTTTTTTGTTTTCTGTGCATTCCATCACTCTCCCTTCGCAATAAACGCCCGTAGTAACTCCTTGCCACACGGTATGATTTCGCCCTTAACGTATTGAAGGATGACTTCAGGCAAGGAGCGACCATGCTGCAACAGGTTCCAACGCGTGCTTTTCATGTGATGGCGAAACCGAGCGGTTCCGATTGTAATCTGAACTGTGACTACTGTTTTTATCTCGAAAAACAATCCCTTTACCGCGAAAAGCCAGTCACGCATATGGACGATGACACGCTGGAAGCGTATGTCCGTCACTATATCGCTGCCAGCGAACCGCAAAACGAAGTGGCTTTTACCTGGCAGGGCGGCGAACCAACGCTACTCGGGCTGGAGTTTTACCGCCGTGCCGTAGCGCTACAGGCGAAATATGGTGCTGGCAGGAAGATAAGTAACAGCTTCCAGACTAACGGCGTGCTGCTGGATGACGAATGGTGCGCGTTTCTCGCGGAGCATCATTTTCTTGTTGGTTTATCGCTGGATGGCCCGCCTGAGATCCACAATCAATATCGCGTGACTAAAGGTGGCAGACCCACGCATAAGCTGGTGATGCGTGCCCTGACGTTCCTGCAAAAACATCATGTCGACTATAACGTGCTGGTCTGCGTTAATCGCACCAGCGCGCAGCAACCGTTGCAGGTATATGATTTTTTGTGCGATGCGGGAGTGGAATTCATCCAGTTTATTCCGGTGGTCGAGCGCCTGGCTGATGAAACGGCTGCCCGCGAAGGACTGAAATTGCATGCGCCTGGTGATATTCAGGGTGAGCTAACGGAATGGTCGGTGCGCCCCGAGGAGTTCGGTGAATTTCTGGTGGCGATATTCGACCACTGGATTAAACGCGACGTCGGCAAGATTTTCGTGATGAATATCGAATGGGCGTTTGCCAATTTTGTCGGTGCGCCGGGTGCGGTTTGCCATCATCAGCCAACCTGTGGGCGCTCGGTGATTGTTGAGCACAATGGCGATGTTTACGCCTGCGATCACTATGTTTATCCGCAATATCGACTGGGGAATATGCACCAGCAAACAATTGCAGAAATGATCGATTCCCCGCAACAGCAGGTGTTTGGTGAAGATAAATTTAAGCAGTTACCGGCGCAGTGTCGCAGTTGTAACGTGTTAAAAGCATGTTGGGGAGGCTGCCCGAAACACCGCTTCATGCTCGATGCCAGCGGTAAACCGGGGCTGAATTATTTGTGTGCCGGATATCAGCGTTATTTCCGCCATCTACCGCCATATCTTAAAGCTATGGCTGATTTGCTGGCACACGGTCGTCCGGCCAGCGACATTATGCATGCGCATTTGCTGGTGGTGAGTAAGTAAAAAAGCGGCCATTTTGTGGCCGCCTGCGGTTGATTGCCGGATGCGGCGTAAACGCCTTATCCGGCCTACATGATCGTGCAAATTCAATAAATTGCAGCGTTCTGTAGGCTGGATAAGATGCGTCAGCATCGCATCCGGCAAAGGCAGATCTCAGCGATAGCGCCGACTTAATCAGATTTAATCTGCGCGCGTGGTGGATATTTTTTCAGGATCTCCATATACGCGTGCATTTCGGTCTGTAGCGGTACACCCATCGGAATATGGCGCACGCCGATAGAGTCGCTCTCCTGCGGATCGGTGTAGAGGTTAAACACCGACGATCCGGCTGTTTGCATTACTGTGCCGGTGAATCCACCCTGATATCCGCTCTGGGTATAAGCGTAAGGTTGCTGAATCTGGACGTGATACTTGAATTCATCCATACGCACAGCAGCGAGTTTACCGTTGAGGAAGTAGTGCTCGGCCTTACGGTTAGACTGACCATTTGTTCCCAGGAAGAAAGATGTCTGGTCCACACCATCGATAAAGGTGGTTTTCGGCACTAAATTCGCCACTTTCGCGCCAGGATGCCCTGCCAGATCCAGCGCGGTAGGGAAGAGATCTGCCAGATCGACAATACCGTCAGATTTACGCGGTTGGATCATCCCTTTCCAGTACACGAAAGTCGGAACGCGAACGCCGCCTTCCCAGGTAGATCCTTTCGCACCACGGAACGGTGTGCGTCCGTGCGGCGGTACTTCGGCTTCCGGTCCGTTATCGGAGGTAAAGACAATCAGCGTGTTATCAAGCTGACCGTTTTTCTCCAGTGCTTTATACAGATTAGCGAACACATCGTTCATTTCCACCATGCAGTCGCCATACGAGGTGCGTGCCGGAGAGCTACCCGCATATTTGGCGTTCGGGTAGTTATCGAAGTGACAGCCGCGAGTGCCGTAATAGAGGAAGAAAGGCTTATCACTCTTCGCCATCTTGTCGAGGAACTTAACGCCATATTCCATCCAGCGTTGATCCAGATCTTCCATATATTTCGGCGTAATGTCGGCAATGGCCTGTTGTTCGCCGCCGCGCACCGCATGAACGTCATCTTTGCTAAATGGTAATTGCTTGATGTATTCAGAACGGTCCGGACTCAGGGCCACTTCCGGGTTTACGTGAACATCGCGCCATTCGGTGTACATATCAGACACCGAGTTAAAGCCACGGAAATCATCAAAGCCAACGTTCTGCGGCTGCGACTCTTTGTTTTCCCCCATATGCCATTTCCCGATGGCCTGGGTGACGTAGCCCTGATCGTGCAGCAGTTGCGGCAGCGTGGTTAACCCTTGCAGCCCGCCCGGTTGCCCATACATTGGCGGCATCAGAATGCCGTGGTGGATGGAGTATTGTCCGGTGAGAATAGTGGCGCGGGTTGGGGAAGAGCTTGGTTGAGAATACGCCGAAGTTAAAATCAGCCCCTGGCTGGCAACGGCGTCGATATCTGGTGTAGGGTTACCTACCGCCACGCCGCCACCGTTAAAACCGACGTCCATCCAGCCCACATCGTCCAGCAAGAAAACAACCACATTCGGTTTCTTACCGGTTTTTTTCTCAAGTTCTGCCAGCTTCTGCTGGGTTTCTTTATCCTGCGCCGGATGCTGCATTACTGGCATCATGTTGTCGGCAATAGTGGTCGCCGGTTTAACCAGATACTGGTTTGGGTGATCGTATCCGGCAAAGCCTTTGCGTGCGGTGGCAGTTGACGGGGTATCTGCTGCGCTGGCCATGAGAGGAAGAGCGGCGGCGACAGCAACAACAAGAAGTTTGGGTGAAAACGAAAATTCCATGCAAAATGCTCCGGTTTCATGTCAACAAAATGATGACGTAATTAAGCATTGATAATTGAGATCCCTCTCCCTGACAGGATGATTACATAAATAATAGTGATAAAAATAAATTATTTATTTATCCAGAAAATGAATTAGAAAATCAGGAGAGCATTTTCAATCCTACCTCTGTCACAGTTGATATGTAAGGCAGGTTTATTATATCGCGTTGATTATTGATGCTGTTTTTAGTTTTAACGGCAATTAATATATGTGTTATTAATTGAATGAATTTTATCATTCATAATAAGTATGTGTAGGATCAAGCTCAGGTTAAATATTCACTCAGGAAGTTATTACTCAGGAAGCAAAGAGGATTACAGAATTATCTCATAACAAGTGTTAAGGGATGTTATTTCCCGATTCTCTGTGGCATAATAAACGAGTAGATGCTCATTCCATCTCTTATGTTCGCCTTAGTGCCTCATAAACTCCGGAATGACGCAGAGCCGTTTACGGTGCTTATCGTCCACTGACAGATGTCGCTTATGCCTCATCAGACACCATGGACACAACGTTGAGTGAAGCACCCACTTGTTGTCATACAGACCTGTTTTAACGCCTGCTCCGTAATAAGAGCAGGCGTTTTTTTATGTCTCAGGAAGGCCCCGGAGGTGCTTGCCTCCGGGTGAGAAGGAACTACTGTGGTGGGTTGTTCTGCAACGTTAACATCAAACCGTCGCGACGCATCGCTGCAGCTTCTTCCGGCTTGTGCAGTCTGTCCAGCGCGTCGGCAAGCCATGCGTAATCGTAGGCGTCCGGACGTTGTTTCAGCGCTGCGCGGAAGGCGAGCGATGCTTCCTGCCATTCTCCGTGCTTCATCAGTGACTGGCCCAGTGTGCTCCACAACAGCGGGCGATCGCCGACGTTTTTGATTTGCTGGCGCAGCACTTTTTCCAGCTGTTCCGGATTGTTTGTTTTCAGTCGAGGAATCGGCAGCAGTAGGCGATCGTCGTACTGGCGTTTCAGGCCATCGATGATAATTTGCTGGGCAGTATCATGATCGTCACATTCAATAAGATGTTCCGCCATTGCCACCTGCAACGCTACCTGATGACGCGTTTTCCGGCTTTGGTTTTTCCACCAGTTACGCAAACCTTCACTACCGTTATCGGCACGCGCCTGATCCATCAGGCCAATCCATGCCTGTTGTTCCAGCATTGCACGATGTTCTTCATCACCAACATGGGCTTTCGCCATTGATGGGATGATATCCAGCAGCGAACTCCATGCACCTGTGCGGATATACGCCTGTTCCGCCAGACGTAATACTTCCGGATGGCGTGGCGTAACTTCCAGCAGCTTATCCACGCCGTGGCGTGCAGCATGGTTTTCATTACGGGCCAGTTGCAGACGTACACGGGTGATTTCTACCGGAATGGTGTCATTGCCGGCCAGCTCTGCTGCGCGTTCCAGATGTTGGTTGGCGCGTGCTTCATCACCACGTTGTTGCGCGGCTTCGGCAGCCAGTAGATAGTTCACCACCGGTTGTTCCGCGTGATCGGCATTTTTCGCCATCAGCTTTTCAACTTGCTGATAATCGCCTTCCGCCAGTTTCAGCAGCGCCTGTTCGGTCTGCTTACGGGCACGACGACGCTTACGTCCGACAAACCACCCACGGGTGTGTGCGCCTGTGCGGAAGATCCGCCGCAGTAGCCACTCAATGGCAAACAGCACTACCATCGCCAGAATCAAAATAATCGCCAGGCCCGTGACGCTGGTTTCGATATTGTAGTTGTCAGTCTGGATCAGCACGTAACCCTGATGACCGGCAATCATCGGGCCAACCACTATCCCCGCAATCAGCAAAACAAAGAGTAATAACACTTTTAGCATGGTTATTCTCCTTGCGGCGCGGCTGCCGGAGTATCACCTTGCGGTGCAGGTGCAGGTGCAGGTGCAGGTGCAGGTGCAGGTGCAGGTTTAGCTTCCGTTGTCCCCGCTGCCGGTTGTGCCAGCAGGTTACGTACGCGAGTCTGCATCAGTTTTTCCAGCATCGCCTGGCTTTGCAGGGTTTCCGGAAGATCCATCGAGATATTTTGCTGGCTTAACTGGTCCACCTCGTCGAGGAACGCTTTGGTGGTGGCATCATCAGTATCGTAGTAAGCACGTACCCAGGTGGAGACGTTCTCCAGCGCCTGGCGATAAGTCTCTTCCTGATGACGCGGTACAGCTTGTGCTGCGACCAGCAGGCGAGAGCGAATATTTTCGCGCAGATAGATATCCTGATTTGGCGCTAACAGCGGTACGGCGGTGTCATCACGACGGCGAATCGTAATGAAGTTGTCCATAAAGTTCTGCCAGCTTTTTTGCAGATTGATACGCCATTCGCTGATGGAACTGGAAAGCTCTTCACCGTCGGAATCCATCGGCGAACCATCGCTGTCATTATCGGCCAGACGCAGGTTATCTACCTGATTTGAAAGCTGATTAAGCTTAAGGATGATGCCGTCATAATCCACCTGCGAAACTGCAGAAAGGCTGGCGATATCATCGGTAATTGCCCGACGAACGGTAATCAGACTCGGGTCATTCATATCCGCCAGGCTGGCATCTGCACTTTTCAGCAACGCTGCAGCGGTCGTGACGTCCTGATCGCTCCACAGCTTCCGTCCGGCGAGTTTCACCAGAAAATCGGCCTGAGCCAGCAGCCAGGTTTTAGCATCGCTGCCGGAAATGGTGGCGACCTTTTGTTGGACTTCATCCAACTGTTTTGCCAGCGTTTCTTGCTGACGATTCGCCTGCTTAAGCTGTGCAGCTTGTTGCTTAATAATGCCTTCCAGCTCGGCTTTTTGGCTCTCCTGGGCTTTTTGCAATGCCGTCAGTTGGTTAGCCAGGGCATCGCTGGTGGCGGTCTGATTGACGGCCTGTTGTTTACCCCAGCCATACAAACCGACGCCCGCCGCCAGAGCAATAGCGATAGCCACCGCGCTGAGAATCAATGCGGTATTGTTCTTACTCTTTTTTTCTGTTGCGACAGGTTGTGACGTGGTGTCCACGGCCTCCCTGGTCTCTTCAACCACGGCGGAGGTTTTTTCTTGTTCCGTCATTATGGCTTCCTGTTATGAGAGTTATTGTAATGCCCGTAAAAGCGCATCGTTGTCAGCGTTATCGGCGACCTTAATGTCTTGCCAGCCCAGTTCCCGGGCGAGTTTCGCCAAACGCTCACTGACGACCAATAGTCGACAGTGTAGTAACCAGTGCTCACGATACCATTGTGGGATCAGCGACCAGAGTTGCTGCAACATTTCACCGCTGGTAACAACGACCGTCGTCACCTCGCGGGATTGCCAGCGCATCGCTTCTTCTGCACCATCGTAATGGATTGCGCATCGTTGATAACATTCACAAAAAGTGACCTCAGCACCGCGCGCCGTCAGGGTATCCCCAATTAGTTCACGACCGCCATTGCCACGTAATATCAGCGCACGTTTGCCCGCAATATTTTGTAATTCAGGTAATTGTAGCAAGACTTCGCTGATTTCCCGATCCTGCGGGTAGAGAATCTTCTGTCCGCTTACGGTATGTAGTGCCAGTGCGGTGGTGCGTCCAATGGCGAAATAAGTAGGTAGTCGGGGCCATTTACGATCTTGCTGATGCAGCTGTGATTGGGCAAAAGCAACCGCGTGTTGCGAGAGGGCAAACAACAGATCGCTCTCCCCCAGCGCTGCCAGTTGATCAGCAAGTTGCGGTAATTGTCGACCCGGAGAAAACTCAATCAGCGGAAAATGCCAGGCCACCTGCCCCAGTGTGCGCAGACGGCTCACTAACTCTTCTCCAGCGGGAGACGGGCGGGTGACCAGGATACTCATGCCGGGGCGTCTCCGTTATAGACTTCAGCGAGGATCTCGCGCGCGCCGTTATTCAGTAGCTCTTCTGCCAGCGAAATCCCCATTTGTTCGGCATCTTGCGGCGCACCGCGGCGTTCACCGCGAATAATCTGCGAGCCGTCCGGCGCGCCGACCAGCGCACGCAGCCAGATTTCGCCATCAATAAGCTCGGCGTAGCTACCAATTGGCACCTGACATCCGCCTTCGAGACGGGTATTCATGGCGCGTTCTGCGGTAACGCGCAGTGCAGTTTCGTGGTGATTCAGCGCGGCAAGCAGCTCGCGAGTGCGTGTATCATCAAGGCGGCATTCAATACCCACCGCACCTTGCCCTACCGCCGGTAGAGAAATCTCGGGTGGCAACGCGGCGCGAATGCGGGACTCCAGACCTAAACGTTTTAGTCCGGCTACGGCAAGAATGATGGCATCGTATTCGCCGTTATCCAGTTTGCTTAGGCGAGTGCCGACGTTGCCGCGCAGGGAGCGGATAATTAGATCCGGGCGGCGTTCAGCCAGTTGGCACTGGCGACGTAAACTGGACGTCCCGACGATACTGCCTGCCGGTAACGCATCCAGACTGTCATAGTTATTGGACACAAAGGCATCGCGAGGATCTTCACGCTCGCAAATAGTGACCAGCCCCAGACCTTGCGGGAATTCAACCGGCACATCTTTCATTGAATGTACGGCGATATCGGCGCGATTTTCGAGGAGCGCGACTTCCAGCTCTTTTACAAATAAGCCTTTTCCGCCGACTTTCGCCAGCGGCGTATCAAGAATCACATCGCCGCGCGTCACCATCGGTACCAGTTCAACGACCAGGCCCGGATGGCTCGCCATCAACTTGTCTTTGACATAGTGTGCCTGCCAGAGTGCAAGTGGGCTTTGGCGTGTGGCAATTCTTAAAACATTGTCTAACATGCTTGTTACCGTCATTATCATCCGTGGTCCATCCTAACATCCTTGCCAGAGTGATGTCAGTGTTGTGGTGAAACGTAGACGCCTGCGCAAACCGTAAAATGAGGTCTGGCAGTGGATCCTGACAGGCGTTTCACGCCGTCGTAATAAGGAATTTACAGAGAATAAACGGTGCTACACTTGTATGTAGCGCATCTTTCTTTACGGTCAATCAGCAAGGTGTTAAATTGATCACGTTTTAGACCATTTTTTCGTCGTGAAACTAAAAAAACCAGGCGCGAAAAGTGGTAACGGTTACCTTTGACATACGAAATATCCCGAATGCCGCGTGTTACCGTTGATGTTGGCGGAATCACAGTCATGACGGGTAGCAAATCAGGCGATACGTCTTGTACCTCTATATTGAGACTCTGAAACAGAGACTGGATGCCATAAATCAATTGCGTGTGGATCGCGCGCTTGCTGCTATGGGGCCTGCATTCCAACAGGTCTACAGTCTACTGCCGACATTGTTGCACTATCACCATCCGCTAATGCCGGGTTACCTTGATGGTAACGTTCCCAAAGGCATTTGCCTTTACACGCCTGATGAAACTCAACGCCACTACCTGAACGAGCTTGAACTGTATCGTGGAATGTCAGTACAGGACCCGCCGAAAGGTGAGCTTCCAATTACTGGTGTATACACCATGGGCAGCACCTCGTCCGTAGGGCAAAGTTGTTCCTCTGACCTGGATATCTGGGTCTGTCATCAATCCTGGCTCGATAGCGAAGAGCGCCAATTGCTACAACGTAAATGTAGCCTGCTGGAAAGCTGGGCCGCCTCGCTGGGTGTGGAAGTCAGCTTCTTCCTGATTGATGAAAACCGCTTCCGTCATAATGAAAGCGGCAGCCTGGGGGGCGAAGATTGTGGCTCCACCCAGCATATACTGCTGCTTGATGAATTTTATCGTACCGCCGTGCGTCTCGCCGGTAAGCGTATTCTGTGGAATATGGTGCCGTGCGACGAAGAAGAGCATTACGACGACTATGTGATGACGCTTTACGCGCAGGGCGTGCTGACGCCAAATGAATGGCTGGATCTCGGTGGCTTAAGCTCGCTTTCTGCTGAAGAGTACTTTGGTGCCAGCCTTTGGCAGCTCTACAAGAGTATCGATTCCCCATACAAAGCGGTACTGAAAACACTGCTGCTGGAAGCCTATTCCTGGGAATACCCGAACCCACGTCTGCTGGCGAAAGATATCAAACAGCGTTTGCACGACGGCGAGATTGTATCGTTTGGTCTCGATCCATACTGCATGATGCTGGAGCGTGTTACTGAATACCTGAAGGCGATTGAAGATTTCACCCGTCTGGATTTAGTACGTCGCTGCTTCTATTTAAAAGTGTGCGAAAAGCTCAGCCGTGAACGCGCCTGTGTAGGCTGGCGTCGCGCAGTGTTGAGCCAGTTAGTGAGCGAGTGGGGTTGGGACGAAGCTCGTCTGGCAATGCTCGATAACCGCGCTAACTGGAAGATTGATCAGGTGCGTGAGGCGCACAACGAGTTGCTCGACGCGATGATGCAGAGCTACCGTAATCTGATCCGCTTTGCGCGTCGCAATAACCTTAGCGTCTCCGCCAGTCCGCAGGATATCGGCGTGCTGACGCGTAAGCTGTATGCCGCGTTTGAAGCATTACCAGGTAAAGTGACGCTGGTAAACCCGCAGATTTCACCCGATCTCTCGGAACCGAATCTGACCTTTATTTATGTGCCGCCGGGCCGGGCTAACCGTTCAGGTTGGTATCTGTATAACCGCGCGCCAAATATTGAGTCGATCATCAGCCATCAGCCGCTGGAATATAACCGTTACCTGAATAAACTGGTGGCGTGGGCATGGTTTAACGGCCTGCTGACCTCGCGCACCCGTTTGTATATTAAAGGTAACGGCATTGTCGATTTGCCTAAGTTGCAGGAGATGGTCGCCGACGTGTCGCACCATTTCCCGCTGCGCTTACCTGCACCGACACCGAAGGCGCTCTACAGCCCGTGTGAGATCCGCCATCTGGCGATTATCGTTAACCTGGAATATGACCCGACAGCTGCGTTCCGCAATCAGGTGGTGCATTTCGATTTCCGTAAGCTGGATGTCTTCAGCTTTGGCGAGAATCAAAATTGCCTGGTAGGTAGCGTTGACCTGCTGTACCGCAACTCGTGGAACGAAGTGCGTACGCTGCACTTCAACGGCGAGCAATCGATGATCGAAGCCCTGAAAACTATTCTCGGCAAAATGCATCAGGACGCCGCACCGCCAGATAGCGTGGAAGTCTTCTGTTATAGTCAGCATCTGCGCGGGTTAATCCGTACTCGCGTGCAGCAACTGGTTTCTGAGTGTATTGAATTGCGTCTTTCCAGCACCCGCCAGGAAACCGGGCGTTTCAAGGCGCTGCGCGTTTCTGGTCAAACCTGGGGGGTGTTCTTCGAACGCCTGAATGTATCGGTACAGAAACTGGAAAACGCCATCGAGTTTTATGGCGCGATTTCGCATAACAAACTGCACGGCCTGTCAGTGCAGGTTGAAACCAATCACGTCAAATTACCGGCGGTGGTGGACGGCTTTGCCAGCGAAGGGATCATCCAGTTCTTTTTCGAAGAAACGCAAGACGAGAATGGCTTTAATATCTACATTCTCGACGAAAGCAACCGGGTTGAGGTATATCACCACTGCGAAGGCAGCAAAGAGGAGCTGGTACGTGACGTCAGTCGCTTCTACTCGTCATCGCATGACCGTTTTACCTACGGCTCAAGCTTCATCAACTTCAACCTGCCGCAGTTCTATCAGATTGTGAAGGTTGATGGTCGTGAACAGGTGATTCCGTTCCGCACAAAATCTATCGGTAACATGCCGCCTGCCAATCAGGATCACGATACGCCGCTATTACAGCAGTATTTTTCGTGATGAACGTGCCGGAAAGCGAGGCTTATCCGGCATGCAATCTTAGCGGAAACTGACTGTTTCACCCGCCTGCTGCGTCGCCGCCTGTTCCAGCAAATCCCAGAAGGTTTCGCCGCTGCGATCGCAAATCCACTCATCGCCTTTCAGATCAAAATGGTAGCCGCCTTGTTTGGTTGCCAGCCATACCTGGTGCAGCGGTTCCTGGCGGTTGATAATGATTTTGCTGCCATTTTCAAAGGTAATGGTCAGTACGCCGCCGTTGATTTCGCAGTCGATATCGCTATCGCCATCCCAGTCGTCCAGACGCTCTTCAATGGTCAGCCACAGTTGATCAGCCAGGCGATGAAATTCACTGTCGTTCATTGTTGTACCCTGTTTTTAAGTGATGGCGGCAGTATAGCGGCATGGGGTCAGGGCTTCAAAGTTTGCTCGTCTGCTGCGTTCTGGCATGATTCATCCGTCAACGGAATAATAATGTCTCTGTTGTGAAGTTCACGCACATTCTCTTCTCTGACGCGTGTTTTCGCCGGACAGGGGGATGGCGTAATCCTGACCTCTGTATCGGTCCAGGTATAAACATTGCGATCGTCATAAGCGAAGCGATCGTTTTTAATTAGCGGGCCGTTAACTGGAATAATTTGCACGCTCTTTGACCGTAATTGGCGGATAAAGTAAACATGTTGTTTGCCGCCATTAAATGAGTTATCAATGACCAGGTCTGGCGAATCCAGCGGAATTATTTCAAGCTGGTCTTCACCAAAAGTCGATAATTTTGTTACATACAGACGATCTTTATACTGCGCAATATTGCCAGTAATCAGATGAAATTGTTCAGGTTCAATATCCGGTAGGTCTATCCACTTGCTCCACTGACGGTCGGGCGAGAGCTGTTTACGCCAGCGAACGCGACTTTCCCCCACTTCAAAAGAGACGTCATCATCTACGGGTATCGCTTTGCCAGATAATTGCCCAAAGGGATAACGATGCAGACCATTGTTGTCGCGAAAAACCAGCAGTGAATGAGGTATCCAGCGAATTATCTCAAATGAGTCTGCATTCGCCGTAAGGTGAACGCCATTTAAATAAATATTCTGCCCACTGCGGATAAGCAGATCATTGGAATACAAATTTCTGTTTACACTCATAAGACGTGGATTAATACCCCACCATCTTTTTTCTAATACAGTAACATTACTGCTGCTCCCCTGACGTCGACCGGACAAATAGAGATTTTTACTATCCACCAGCGTGGTAGAGTTACCTTCGATAGCTTTTAGTGTCGCCAGATCAACACGTGACGCGCCGCTATTACTTTCGGTGCGCTGTCCATCAAAATAGAGGCTATATTTATCGACCGCGAAGCGGCCCATAGCCTGAAAGCTGGCAATATCGACAGTGGGTATTCCCGGTGGATTGCTAACGATTTTGCCACGCCAGAGAATAACGCGGCCGTCTGTCACCCAGTAGTATTCCTCATTTTTTATGCTTATTTCATCAGTGGGTATATAGCCTTCCACTAACTCCCGCTCCCCGGATATATTTGTCACAAGGCGCAAATCGGCTCTGTTCATCTTCGGAAATTGGGCAATGATTTTCTCATCCTCCCCATAACCTTTACCGTAAGACATAACACCGTGATCATTGTAATAGTCGAACCCTATGGCCTGTACAGCAGGTGTCAGAAATGTGTGCCCCAACAGGATGAGTGCAACTGTGATTATTTGACCCTTCATTTTGTCGCCTCATTGCGCGGGGCAGGAATAAATTCGCCGTCATCGGTAATTTTTCCGTCCAGATATCCCGTTTTGTAATTTACCCCGTAGCCATATCCCGAATGTTGTTCCTTCCAGATTAAGCGAACTTGTTTCGGATCAGCGGTGCGGTATCGCCAGAGCTGCGCGCCATCAAAGCTGTAAACGTAGCGGTTATCGCGGGCATACCATCTGCGCAAAAAGGGATGGTCATTAAGATGGGCTTCGCGTTCATCCGGAGAGCGGTTATCCAGTAAGATCAGCGGTCCGTCAGATTCAAACACGTGTAAACCGGAATGGTATGGCCACCCTTCGGCACGCGTAAGTAAATAGCCGTGGCGTTTCCCGGCGTTGAAACGTTTGTTGATAATAAGATTGGGATCATCAAGTTTCACGATCTCCAGCTTGCGGTCACCAGACTCTGTTTCGATGATGGTATAAAGCGAGTCCTGATACTGTGCGACAGCATCACTGATGGGGTGAAACTGTTCCGGATCGAGTCCCGGTAATTCTTCCTGTTTACAGTCAGGCCCCTGACGCCAGAACACTTTCTTTTCCAGCAGAGAAAAATCCAGACAGTGCTTTGTTAAATCTTCATCCCACGCCAGATTTTCCTTGTCGAGGACTTTACGCTGCAGCCCGTTTTTATCACGCCAGGTCAAGAGTGAGCCGGGCATCCAGCGCACGACGGAAAAAGTGTCCGGGTCGGCATCAAGCTGTTCGCCGTTGATCAGGATTTTGGTTCTTGTACGAGCCAGGGTATCCCAGGGGCCAAATGGCATAGCCACACAGGGATTAAACGCGGTAGAAAACTTTCCTCTTTGATCCCATGACTTTTGTGCCAGCACACGGAAACTCTCGGGGTCAGCGAGGCGATGCCCATCGACATATAAGAAATTAGCGTCACGTAATATCAGCCCCAGTAAGTCAGGATCCCAGGGAGGCCGGAATTCCACCTGATGCAGTGTTTTGATATCTACGCTATTTCCCCCACCATTGTCATCAGTGCGCTTGCCTTCGAAATAGAGACTGTGTTTATCTGCGGCAAAATCACCTCATGCCTTGAACGAGGCGACATCGACGGGAGGTTTGTCTGGCGGGTTTTGCACAACTTCACCCGCGTAGAGGATATTGCGGCCATCGCTATGCCAGGAGTAATGAGGATACCAGGCTTGTGCGCCTTCATAGAGGTAGTCGGTTGTTAGATCAGTCAGAGGTGGTTCTTTAGTCCATTCATCTTGTGTTGTTGGGTCTATTAATAAATTGGGTAAACGGCGCAAACTCTTGTAATTCACGTCAGGTAGAGAAAGATTTGTTTCTTTATAAGGGCGCAGGTACACCACGCCTTTTCCCTGTTTCTGGTAAATATTATGTTCAGGTGCATCAAGCCGACATCCCCATGCCGACGATAAGAACAATGAACAAGCCAACAAACAAACCACATTGCGATAGTGCATAAAGCCATCCTGGCGCGAGGTGTTGATCACGAAACTGCCAGCAGAACATAAATCCTCACGAGTAAGCGTTATACTCGCAGCATTTCCTCACTTTTCAGACTTCATAAAGAGTCGCTAAACGCTTGCTTTTACGCCTTCTCCTGCGATGATAGAAAGCAGAAAGCGATGAACTTTACAGGCAATCCATAATGAAAAACGTGTTTAAGGCACTCACTGTATTACTTACTCTCTTCAGCCTGACGGGCTGCGGTCTGAAAGGTCCGCTCTATTTCCCGCCTGCAGATAAAAACGCACCGCCGCCGACCAAACCGGTAGAGACGCAAACGCAATCCACGGTGCCGGATAAAAACGATCGCGCCACTGGCGATGGTCCATCCCAGGTGAATTACTAAAAGTCAGTTTCTGTACCCGCGTGATTGGAGTAAATGATGCAGTTCTCGAAAATGCATGGCCTTGGCAACGATTTTATGGTCGTCGACGCGGTAACGCAGAATGTCTTTTTTTCACCGGAGCTGATTCGTCGCCTGGCGGATCGGCACCTGGGGGTAGGGTTTGACCAGCTGCTGGTGGTTGAGCCGCCGTATGATCCTGAACTGGATTTTCACTATCGCATTTTCAATGCTGATGGCAGTGAAGTGGCGCAGTGCGGCAACGGTGCGCGCTGCTTTGCCCGTTTTGTGCGCCTGAAAGGGCTGACCAATAAGCGCGATATCCGCGTCAGCACCGCCAACGGGCGGATGGTTCTGACCGTCACCGATGATGATCTGGTCCGCGTAAATATGGGCGAACCCAACTTCGAACCTTCCGCTGTGCCGTTTCGCGCTAACAAAGCGGAAAAGACCTATATTATGCGCGCCGCCGAGCAGACAATCTTATGCGGCGTGGTGTCGATGGGAAATCCGCATTGCGTGATTCAGGTCGATGATGTCGATACCGCGGCGGTAGAAACGCTTGGTCCTGTTCTGGAAAGCCACGAGCGTTTTCCGGAGCGAGCCAATATCGGTTTTATGCAAGTGGTTAAGCGCGAGCATATTCGTTTACGCGTTTATGAGCGTGGGGCAGGAGAAACCCAAGCCTGCGGCAGCGGCGCGTGTGCGGCGGTTGCAGTAGGGATTCAGCAAGGTTTGCTGGCCGAAGAAGTACGCGTGGAACTCCCCGGCGGTCGTCTTGATATCGCCTGGAAAGGTCCGGGTCACCCGTTATATATGACTGGCCCGGCGGTACATGTCTACGACGGATTTATTCATCTATGAAGCAACCAGGGGAAGAACTGCAGGAAACACTCACGGAGCTTGATGACCGGGCGGTTGTCGATTATCTGATTAAAAATCCTGAGTTTTTTATCCGCAATGCGCGCGCAGTAGAAGCGATACGTGTGCCGCATCCGGTACGCGGCACCGTTTCGTTGGTCGAGTGGCACATGGCCCGCGCACGTAATCATATTCATGTTCTGGAAGAGAACATGGCACTGTTGATGGAACAGGCTATCGCCAACGAAGGCCTGTTTTATCGCCTACTCTACCTGCAGCGCAGTCTCACCGCCGCCAGCAGTCTCGACGATATGCTGATGCGCTTTCACCGCTGGGCGCGCGATCTCGGCCTGGCAGGTGCGAGTCTGCGCCTGTTTCCGGATCGCTGGCGCTTAGGTGCGCCGTCGAACCACACTCATCTGGCATTAAGCCGTCAGTCTTTCGAACCGCTGCGTATTCAGCGTTTGGGGCAGGAACAGCACTATCTTGGGCCGCTTAACGGACCAGAGCTGCTGGTGGTGCTACCGGAAGCGAAAGCGGTGGGATCGGTGGCGATGTCGATGCTGGGAAGCGATGCTGATTTGGGTGTCGTGCTGTTTACCAGTCGCGATGCCAGTCACTATCAACAAGGGCAGGGAACGCAGTTACTTCATGAAATTGCGCTGATGTTGCCGGAGCTTCTGGAGCGTTGGATTGAACGCGTATGACCGATTTACACACCGATGTAGAACGCTACCTACGTTATCTGAGCGTGGAGCGTCAGCTTAGCCCGATAACCCTACTTAACTACCAGCGTCAGCTTGAGGCGATCATCAATTTTGCCAGCGAAAACGGCCTGCAAAGCTGGCAACAATGCGATGCAGCGATGGTACGCAATTTTGCTGTACGCAGTCGCCGTAAAGGGCTGGGAGCAGCAAGTCTGGCGTTACGGCTTTCTGCGCTACGTAGCTTTTTTGACTGGCTGGTCAGCCAGAACGAACTCAAAGCTAACCCGGCGAAAGGAGTTTCGGCACCGAAAGCGCCGCGTCATCTGCCGAAAAACATCGACGTCGACGATATGAATCGGCTGCTGGATATTGATATCAACGATCCCCTCGCTGTACGCGACCGTGCGATGCTGGAAGTGATGTACGGCGCGGGTCTGCGTCTTTCCGAGCTGGTGGGGCTGGATATCAAACACCTCGACCTGGAGTCTGGTGAAGTGTGGGTAATGGGGAAAGGCAGCAAAGAGCGCCGCCTGCCGATTGGTCGCAACGCTGTGGCGTGGATTGAGCACTGGCTTGATTTGCGCGACCTGTTTGGTAGCGAAGACGACGCGCTTTTTCTGTCGAAACTGGGCAAGCGTATCTCCGCGCGTAATGTGCAGAAACGCTTTGCCGAATGGGGCATAAAACAAGGGCTGAATAATCACGTTCATCCGCATAAATTACGTCACTCGTTCGCCACGCATATGCTGGAGTCGAGCGGCGATCTTCGTGGTGTGCAGGAGCTGCTGGGTCATGCCAACCTCTCCACCACGCAAATCTATACTCATCTTGATTTTCAACACCTTGCCTCGGTGTACGATGCGGCGCATCCACGCGCCAAACGGGGGAAATAATGCGTTTTTACCGGCCTTTGGGGCGCATCTCGGCGCTCACCTTTGACCTGGATGATACCCTTTACGATAACCGTCCGGTGATTTTGCGCACCGAGCGAGAGGCGCTTACCTTTGTGCAAAATTATCATCCGGCGCTGCGCAGCTTCCAGAATGAAGATCTGCAACGCCTGCGCCAGGCGGTACGGGAAGCGGAACCCGAGATTTATCACGACGTGACGCGTTGGCGTTTTCGTTCGATTGAACAAGCGATGCTCGACGCCGGGCTGAGTGCCGAAGAAGCCAGTGCAGGCGCACACGCAGCAATGATTAACTTTGCCAAATGGCGCAGCCGAATCGACGTCCCGCAGCAAACTCACGACACCTTAAAACAGCTGGCGAAGAAATGGCCGCTGGTGGCGATCACCAACGGTAACGCCCAGCCGGAACTGTTTGGTTTGGGGGATTATTTTGAGTTTGTGCTGCGCGCTGGCCCGCACGGGCGCTCAAAACCGTTCAGCGATATGTACTTTTTGGCTGCGGAAAAACTCAACGTGCCGATCGGCGAGATCTTACATGTTGGGGACGATCTCACCACTGACGTGGGTGGGGCAATTCGCAGCGGAATGCAGGCTTGTTGGATCAGACCGGAAAATGGCGATCTGATGCAAACCTGGGACAGCCGTTTACTGCCGCATCTGGAAATTTCCCGGTTGGCATCTCTGACCTCGCTGATATAATCAGCAAATCTGTATATATACCCAGCTTTTTGGCGGAGGGCGTTGCGCTTCTCCGCCCAACCTATTTTTACGCGGCGGTGCCAATGGACGTTTCTTACCTGCTCGACAGCCTTAATGACAAACAGCGCGAAGCGGTGGCCGCGCCACGCAGCAACCTTCTGGTGCTGGCGGGCGCGGGCAGTGGTAAGACGCGCGTACTGGTGCATCGTATCGCCTGGCTGATGAGCGTGGAAAACTGCTCGCCATACTCGATTATGGCTGTGACGTTTACCAACAAAGCGGCGGCGGAGATGCGTCATCGTATCGGGCAACTGATGGGCACCAGCCAGGGCGGCATGTGGGTCGGCACCTTCCACGGGCTGGCGCACCGTTTGCTGCGTGCGCACCATATGGACGCCAATCTACCGCAGGATTTCCAGATCCTCGACAGTGAAGACCAGCTACGCCTGCTTAAGCGTCTGATCAAAGCCATGAACCTCGACGAGAAGCAGTGGCCGCCGCGCCAGGCAATGTGGTACATCAACAGCCAGAAAGATGAAGGCCTGCGTCCGCATCATATTCAAAGCTACGGTAATCCGGTGGAGCAGACCTGGCAGAAGGTGTATCAGGCGTATCAGGAAGCGTGTGACCGCGCGGGCCTGGTGGACTTCGCCGAGCTGCTGCTGCGCGCTCACGAACTGTGGCTTAACAAGCCGCATATCCTACAACACTACCGCGAACGTTTTACCAATATCCTGGTGGACGAATTCCAGGATACCAACAACATTCAGTACGCGTGGATCCGCCTGCTGGCGGGCGACACCGGCAAAGTGATGATCGTCGGTGATGACGACCAGTCAATCTACGGCTGGCGCGGGGCGCAGGTGGAGAATATTCAGCGTTTCCTTAATGATTTCCCCGGTGCCGAAACTATTCGTCTGGAGCAAAACTACCGCTCTACCAGCAATATTCTGAGCGCCGCTAACGCCCTGATTGAAAACAATAACGGGCGTCTGGGTAAAAAACTGTGGACCGATGGCGCGGACGGTGAGCCTATTTCCCTCTATTGCGCTTTTAACGAACTCGATGAAGCGCGTTTTGTGGTTAACCGCATCAAAACCTGGCAGGACAACGGCGGGGCGCTTGCCGAGTGCGCCATTCTCTACCGCAGTAACGCCCAGTCGCGTGTGCTGGAAGAAGCACTGTTGCAGGCGAGTATGCCGTACCGTATTTACGGCGGGATGCGCTTCTTCGAACGCCAGGAAATCAAAGATGCGCTCTCGTATCTGCGCCTGATTGCCAACCGTAACGACGACGCGGCCTTTGAGCGTGTGGTGAATACGCCAACGCGGGGTATTGGTGACCGGACGCTGGACGTGGTACGTCAGACATCGCGCGATCGCCAGTTAACACTCTGGCAGGCATGTCGTGAACTGTTGCAGGAAAAAGCCCTCGCCGGACGTGCTGCCAGCGCCTTACAGCGGTTTATGGAACTGATCGACGCCTTAGCGCAGGAAACTGCCGATATGCCGCTGCATGTACAGACTGACCGGGTAATTAAAGACTCCGGCCTGCGTACCATGTACGAGCAGGAGAAGGGCGAAAAAGGTCAGACGCGTATCGAAAACTTAGAGGAACTGGTGACGGCAACGCGCCAGTTCAGCTACAACGAAGAAGACGAAGATTTAATGCCGCTGCAGGCGTTCCTATCCCATGCGGCGCTGGAAGCAGGCGAAGGGCAGGCGGATACCTGGCAGGATGCGGTACAACTGATGACCATGCACTCGGCGAAAGGTCTGGAGTTCCCGCAGGTGTTTATCGTCGGTATGGAAGAGGGCATGTTCCCAAGCCAGATGTCGCTGGATGAAGGCGGGCGTCTGGAAGAAGAACGCCGTCTGGCCTACGTTGGCGTAACCCGCGCGATGCAGAAACTGACGCTGACCTACGCGGAAACTCGCCGTCTGTATGGCAAAGAGGTTTACCATCGCCCGTCGCGCTTTATCGGCGAGCTGCCGGAAGAGTGTGTGGAAGAGGTGCGCCTGCGCGCCACGGTAAGCCGCCCGGTCAGCCATCAACGGATGGGTACGCCGATGGTCGAGAACGACAGCGGCTACAAGCTCGGCCAGCGCGTACGCCACGCTAAGTTTGGTGAAGGCACCATTGTCAATATGGAAGGCAGCGGTGAGCATAGCCGTTTGCAGGTGGCATTTCAGGGCCAGGGTATTAAATGGCTGGTGGCGGCTTATGCCCGGCTGGAGTCGGTGTAACGTTGCCGGATGCGGTGCTGCGCACCTTATTTGGCCTAAAAAATCATTCAGATTCAATAAATTGCAACGTCATGTAGGCCGGATAAGGCGTTTACGCCGCATCCGGCATCAGCAGCATATTTAGTATCTGACACAAAACTATCATTCTAACCTTTCCGCTCGACGTAAATCATGGTGACAAAAGGATAGCGTTGCCACGGGATTGCCCCGCCTTTCATATACATATGTGAAATCGTGCCATCAAGATAAAGCAGCTGCTCAACGTTCAGTTTCGCTTTGGCATAACAGGCAAAATCATAAAAATTTGTCGCCTGCTGGCTCAACAAAAACACGGCATTCCCATGTTTATTAATCCCAACACCGTTACGAATTTTGCGTGAGGCGACGTTGGGATGAATACGCGGATTAATTACACCGTTTTCCATCAACATTGGCCCTGACTGCACCGCAAACTGAATCTCTTTACTGGTTTTGAAGGCATCCAGACGAACGATGCCGACTTTATCTCCCGCGACATAAAACACGCCGCCAGGACGGATAAAGAAATTCCCTTCACCTGAAGCGAGATTTAACGCCACCTTCTGCTGACCGTTTTCGATGTACAAACCGAGCGGCGCATAGCTTTCATCATAGATGCCGCCGTTCATCGCCATCTGCACCTGACCCTGACTATTAATATCCGCCAGCAGAGCATGTAACGTTCCCCACGCTTCGCCATTGGCTTTTTGCCAGTACATTTTCACCCGCTCTGTTTGAGGATTAACGGTATACGCCTGTACGGTCAGCGTCGGATCTGAGAGTGCGCAATCATCAGCGGCAACAGCAAACAAGGGAAGTAAGGTGAGGGCGAGAAAAATCCGTTTGAGATTCAAGGTGATCATTCCTTTACCAATGAGTAGCTGATGCGCCATTATAGGTCCTGGATGTGGGATTTTTTTATCCTGTTAGCGACCTTGACGAGTACCAAAAAGCGCGAAGTTCAACTATTGTTCTGTGGTGTTCTGTTGCGTGTTGACGGCAAAATTTTGCTGGCGTAACATGCGCGCACGATCACTCTAAGAGGACATTCGCCTTGGACACACCCAGTAGATACTGGCTCACTATCCTGTCATCCAGGATCAACTCCTAAGGCTATCCCTTTTTGCTGATAGCCTTAGCGGTTGTCAGCGACCTCAATTTTTCCCGTCGCGCTGAGTCAGGCTGTTTAATGGTCTGAAACCCAATTTGTTTCTGTGTGCCCACCGAACTGTCCGATATTTTAAGCATTGGGAGTCCCGGTCATGCTGAGCGCATTTCAACTGGAAAATAACCGACTGACCCGGCTGGAAGTCGAAGAGTCACAACCCCTTGTAAATGCAGTATGGATTGATCTTGTCGAACCGGACGACGACGAGCGACTGCGCGTACAATCTGAACTTGGCCAGAGCCTGGCAACCCGCCCGGAACTGGAAGACATCGAAGCATCGGCACGTTTCTTTGAAGACGACGACGGCCTGCATATTCACTCCTTCTTCTTCTTTGAAGATGCGGAAGATCACGCCGGTAACTCCACTGTGGCATTTACCATCCGTGATGGTCGTCTGTTTACTCTGCGTGAGCGTGAACTGCCCGCTTTTCGTCTGTATCGTATGCGTGCCCGTAGCCAGTCGATGGTAGACGGTAACGCCTACGAGTTGCTGCTGGATCTGTTCGAAACCAAAATCGAACAGTTGGCAGATGAAATTGAAAATATCTATAGCGACCTGGAGCAGTTGAGCCGGGTGATTATGGAAGGGCATCAGGGCGATGAGTACGACGAGGCGCTCTCCACTCTGGCGGAACTGGAAGATATCGGCTGGAAAGTTCGCCTGTGTCTGATGGATACCCAGCGTGCGCTCAACTTCCTGGTACGCAAGGCGCGTTTACCGGGTGGGCAACTGGAGCAGGCGCGTGAAATCCTGCGAGATATCGAATCCCTGCTGCCGCATAACGAATCCCTGTTCCAGAAGGTGAACTTCCTGATGCAGGCGGCAATGGGTTTTATCAACATCGAGCAGAACCGCATCATCAAAATCTTCTCGGTGGTATCCGTGGTGTTCCTGCCACCGACGCTGGTGGCTTCCAGCTACGGGATGAACTTTGAATTTATGCCAGAGTTGAAGTGGAGTTTCGGCTACCCAGGCGCGATTATCTTTATGATCCTCGCGGGCCTGGCACCGTATCTGTACTTTAAGCGGAAGAACTGGTTGTAATATGAGTGCCGGATAAAGCTATTTTTTTATCCGGCTTATTTCTAAAAATTGTCTTTTTTAAAGTCATGCGGATTGAAAACTCGCTCTATTTTATTTTCTTGTGTTAATTGATACTCAGTAAAATCGTTAATAACAATATGAGTGTTACGATAAGGGTATTCATTAATAACCATTAAGTAATTTTTCACGATGCAATTATCATTGCTCTTAATTGTCGGGAAACAGTAGAGATCTTCATACGGCCCTTCGATATATTTTTTATAGTCAGTGAAGCCATTACCGATATCAATGACATACCAGGTATGCCAACTACCTTCTGGTAGGGGATGTTGATTTTTAATTTCATTCTGATGCTTCAGATACCAATTTATTTTATCGCTGTCAGTCCATGGCAGATGATCAACGACCAGAAAGACTGAATTGCCAGCATCAGAGTATGTATACAAAATCTGTACAGGACGCAATGTCCATAAATTATAGATGCAGCATAGAAGAAATAAACATAATATAATTTTCTGGAGTTTGCTTTTCATAGATAATTTTCGATTCTTTCGATAGTGTTAAAATTGGTGAAAAAAGGTTTGAAAGCAAAGTCTTTATGCCGTTGTAAAAAGAACCATATGCGAAAAAATCTATATTTGCTGTAAGTCTTGTTTTTGATATCAGTTACATCAAGACCGAAGTGGTCCTGTGCTACAAAATGAATTGTTGCACTCCATCCTATAGCGTATTTTTGAAAACTTAAAAGAGATATTTTTTGAGCTGAAATATCATGAACACTGATTCCTAAGCCATTAAAACTGTCCTCGAAGTCATTAAATTTATTTAGTCTTGATGAAAGTAATTTGGTTTTAATGCTTTGCAGGATAAGAGGTTGGTATCCTGTCGAGGGAGTTGAATTAATGCCATTTTCGATACATTCTTTGATTATTCGTATTGGACTATTATAACCATATTTATTTATTTTTTCATGAAAAGATAAATTTAATTGTTGGCTATGAAAATTGCTGCCATTTCCATATCTAAAATGTTCAATCAGATCTTCGATAAGTGTTTTATATTGTCCAAAAAAGGAAAACATTTTTGCTAGTTCTTTCATTTCTGCAAATAAAATATCAGTGCATTCACGTTGTGATATTTTTGTTCCGGAACTTGAGGCACTAAAAGCAACATTAATAGAACCTGGGCTAGGGAAATGGTATTTAATAAGTCTGTAAGGATCAACTTTTGCTGAGATATCGCTTAGGCCGAGTGAGAGAAAATCTTGTTCTACCATATCACCATATCACCATATTGCATATCATCAGCAGAATAATCATCAAATAAACTAATAGTTTCGAAAAGTGTACAGGGAATATTAATTGATGGAAGTAATGTGTTATTCATTTACATTTTCCTTGGTTATATTTAAGCTCAATATCAATTTGAGAACAAATGCTAGGGTAAAAAAATATTTAAAAAAGAAGTACACTTCACATTTTTTCATTACATCTCTGAAGAGAACGTCGTTAATGATTGGTCTTGCTCATTGTTAATAACAAAATATTGAATTTACCGATTAGGAAACTTTTTCCTACGCCGATTGCCTCCAGCTATGGCATGAACTTTGAGTTTATGCCAGAACTGAAGTGGAGTTTCGGCTACCCAGGCGCGATTATCTTTATGATCCTCGCGGGCCTGGCACCGTATCTGTACTTTAAGCGCAAGAACTGGCTGTAACTATACGATGTCGCTGTGAGTAAGTTAGTGTGCTGACAGCGACATTTTAGCCGAGGGAATCGCAGATAACATAATTGTTGTGAATAATATCCATGCCACGTTGAGTTGGACGCTTAATGACTCACATCTCACCCCTTCAATTGCTGCAGAGATAATAGAAAAAAGTGTCAAACCCAATGAAATCAATACAAAGTAGATTGCCTTACATCCAGTATCTCTTATTCTTTTTGCTCCAATATTGATATTTACATAGGTATTATTAATAACCAGAATAAAACTCAAAGCCAGGTTGATATCATTCAAAGTTATTAATATTGACCATGATGTTAATGTATAGATTATGAACTGAAAGCGTGATAAATGCTCAAGCCTGGATGGGTAGAATATATTTCTGATGGATGATTTGAATATTTTTTACATTGTTTTTTATATATAATTGTTTTGAATATATATATTACCTGAATTATGAGGTTTGCATATATATATGCAATATAGCAGTCTTTGCATTGATAACTATACAGTAGTAATTTAGAGTGTGTAAGTTTTTATTGATGGGGTATATTTTAATTAAATATAATTGGAATGTATTTTTATTCTATAAACAATATCTTGGGGAATGGATTCTATATGGGGAATGGTAACTTTTGGCAGTTGTTCTTGGGTAAAGAACCTTACAGCAAAAAATCTGATTTTGTTAAGGCATGGTTATTGTGGTGGGCTATTACCATCCTTGTTCTATTTATTTTAAGCCTGACTACGACATTAAATTTAAGAAGTATAGGTATAGGGTTAAGTTTTGGGTTTTGTCAAATCCTTGGTAGATATACGATGTCTCTAGGATGGAGTAAGTACTGGGGAGTTTTGGGGGTACTTCCTGTAACAAATATTGTTCTTTTTCTTATCTTAATTTTTTTCAAAAAAAGATAAATAAGTCAGTGGGTAGGCTCATTAAACGGCCTACCCATGTTAATTCTTAACTTTTTCTACGCTGCGTATAAATCGCATCCATCACAAAAATTGCCAGCGCCACCCAAATAAAGGCGAAAGTCACCATCTTATCGGCACCCGGTTTTTCACCATAAAACGTCACAGCCAGCAGGAACATCAGCGTCGGGCCAATGTACTGGAAAAAGCCTAACGTTGAGAGACGCAAGCGCGTGGCAGCGGCGGTAAAACACAACAGCGGTACGGTAGTGACAATACCGGCGGCGATCAGCAGTAAATTCAGCGACATCGGGTTTTGCCCCATATGGCTGGTTGAGCTGTCGGCAATAGCAAACAGGTAAATTGCCGCCACGGGCAGCAGCCACATGGTTTCAATTAACATGCCGGTTTGCGCTTCAACGGCAATCTTCTTGCGTACCAGACCGTAGAAGGCAAAACTAAATGCCAGTCCCAGCGCGATAATAGGTAGCGAACCAAAAGTCCACAGCTGGACTAACACGCCACATATCGCCAGAATCACCGCCAGCCATTGCATCCGGCGGAATCGCTCGCCGAGGAAAATCATCCCCAGCACAATGTTCACCAGCGGGTTAATAAAGTAACCAAGGCTCGCTTCCAGCATATGGTGATTGTTCACCGCCCAGATAAACAGTAGCCAGTTGCCACCAATCAGCACGGCAGAGACTGCCAGCATAAAAATTTTCTGTGGCGTCTGAATCAGCGTTTTTAAATAGGACCACTGGCGGCAAATGCTCATCAGCACCACCATAAAGAAAAACGACCAGATCACGCGATGCGTCAGGATTTCATCGGCGGGCACGTAGTAAATCAGCTTGAAGTATGCTGGCGCAATACCCCAAATAAAATAAGCGGCAAGAGCGAGTAATACGCCCTGCCGCGTTTGTTTTGCATCCATCGGGAATACTCATTTTTAATTGGTAACAGCAGTTTACCTGCTTTTATGTCTTCAACCTACCATATAGGTGGCGGTGGCACTGGCAATATAAAGCTGTTCTTCATTGTGTAATTCAACGCGGGCGACGGCGACTTTATTGCCTGCACGCAACAGGCTACTGGTAGCAGTAAAACGCTCGCCCCTGCCTGGGCGCAGATAATCAACGCGAAGATCAATGGTCCCCATCCGCGATAGCCGCTGGCGTAGTTCATCTTCACTGATGGTTTCGTGGCGGGTTAAGGTACTTCCCACGCACACCAGACCGGCGGCGACATCCAGCGCCGACGCAATGACTCCGCCGTGCAAAATGCTTTGCGCCCAGTTACCCACCATCATCGGCTGATTTTTAAAGGCCAGCTGTGCGAACTCTTTTTCGTAACGCTCCAGTTCCATCCCCAATGCGCGGTTAAATGGCATGTGATAAACAAACATCTCACCCACTAATTTCAGGGCTTGTTCAGCGGTCAGTACGGCAGACATATCATCCTTACACTTCATTGGTTAATGAAATGTTGATTTTATGCTTCTTTGTTGTTGGTTTCTACTTTAGGAAGGGATAACTAACGGCAATGGAGTTAAGTATGTAAAATAGCCCGCAGAAAAACATTCACCTTATCAATAATTCGTTACGGAGAACACGACCGATGCGGACTCTGCAGGGCTGGTTGTTGCCGGTGTTTATGTTGCCTATGGCAGTATATGCACAAGAGGCAACGGTGAAAGAGGTGCATGACGCGCCAGCGGTGCGTGGCAGTATTATCGCCAATATGCTGCAGGAGCATGA
>OGWT01000705.1_pt1 | contig 26840 bp, 37 predicted proteins | sample 1576101 | NCBI WGS metagenome assembly OGWT01 (sample SAMEA3541481, study PRJEB24748) | human gut metagenome | biome: human gut; feature: human-associated habitat; material: faeces | place: China | collected 2012 | reverse complement strand
ATTTTCAATATATTTTTGTTTTCCATCTTCAATAATAAAATCAGAAGGTCTGTACGAAGTTCCAGAACTAAATTGCCCCCTGTGCATTGGTGATAATAAAATTACATTAGGTGTATTCTTACCTCTAGTCTCAAGAAGCCAGTCAATTACTTTTCTTGCAGCTCCATAGCTTGTATAAGTAGAGTTATTACCAGCAACAAACGTATTATTTATATAATCTTCTTTAGTACCGATAGGATATAATTTGTTTGCTCCCCAATCATTAGTTCCTAACCCAATTGAAATAAAATCCTCATCTTTTGTTATTACATTTAACTTGGGATCATTTTCTAATATTGCATATAAATAAAATGTAACCCATGAATATCCACTAAATCCTGCTGCATGATGGTTAGCTTGTATAATACCTAGTTTTTCTCTGATAATTTTACCATAGCCATTACCGTTATTGTTATCAGGTTCTACGAATGAATCACCAATTTCTGCCCACGTTATGTTAGCAACATTTGTTGGCAAATTATCTACACTTGCTGCTAGATTATATTTAGTACATTTATAGTCTAATGAGTTATAGGTTAGAATACATTCTTGTAAGTTCCTTAAATCAACATTATTGTTGCCATTTACATTAGCAAGAATAATTCTCATCTTTTTTGCTTCATCTGTATATTCAGTACCAATATATGTTCCATCTTCCTTGTGAAACCTAAAGATTATACTTGGAGTAAATCCTACTCTTTTAATAGATGCACTAGGTTGGGAAGATATAGAAATAACATCTTTACTTCTAAATCTTTTAGGAGCATTATCATTATCGTCTTCTCCGGCTATACCACCATTAGTATCTCCAATTTCAAATTCTATAAATCTACTATTAAGCGGCAAAGATGTAGACAATTCTGTAATTCTATCAACTTGACTATCTAATTTTTGTACACAATTAATCAAGTTATACGATTTCCCATTAATAGTGTAGTATGATGATATAATACTTATGACACTAAATATATTATTAGTATAAAAAAATCTTGCTATTATAATAGAATTATAATCTTCATTTTTTACAGCATCATATTTTACAATATGTAAAGAATTATCTTTAAGTCTAAAAACTACACAATAATCTCCGTCGCTTGCTATGGACGAGGATAAATCTGAAGCAGGTAATTGGTGATTAAATTTCCGTCCTAAAATATAACTAGCTTTTAAAGTAACTTTGACAAATGTAGAATTTACTACAAAATCAATAAACCCAGTATAATTACTAGGTCTTAATGCGACAGAATTGTCTATTGCTAGAGTTGATTCATAAATATTTTTATCTACGTTTTCTTTATCCAATACTTCTTTAAATTTTGTACATCTATATTGAGCACTGTTATAGGTTAGAATACATTCTTGTAAGTTCCTTAAATCAACATTATTGTTGCCATTTACATCAGCAAGAATAATTCTCATTTTTTTTGCTTCATCTGTATATTCAGTGCCAATATATGTCCCATCTTCCTTGTGAAATCTAAAGATTACACTTGGAGTAAAACCAGAACGAATAATAGATGCAGTGGGCTGGGAAGCTATAGAAATAACATTAATACTTCTAAATCTTTTGGGGGCATTATCATTATTGTCTTCTCCAGCTATACCACCATTAGTATCTCCAATTTCAAATTCAATAAATCTACTATTAAGGGGCAAAGAGGAGTCAATAGAAATCTTATTATTAATTGTTTTTTTGTCTAACTCGGTAAGTTTCTCCTCATTATATTCCAGCATATCACCAAACATTCCACCGATCCTGCTGGATGTATTGGCTCCTTTATTTACTTCTGTCTTGATGGCCTCAGCCTGCTGCTGTAAGACACTTAATTCTTTTGCCATATTGTTTTCTTTTTGTTGTTATTCAAATTTGTCATCAAATGTTCTGTCAAATATTCTTCCGGATTCATCAGTAAAGTCTACCCGTGATAATGGTCCGGAACCTTCCAGTGATATTGATACTTGCCCTATATCTCCCAAATCTGCAGAACCGGATAATTGGGTGATGTATGCTTCTCCACGGTATCTTTTTGTATCATCCCAAGTCTGTTCATCGTATATGGTTGAGCGGATAGGGGAGAAAGTGACTATAATAGGCTCCATGTTTACCATCTTTTCAAACAGGTAATCAAATCCGTCATGTGTGTATAGATTTGATGATGTCATAGACCATGATAACCTGATAGCTCTTTTCTTTATCCATTTCCCATTTGTCTTTCCGGTCACTGATTTCGTTTCAGCCTCAACCGAGATGGAACACGATCTGTCCTTTGCCAGACGCTTTAACTGTGTTTCTGACTCTTCTATCCATAAAGTCAAATCTCTGCCTAGTATTACTCCCATATCACTCTAATATTTGATTCGGTGTTATTTCACCTGTTGCACGAAGAGATCCATCTATGGATATTACTCCATCCTCCATTAGTGCAGATATAACCTCTGCACGATTATCTCTTACAAACTGTATTATATCCTGAGGTTGAGATACTGTACGACTCTTAACCTCATATAACTTTGGGTTATTGGTTTTGCTAGCAACCAAATATCCTTGAGGATAATCTCTTGATCTTGGTGTTGCAGGAATTGTACGAGTAATGATTCTGATATTAACATTTATCATAGTTTTTCTTTTTAACGTCGTTTTTGTCAGACAAAATATCTATTCCTTTTCTATCATAATCACAGACATTGTATCTTGTTGGTAGTCTATTTCTCCACCTACATAAATAAATGTTTTATCAGGTTGCGAATCATCTGTTAACATTGAAGCCGGACTAATAGCATGGTAAACTAATTGCTGAGTAAGTTTTAAATGTGATTTTTGGTAATAGCTAACAATTCTTTGTATTAATAGTTCTTCTAGTCTTACAACCTTATTAACTAACAAACAATGCAGATTATCTTCTAAATACTTGTTGTCTATTACCAGCTTGCTAAAACATGCTCCATCCTGGTTATATGTTGAGATCTTTAATTCTATCTCATCCAGCTCATTTACATAGCTTTCATTTATCACATTCTCATAGATTCTGTCACTATCTGAATCCTCCTCTTCGCTATCTTCATATTTATTGAAGTTAAATTCAAAATCACTTAATGAGAAATAATCAGGTCGCAATCCTCCCAGTACGAATGATGCATAAGGTCCATATATAGTTAGTTCAACATCACCTGATAAAACTTCATTATCTGGAATTTTACATATATAACCTTTTACTCCATTCAGTCCATCTCCTAATTTCCTAGAGCTAATCAGGGTATATGGACCATTGTAATCATTATTGTCATCACCAAAATTAACTCTTAAATTATTATCATATTCACCTATAATAATCTCACTATTGTCATCCCAATAATATTCAGATCCTCCAGATTTCCCATGAAAATATTTGTTCCCTATACGAAGTTGAAAATGGAAATCATAATCAACAATACCGGATGTTGAAAGAGCCAACATATATAAATCAAAATTAATAGAGAAAGCACCTTGAAAGTAGGCAGCAGATGATCCTTTGATTTTTATTATGGGGATTCTGTTATTTTGTGAGAATATTAAAACTTGTGATGTCCCTCTACTTGTTTTTATTCGAATAGTTTCAGAATATTCATAATCTATAATATTTGCGTTCCCTTTAGAATCTTCTTCATAATCATCATATTTATAAGGAATAGCACCCGTAATTGAAGCTAACTCCCATTTAGGCGTTTCTTGAATATATTGTATTAGATCTTCTTCTGATATCTCAGTTAAATCATCAGTTTCACTATTATACCGGTATGGTATTAATTTATATTTTTCTGATTTTGACTTATAAAACTTGTAATGAGAAACTTTATATCCACCAGTTACACTTTGTGCTGTCTTTTCATCTTTTGTAGTCAATACAGATAATTCATCAAATGAAGTATCCGGCAATGCATCACCTACAGGATAGTTACTGCATTTTATCGTTACTTTATTATATCCTCCCAAAATGTCTAAGGTATGATTATCTCCATCATACCCTATTAATTGTACATTATTAGATTCTATGCTAACAAGTTCCCAATTATCGTTGTCTATTTTACTTCTAAGATATTTCCCTCCTAAATTGTCTACATCTACAAAATATAAATCTCCACCATAATCAACCAGCGTCCAGTTCATTATTTTACTTATCTCTTCCAATATTTCTTTGCAGGTCATTGATTCATCATCTTCATCAAAGAAATTTTGTGCAGAAACTTTTAAATTTGATAAAATATTAACTGGTGTTGCACTTTCTTCTGAGTATCTGAAATAAACAAATGGTACATAAATATAATCATATACACCATGACTTTCAGTAAGGCAATATTTTATTAAATCCCAAAGAGATATAAAATCTCTATTGTCATTTTTATAATCTATTTTATCTAGTACCTCTATTGCCGATACGCACTCTATAGATAACGTGAAATCTTCATCTCCATATTCCTGAGTATATACTTCCGGTTTAACGAAGCCACACCATAAAACTTTATCAGATTCTTTTAAAATAACTCTATATTGCCTATATTCTGTTGAATACAACTCTTGTAGATAATCATTCCCAAATACATTTAAAGTAGCTGTACTGGTCCGTATCGGAGTGTATATAAAATCATCACTTTCACAATTAACAACAAATGGAGATTCATCTGCAACTAGCTCGAAAGATTCACCCGAATAATTTTCTTTTTCAATCTCTACTCTATAGTTCTTACCTAATGAGGATGAAAAAGGAATTGTATATATTAGTCCGTAACTCATAATTTTTTACCTGTTTGTTTCATATAATTTTTAAGAGATAGATATATATCTGAACCTCTCACTTTCATAGAGGTTATATTAATATTACTTCCTGATGTCGCTTGATATAATGATTTTTGTTGGTCTTTATTAAGAATCATTTCTCCAGAATTTACACGTGCCAGCAGCTTGTCGCCATAATATGATGAACCGCCAATGATACCCCCATTTGCAAATTTGGGTAGCGATGAAAAAATACTTGCTACAGTTGTAAGTACTGTTGCTACCGCTGCTAATGAAGCTGGCCATGGTGCAGAAAAAGCTGATGCTACTCCTTGTGCTGTAGCTAGAGCTTGTAATTGAACGATCATTTGTGCAATGTTTGAAGCACTGTTTAATGCCCATGATGTCATGCTGTCAGAGGCATTCCCGACTAGACCTCCTAATGATCCTAAAATAGAACTTACATTTGTCAGAGAATTTTCCATGCTCTCTACATTCTTTACCGATTTATTAGGTACAGGTTCTATTTTGTTCCATCCTTTAGGTAGCTTAGCCATATTGCTAAATGCGGACTTTGTATTAGCCATGTCTGCAATTTGTTTTGTATCAAATACAGGTTTGCTATATTGTACAGCCAAATCCATGTATCTTTTCTTCTGTACTAATTCATCCAGTTCCGTATTTAATTTTATTCTGTCACTGTCTGATATTGCTACAGATATTTCTTTCTTTTTCTGTGAAATCTGGTAATCTACATCTGCAATGGATCCATCTGGCCTAGATGCTTTCTCTTTAGCTAATCGTGCGGCCTCCTCCGCTGCAGCTTTTTCTTTAGCTGCCTTTGCTGCATCTTCCGCTTCTTCTTTTGCTTTTTTTTGTTCTTGATTTGTTTGAACTAAAACCTTCCTCTGAGCCTCAACATTGTCGTATATAACTTGGCGCATCATGTACTCTCTCTTAGATGTTTCGTACAGTTTTACGGCCTCCTTATATGCCTGTTCTTCTTCATATGCAGCTCCATTTATGTTCAGTCGTGATGCATTTTGCCATTCTTTAAGTGTTTTCGCAACATTTTTTTCTCGAACTTTATATGCGCTGGCTTCTGGGTACATATACTTTGCAGTCTGTATCTCTTTATTCAGCGCTTCATCCATAGTCATACCACTATTTCTATAGTTCTTAATACGTCTGTTCGATTCATCTATAGCTATTCTTCTTTCATCTTGTGTATCGTACTGATACTTTTCGTCTGTTGTCATCATGGCTCTATTAGCCCAGTTGACAGCATCACGTAAATCATCTACAATACCTTTTAAAAGCCCATTACTTCCAGCCATTGTATTGATGAAAGAAGTCCATGCGCTTTGTAGTTTTCCAATACTTCCGGATAGATTATCATTATTAATCGCTGCCTGGTCATAAGCTGTATTTGTATCTTTAATACTTTTGCTTAAATTATCAAATGCATCTTTTTCCTGCAATATAGCGATAGCTGCTGTTACAGACTCCTTGCCAAACATCTTTGTCAACTGTACTGCATCCAGATTCATTTTTGACAGGTTGTCAATGGCTGCACTTAATCCTACTACAGACGGCCTCAGATTCTGGTTAGTTGAACTTTCTAGCGTAAGGAATATATTTCTCAGGTTAGTACCTGCTGATGCAGCATCGGTAATTTTAGGCGCAATGGCCTCAATAATTGCTACCAGTTCATTGAATTTTACGCCCGTACTACTTGCTGCACCACCGGCATTTTCGATAGCCTTATTCAAATATGGAATATCAGCACTACCTTGCTGTGATGCTGCTGCCAGAATGTTGATGTAGTTAGATGCTTCCGATGAACTGGCTCCCATCTGATTCAATGCCCCGGTTAAAGCCTTTGCTGCTGTGGGTACATCTAACTCTGCAGCCTCAGCCAATACAACAGCAGCTTCAGCGGTTTGAGTCAATGCTGTTTTATTCTTCAATAATTCCGGCATCTGACTGCCTATAAGTTTGAATGCATCTACCATTTGTGAGGCCGATTGCATTGAATCCATTCCCATGCGTATAGCTTCTGTTCTGAAATAATTCAGTTCATCAGCTGACACTCCTGTAAGCGAACGAAGCGAGGAAAGCGATTTCTCAAATTCCATATTAGCAGTTATGGCTGAATGAATAGAAGTACTTACTCCTACAAATGCTGCTGCATAACTGGTAAATTGTGTAAGGCCTCCAAATACCCCCTTAGATGTGGCTGCAAATCCTTTCAGATTTTTTTGAGCCTGAAACAGATTTTTATTGAATCCGTCTGTATTAAGCAATAATCGTGTGAATATGTTACTCATAGTTTCTTCTCCATTTTTTTAGCTCGTTTTCTTAATTCTTCCAGTTCCTGCTGGTCTACTCCAGTCTCATCATCTTCTTCATCTTCCAGTTTCATCACATCTTCCAGTTCAAGTGTCCTCCTTGATTGACTCTGCAACACCGCCCACATGATTAGTCTCGTATTTTCAAGTTCAGACCGTTCTTTCCGCCTCATTCCTTTCATAAATACGATACATTCCTTGAAGTCCATTTCCTCAAAAAAATAGGCAGGAGACACGCCGCCCCTGCCTACAATTTCTTCATACAAAACAGATACACTTATCGGCTTTCCGTTGCTGTTTCTACTTTTTTTTTATTTTCAAAGTATTGTGTGAGTCTACGTGAGGCATCTGTCATCTCTTCCTGAAAAGCAATGAATATTCCAGGATCATTATCGCACTCATCAATCAGCTCATCAAAAGTCATAGTGTATTCAGGATTGTATGCAAATAAAGCTGCATGTAGTAATTGATAGTTTTCTTCTGATGTCTGTCCTTGATATGGCTTGCCAAAAAGCTGCTCATACTTAAACAGACAACGTAAAGAATGTTTTATTACGTATTCTTTGTCTTTTATGGTTACTTTCTTCATATATTATCCTCCTACACCGTCCGACTTCTTTAATTGTCCCTTTCCTGCAAGTGTAATTGACATCGTGGCATTATCTCCATTTTGTGCATTAATCTGAATATCTGTAATCAATGCAGTTCCTCCATAGTACTTTTGTGGCACCGTCCATCCACCTTCTGGAACTTCATCATTTGTAGCATTGGTAGGTATACCCACTTTTACTTCTACTGGTTCACGAGCTAACATTAAATCGAGCATTTGTTCATAAGAGTTAGCACCCTCATCTGCACTACATAAATTTTCAGATGTTGCCTCCCATGTCATTTTAGTTATTTCTTCATCTCCCCAATCGCCCGAATCTTTTGTACTACTATCTCCAGTTTCGGCTGTCAACTTAAGCGTATGGTTTGTCGCTAGTGCAATGGCTTTGTCGTTCACAAAAACCATCAGGTCTTTCCCTTTTACTTTTTTAGCTTTTGCCATAATTATACATCAATTTTAATTGTTAATTCTATTACTCCACCAAATACTCCATCATCCTCATCAAAATCCCATGTGTTTATTTTTATTTCTGACACATCCAGATAATCTACTGTTTCTACATCTCCAGAAAACAACCTTTCTATTTCCGATATGAGCTGTAACGGCACATCCTGATTTTCGCCAAACACAGCTATCGTAGAAGTGATTTCACGTTCATATTCTCCATCTTTGGTGTCACTGGATGCATTCAGCTTTGCGTTCTGAATGATATACGGTAGCTTTACATTTCGCATGATTGCAATAGGGTATATTTTCCCTTCTACGATCTCTTGTATTGTGCTGTCTGATTCCAGCCTTTCTTTTATGTACCTGAATACATCTGTTGTGTTCATCGTTTGCTTGCTATTTTTTGAATATGTCTTTCAATATGCTTCTGTAAGGTAGATTGGGCCTCACCAATCTTTGATTTAGATGCATTTGAGAAAAAATGGGATTCAGTAATATATCCTGTATATCGTCTTTTTGTTTTAAACGGTATAGATTGTCTTAATGGTCTCCATTTCCTATATTTTTGCCATCTTGGTTTTGTTCCATCTTCCAACCATTTTAATACATAGCTTTTGTTCTCTTTTTTATTTTTACCTTTTGATTGTTGAATATGGACTCTAAAACCTAATGTTTTTCTATATACCACGTATCTTACCCACTTTTTCAGGTTTTTAGTAACAAGAGGTTTTCCTGAAGCTCCATTTTGTACAGTGTTTAAGTTAGACCTAGCTTTTCTTTGTATAATTTTTGCTGAATCAGCTAAACCTTTCCTCAAAGCCTTTTTTGACTCATTTGTACTCATGTTAAGCTCTTTGAACATCCTGTTTATTCTGTTTACATCAACCTTAACTTCGATGTAATCTTTTTCAATACTACTCATTTATCAATTCTATTGTTAATGTCATCATATTGTGGGATTGATCTGGATTGATTGAATTAATTTGGTACATTTCATTATTATATCTCACCCTCATTTCACGCTTAATGGCAGACCGGTAGTAGATTGTCACTTTGTTCACCTGATTATGAGCATACTCCATGTTTGTTTCCTCAATCTTACCGGATGCAAATTTTACAGTAGCTCTCACGGTCATGAAATCTTTCCATGAGTATTTTTCTCCGCCATGTGGCTTTTGTGTGATTTCTCTTTTGAGAATTGTGATTCTGTCTCGTAACTGACCTGCCTTCATTGTGATACTATTTAGAATAATCCCTGTATAGCTGAATAAGGTGTAAAGCTCCCTGAGCCAGCGTATGAGTCTGTGAAACCGTTACCTCCTCTCTATTGTTGTAATACAAACCAATTGTTAACATAATAGCTTGCTTTATGGGAGGAGGGATGACCTCTCCACCTCCTATGGTGTTCAGGTCATCCGTATTTTTAAGACATAACTCTGCTGCCACCTTAGCCTCAGCTACTTCAATCAGTGATGAAATATACTCATCATCCTCTGTGAAGTCTGTTTCTACATTGAGATGCTTCTTTGCTTCATCTAAAGTGATATACATAACCTCCTTATACGCTAGCAGGATCCTTAAACAGTGCCTTGGCAATTGACTTGTCACGGCGCAAGCAAGCATCCCAATATGAATTGACAATGATACGAACAAATGCCTTATCAGCCTCTGTGTAAGGATCTACTGTCAAATCTAAAGCACCCCACTGACCGATAAGCAAATCAGCCCAGTTTCCGAACAATGCACCGTAGTCTGTTCCTGATTTGTATACTGCGTTTGTACGCAAAGTATCGTAACCGTTCATCTGCCCGTTTTCTGACATGATATAACCGCTTACACCTTCATTCTTTAATGTCGTTTTAGCTAGGCCGACTAATGAAGTATGCATGATGTATTTAGTGTTTCCCATCAGTGCGTTTGCCAAATCTACATCTGTTTCCAACTCAACAATACCTTTCCACGAAAGACCTTCTGATGGCGTTACATATCCGGTAAATAGTCCATCCGGCTTTTCAGCAGACGTGCTTTCTCCTCCTAAAATTGTTGCTTCAAATTTTGAAGCAATAGAGTTGATAAGGTCTGCTCTCAGCATAGCCTCAACTCCCAAAGAATCCTGTACCAGCATCTGGCGTGATACTCTCAATATAGATGTCAGTCGTTTCGGCTTCATTGTTTTTTTACTGAACGTGCCAGCCCCATCTGTTGCTGAATCATTTTCATTAGCCCAGTTTGAAGTACTTCCGGAATATGAAGGAACATCAATATTCGATACAAGTCCTGTAAGCATGGTTGCTCCAGCCTGGGCTAATACCAACCGGTCACGCAAAGGTTCTACAATGTTCATAAAGTCTGTTTCAATTACATTTACGCCTGCTGTACCAGCCGTAATTTCAGCACGTGATTCAACTGGTATAAGCAATGATGATCCACTCTTCGGGATAATACCCGATTTCAGCAACGATGCTGCACCGCGTTCATTCATTTTCTGAGTATTCTCACTATAGTGCCCTCCATCTGCCAGTTCCAGCAAGGCTTTTCTCAGGCTGAACTTTTCTCCAGTAGTATGTTCGTCTGCAAACTTCATTGCATCACGCTGTGCCAGCTCCAGATTGATTTCTGTCATACGGAGCTGAATTTCTGTAATCTGGTCCTTTTCTTCTTTAGACAACTCGCGTTTTTCCTGTTTTGCCTTGTTTACCAGATCAACGCCTTTTTTGTACAACTGGCCTCTTTCTTCAGCCAGTTCAACTTTGGTTTTTTCTTTCGCCATAACTTAAATATTAAGACTGTTAATAATGTTATTGTAATATTCTTCGTTTACTTCTTTTCTTTCCTCCAGCTCCCTCTCAGCCTGTTCTTTCCCTCTCATGCTGACTGTTGTCTTGCTATAAGCTGCATTGTATACGGGTGAAACATCGTATATCCGGGCAAACTGGCTGATAGTACGTTTCCATTTACCGTTTTTCATTCTTTCCCATTTTTCTCCACCGTCTGCTACAGTAAAGGCAAATGAAGATTGATTGATTTCGTTTCTTCTCAGGTTCTCCAGTAGTTCATCACCTAGCATCGTGCGTGGTGCCTCAAATCTGTATTTCAATCCTTTTGAATCAACTGTTAATGTCAGTGAGCCTTTCCCGTTTACTGATCGTGCCAGTATTCCTCTATCACGGTTGTGGTTGAGTAAGGCAAATACATCACTTTTCTCAATCACTCCATCCAGTGCTCCACGTTCAATCACTTCTTCAAAATCCAATCCATCTGATTTTACACCAAACAGCATAGCATATCCTTCTACTGTTCGCTTTTCGTTTTCTTCTGTTACTGATACCGGGAATGTGGTATTTCTCTGTTCCAGCATTTCTTTGTGTTCACTCATAAGTTGTTTTATTTCTAACGAAATATTTGTCTGACAAAATCCAATTATTCTTGATTTCCCTCTATCATTTTTTCTTTTACAGCATTTTTCAGCGTCATTACGTTGACTTGTACGAAAGCCTCATCTCCATTTTCAATTCTGCTCATACCGATTTCTCTTCGGATTTCATTTGGCGTAGCAGCACCTACATTTGCCATGTCTTTCCAGAAAGCTCCCTGAGCTGCCTTGTCTGCACGTAGTATGGCTGAGGTATTAAATTCTGCCTTGTACATGCTTCTTTCTGTTTTGCTGAATACTTTCCGGTTTATTTCTTGCTCTATCTTGGTGATAACCGGCAAAGCTGTGTCTGTCAGATATTCCAGCTGTGTGGCTTCGATGGTAGAGTAGGATGATTTACTAAGGTCAAACGCTTTAACAGGCGAAACGGAAAAGAAACGGCATATATCTACTACATTAAACTGACGGCTTTCAAGCAATTGTGAATCCTTTGGCGATATTGATATAGGCTGATACTTCATGTTGCCTTCCAGAATAACTATACCTCCGGGGCGACCATGATTAGAATTTACACGTTCTTCCCATTGCTTATAATTCTGCTCTTTTTGATCTTGATTCAATCTTGCACCTTCAATGGTTAGGACACCGCTAACCGCTGCTCCTGATTTAAAGAATCCGGCTGCATGTTCTTCGGAGCTTGTAGCGATTCCTAAAGTCTGTCTGGCATGTGTTAACGTTGAAACTCCGATAATTCCATCATAACTGAAGTTAAGTACATGTATCATATCGCACGGTTCGACCAGTTGTGTGAATCCCGATACCAGATATCTTTTTCTTCTGATTCCTTCTTTGTCTACTATCCATTGGATTGATACCTGGTTGGATGGAATGTATACCAGCTGAATAGGAGTGACTCCATCTTCATCACGCTCTATGTATGCATATCCGTTTCCGGTCAGCAATACGGATGCCATAAGAGTTTTTATGAAAACGTAGCGCGTCATGTTCTCGTTTGGTTCCAGATCCAGCAGCTCATAGATAGGATGCTTCGTGTCTTTCATCTTGAATCCGGCTTCATCCAATCTGAACACTTCCAATGGTAATACAGCCACTGAATCGGATATTAGATCTACACACCTGTAAACCGTACTCAATAGCATTGGGTATTCACGTGATGCCAGCTGAATTAAACCAGTTCCTCCATAAGCTGACACCTGAGATATTTCCTTTTTGGAAATCTTTCTAAACTCGTAACCAAATAATTTCATTTCGTTTTTATTTGAAACGAAATTTTTGTCTGACAAATTAATAAATCACATTATCGTATCTCGGGCACATCAAATAAACTCCCAATGCTTCGATCATGGCAATTACCCCGTCAATCTTTTTCTCTTCGTATTGTTTGCTTGGTTTCGTGTTTCCGTTCTTGTCACGCGCCATTACCACGTTCCTGAAACAGTGTCGGGTAATGATGTTATTATCAATCACTGCCACTCCAGAAAGTAACAGCCTTTCCAGCTCTTTTGTCGGTTTGTTGAAGTTACCGATACTCTGTGAATACGGCTCCATTGGTAACCCTCTCTCTGTACAGTTTATAACAAATTGTGTGGCATTCCAGCTGTCATATCCTATGGTTACAATATTAAGAATCTGACCTATCTCCATAATCTTATTGAGGATAAAATCATAGTCCACCACATTTCCCGGAGTTATACATAAGGCTCCCTGGCGTGCCCATTCTCCATACAGTTCTTTGAATCGCTTTTCTGTTAATGCTGCTTCCGGAAGGAAATAGTATGTTTTCCAAATCATATTTTCTGTTGTGGGTATCAATACAGAGAATGAAGTCAAGTCTGATGTAGATGAAAGGTCCACTCCGATGAAACAATCCATGCCTCTGCATTCCTCTATATCAACATTAGCCGATGCAGACAGGATATAATCATCCTTAATCCATGTTTTCTCAGCATCACACCATATATTCAGATTCTTTGTCTTTATGCCTACTTCATCGCTTGGTGTATTGATGGCTTTCCTTACCTGTGTTTTAATATACTTAGTCTGTACGGTTACTCCCAAATTCGGATTGCTTTTCACCCATACAGCCTCATCTTTCCAGTCATCTTCCTTATCCAGGCAATAGATAGCGATAAACAGCGTATCATCTTCTTTCAGCCCTGACACTACTTCCGTACACATCTCCCTGTACTGGTAGCATACTCCCAAACGGTCAAACCCTGCAGTGGTAATGATTACCGCCATCGGATTCTCTCGCATTCCTTGTGATGATTGTAATACATCTTTCACACCTGAGTTTTTTGCTGCATGATATTCGTCAATCAGATACATAGATGCGTTCGGACCGTCCAGCTTGCTTGAATCTGCTGCCAGCACTTTCAGAAAACTCAACGTTCTTTCATACTTGATAGTATCTCTGTAAGGATCCAGAAACTCTTTTCCTGGGTCTAGCATCTTGCTAAAATTGGATGCCATGTTAAAAGATACTTTTGCCTGATCCTTTGAGTTAGCAGCCATATATACCTCTGCGTTCATTTCTCCGTCCGCTATCAGATGGTACAAACACAACGCAGACGCAAAAGCTGATTTACCCTGCTTTCGCGCCATCTCGATGTATGCTGATTGCACCAGTCTTTCATTTGTTCCTTTCAGATAGAAACCATACATAGATGCAACAATCCATTCCTGCCACGCTTCTAATACAAATGCTTTACCAGCATGTTTCCCGGTGTAATGGTGGATGATTGATATGAATTCACATACCTGCTCTACCTTATCTTCTCTGAACTCATACCGTTCATCATACATTAATCTAAAGAAACGCTCAGCAGCCAGTTTTATGTAGTGTCCTGTTACAATCTTTCCGCTTAGTACATCTTCTGCATATTGTATGTATTTCTTTTTTCGTGTCATACCTGGTGTTCACGGAGGTATTCTTTCAAAGGTGACTGGATAGCCTCATCAATATTCTTCATCGTTTTCAGTTTCCGTTTGCTCATTGCAGTCAGCCCGAACTCTTTAGCCAGTTCTAGAAACTGCGACCAGTTTTCTTTCAGAATATTCACCTCCGGCCTTTTTACCATTTCTCCCTTTTTGTTTGTCATCGTCATTCCGTCTATAGTAATCTTATCCACACAGATAAGATACATTTCATAAGCTGTTGCCATCCGGTGTAACAACGCTACATCGAAAGGAGCCAGTTCTCCTCGCTCATTCATATCTCTCACAAGATTGCAAATGAGTTTTTTAGCTTCTTTATGTTTTACGTTTTTGGGCAGCTTGAACTGCACCAGACTTGTTTCTGCCATAGTTTTCTCTTTTTTTCAAACGTGATTTTTGTCAGACGAAATCCTTATTTTAACAAATCGCAACAAAAATCACATTTTTTGGCTTTTTCTAAAAATTACTTTTTGTGTGAAGTTACCTCGGACGGGGTTCTGCATTGAATTTTCATTGAAATTTACCCCCATACCCCCTAATTCCCTTATTTTTTGTTTATATATATTTAACAATCTCTTTTTCTATTATGTATCGAAGCGTGGTGCATCTTACAGATGCTCATAAGGTTTTCATAATCATAGGCTAAAGCCATTCTTCTTACCGGATCATCTGTTGACATGAACGATTGAACGTGATGCACATCTTCTGCGATAGTTGTCTTTCCTTCCTTCAGGCACATTTCACATAGTGGCTGTTCTGCTATCTTCAATTCTCTTAGTTTTCTCCATCTTGCAGACTTATATATTTCCCTTCTTTCCTCATCATATAGATTATTCTCCTTCTTTTTCGGCTTCTTTGGCTTGTAAATTGTCGGCATAAGCTGTAATTTTTAATCGTTTTGAGTCTTTTATTGTCTGATATTGCACTGTTTTCATTCGATATAGAAAGTATTTCACAAACTCATCATCATTTGTTATTTCTGCTGCTTTCTCATCTGTACTTACTTTGATAATCGTATCCTGAAATATATCTTCATAGCTTAGACCGGCATAGTATATTTGCCGGTCCTTTGCTGATATGTCTGAGAGTCTTTCATATAGCTTAGCTATCATCAACAGCACATTGCTGTTTGCTTTCCGTTCCTTCATGGAGTATTATATTTCCATTTATATCTGTAATTTCACTTATTTGCTTTTTACAAAAAGCTCTTATCACTACACTAAGATTTGTTTTCATCTTTATGGCCACTTCATTGAGTGCCATGAAGGTTGATTCATCAAATCTCACCATTATTCTTTTATCCTTTCCCATCTTTACATTCAATGATTCTCCATGCTCTGATATTGTTGTATAACTTTCCATTAAACTCTGTTACATGACAGTTGTAATCTACTTCTACCTTCTGACCAACTGCCAGCCATTGATTATTGACATCTTCTCCCATCACATCGAATGCAATCGACTGGGCGTATTTCCCTCCGTCTGTTTCTACTACAGCTGTACGTTTTAGGATTATTCTTTTGTCTTTTGTAGTGATAGACTCTGTATCTTTCACTATTGTAATTTTACCTTTGATATTCATATGTTTTCTTCCTTTGATTTATTAAACCTTTCCGAACTACTTGTATGCCAATATACTATTTCGTTTGCAGCTTCATCCAACGGCAATGAAGCAAGATGTTCCATGCATGCATCCCAACCTTCTATAAATGAAAGCTCTCTCAAAAGCTTCGTGCTTGTAACTTTACTTCCTGAAGCAAATATTTTTGCTAATTCTTCTTTCTTACTCATATTTACTCATCTTTTATTCTTTCCTTCAATTCGGAAATCTCTTTTTTTAATCCTTTGTATGTTTCTTCCCAATCCTTGTCAGCAAGTAGGTAACCTACTCTTACAGCACTTTGTGCGCCATACAAGTAAGCCTTTGACAAAGCTTCTTCCATCCACTCCTGGAAATGGTTCATATCTTTACATGGACCAAGTATTCCCTTACACTCCATAATTTTCTTTGCAAAATCATGGGCATCTTTCTGATACCCTTTATCATTCATTACATTTGGTAATTGTTTTGGCATCATAATTATTCCTCCTTTATCTTGTTCTTACTTTATCTCTATCCCATGCATTTAGTATTTCTCTAAAATCATTATTGATTACATTTATCAGCCTATTCTTTCCTTCTTCACTTGATAATGTGAAGAACTCAACCATAATTGATTTTAATATACTCCAACATATCTCTTCTGTTTTCATATCCTTTTTCCTTTTCACTTATCCCAGCAGCCACCACATGAATGCCAGGAATAGGTAATACAATTTTGTTTTACTCATTATTTATTTTTGTATTATCACAGCAGTTGTTTCTATCCCTGTACCACTTTGTTTGAACGAACCTTCTTCGATGTCACAGACCTTAGCGTGTACATCTTTCAACCACTCTCTAAAATCAGCACATTCTTTCTCGCTTGCAATTTTCCAGTGGCAACTCATAATAGCTGCTACAGTACCACCATTATTAAGATGTTCATACATTCTTTTTACATGTCTTATATCTTGATTTTTACTAAAAGGTGGATTTGCTATAATCTTATCGTATAATCCTAGATCATATGTTGTAAAGTCATCTCCAAGAATATTTATATTACTTTTCTTTGATAGGAGTTCCTTGTTTTCAGGCATCAGTTCAAAGCAGTCCACGACTAAATCATTACAGCTACGATGTATTGCGTCTATTATAGCTCCTGTTCCTGCGCTTGGCTCCAATACCTTTTCATCTTCATGCACGCCACCGGCCAACATAACAAGCCAGTCTGCTACTTCTGGAGGTGTTGCAAAAAACTGGAAGTCCTGCTGTAAATTGCACCGCTTACCTTCATGAAGAATAGAGAATACACGATCTGCATTGAATGGAAACGTGAATCCCTGCACCTTACCGCCTTGCCAGCTTCCACCTGCTTCTTCAATCCATTTCTTTGCTTCAGCATAGGATTTTTTATTGAATTGCACCCGAGGTAACTTCAACACATTATCATCGAGAGTACAATGTTTAAGAATATCCTCAACACTCCATTTACTGCCAGAATCATCCTTATTGCGCTTGTTGTTCTGCTCCAGTTCGTCACACCCCAACAGACGGTTCAACGACTTCTGCACTTTCACACTTATTTCTGCCATCCTTGACATCCATTGCAGGATGGCAGTCATAAACTCCAAATCCACATGTCCGGTCTCATCGTAAATGTTTTCCCGGTCTATCAATTCCGGAAGGTTATCCATGAACATGAAGCTACCATACAACGCTTCTATTAAATTCTTTTTTCTGTTCGTCATAACTTTTCTGTAAATAAATTCTTGTAGTATCAATACTTCCGTGTCCCAACAGGTCAGCCAACTGTACCACATCATTGTTCTTTTTCAGATACATTTTTGCGAAGAAATGTCTGAAAGCATGAGGATGCATTTTGCTTCTATCTATTCCGCACTTATCGCCCCAGTCTTTCATTGACTGGCACAAGCTTCTCTGTGTCAGCCTTCCGCACTTACCTACTGCGACATATCCAGTCTTGTGACTTTCCTTTACGTATGCTTTTACTTCCGCCTGTAACTGCCTGCTGAAAAAGAACCTCCGGTACTTGTTTCCCTTTCCCTTTAGAGTGACTTCACCTGAAAGGATGTCATCCCACTTGAATTGGAAGAACTCGCTTACCCTAGCACCGGTTGTAGCCAGTATCTTTATGAAGAAGTACCTGTCCCTGTTAGGACAAGTTTTCAAATACTCAAGCAGCCGGTTGTATTCGGCTTCTGTCGGAACATTCTCCGTATTCAACTCCTTCTTAAACTTTGGGCGCTTCAACTCTATCGGCTTCTTCATCCATTTGCTGAAACGTTCAAGTGCGGTAATACGTAGGCGTATTGTTCTGGGAGACAATCCCTCATCCTCCAGCATCCGTACAAAACGCTTGTAATTGTCAACTGATACCTCGTTGGCGTATTCGAAATATTTCTTAATTGAAAATGAATATATTTCAATAGTGTGTGGAGAGTAATCTTCATCCTGCGTAAGGTAATACACAAATTCATTCATCAGTTTCATGTTCTTTTCAGAAACATCGCTTAGCTTCTCCAGAGGTTTAACTGATTTCTCCTTTCGTGTGCGTGAATATCCAATACCAAGAAAATTAAGGAACCCACATAGAGCATCTTTAATGTATGGCTTATCAGATAATTCAACTGCATTTTCTCTGATATAAGCCTTGTATCCTTTACGGCTTACCTGATAATCGCTTTCAAGGAATAACTTTACAGCTTTAATGGTTTTACCAATAACCTCATAGCTTTTATCGGTACTATACAAGTGAGATACGTATTCTATAAATATTTTTTTATTTACTTCTTCCATATCAAATCGTCGTTACACAATCAAAATCACTCCCATACATGATATGCGCTCCACGCTTACGAAGTTCGGCCACCAACTGCTCATTGGTGTATCTGGCCAGCCGTCCATGCAGTCTGTCCTGCTTTCTTCTTTCAGCTGTGTGCCTGCTCTCACATAACCGGCATCTATTGGTGTAATGAATGCCGGATTTAGTTTCATAGGCGCGGAATCTGCTCTCAGGAAGAATCCGGCCACACTCTATACATTCTTTCATGACGCAGCCCTCCTGATCAGTCCCATGTTACGGTTTACCAGTTCAATTATACGGTTATGGTATGCGCTTGTGTGATTGCATACTGCCCTTGACTGTATTACCTGAAAGGTTTTTAATGACACCTCCACAGTTTCCATACGTTCTCCATTTACTCTTGCAGATAGAATCAGACTGTCTTTTTTCTTGTAGTATTCATTTTCAAATACACAATGATGCATGCTTTTACCTTCATCTATAAATTCGAATACACTCTTTAGAACTTTTATTGAAAGTTCACCGTCCGTTATTATTACTCCAAAGAACTTTCCTTTATCTTTCACATATTCTTTGTTAAACTGTTCTGCCAGTTTGCGTTTTGTTTCTTCTTCCATTTTCTTTCGTATTTTAGTATATGCAGCTAATGCAATTTCGTGTGCCTTGTACAAATCATCCGGACAAATAAACTTGGGATTATGGATATCCTTACCAGTTTGTTCCATGAATGATAGCATGTCAAAGTATATTGAAGCATCGGTTATCACATAATGGTTTCTATGACAGATATTCATTTGAGGCATATATTCTATTTCCGGTTTCTTACTCCGTACCATCCAAAGGAATACATCGTACTGACCTTGTTTTACAACTGTTTCTGCATGTCTTGATGTAAGTAACATTTTCATACACTCTACTACTGATACGTATGGCAGTTTTTCAATAGCCTTGCACCATCCGTATTTATGAAGTTTACGTGTGATTTTATATTGAGGATAGAAATAATTACCAGTTACATCGAACACATCTTCAAATACATAATATCCAGCACAACTCTGATTATGCTTCCTGACTTTAAACTCGGTGTTGTAATACCAATTAAAAAAGTTACATCCACGAGAATATCTTTTTGAGATTATTATCTCTTCTCCATCAGGAGATACCCAGTTTTGATATACTTCGTTATACGTGTATTCAGTCTGAAAACCTTTGCGATTGATGCGATGAACATCAAAAGTTCTTATTACCTGCCATTTGTTGAATGTCTGTATTATTGAGTAATACTTCGATTCCGTCAGGTTGTCTTTCCGTGGATTGTGTTCTAATATGAGATGATTCAAGCATCTACATTGATATCCTAACTCTAAATCCACTTCCAGTATACCTGGTATCTGGTACTCTATGTTACCACAACAATGACACCATACTTCTCCATTTTGCTTGTAGTAACCAGATGATGGGAATATACTCTTTGCATAGTCCTTCTCTTTATCCGATATTGGTTTGAGATGGCTGCTCATTTTAAGTACCAATTTATTTAAACTCTTTCTGGTCATAATTACATATCAAATAGTGACAGTTGTCTTGATTCAAATATCTTTTGCCGTTCCTGCTTTGTTTTCTTTCTTTCGTTTTTTTTCTGCACTGGCTTTTCTTTGCTAATAGGGTTTTGAATAGTAGATGGAGCCGCAACTTCTACACGTTCCAGTTCACCTTCTAACTTGATATCATCCTCATCATAGTAGTGAACCGCCCATCCGTATACGGTTTTCCTATCTATCGCTATACCTCCATTTACACTTTTATTATACATCTTTTGAGCTTGCTGCATGATGTACTTGCAGCATTCCTCTATGGATTTGTTTTCTTTCTTGTAGGTTTCAGCAAAGAGAGAATCCTCCTTTGCGCGGCCATCCAGATAATTTTTAATTGTATCTTCAAACTGAGTTGCCATAGGTCATAATTTATAGGTTATCATTCTCAATTCCATTTTTGAGGTCTGTTGTTTATTCTCTCTAGGTAGGATGCAATTCTTTTTTCAGGATCTTCACCATTACGTACAAAAATCCGAGTTCTTGTTTTGTCGCCTGGGATTGCAACGTATCTTCCATGTTTCTCACGCTCTTTCTGTTGCATCACTTTCAGTTCTGTTCCGTGAGGGTTGTTTTCCAAGTCTATCTTTCTCGTCAATATTGGATCACCTTCTTTATTCATACTATTTCCTCCTGATTTGAATTAGTCCTTTTCTTATTTCTTTGTCTAATCTCTCAATGTCATCTTTGCTCAACTGACATTCTATTTCACCGTTTATGTTATATCCGGTTGGCAGGTTGTTCTCTGCCTGTATTCTTGCTATTTCCTCTTTTTGATTCGTAGCGTAGTATATTGTTATCTTTTCTTTTTTCATGTTGTTTATCGTTTACCTAGCAGCCTTACGGCTGTATAGGACAAGTTACCTGAAACATTAATAGACACAAATAGCTCCCTAAATGAAACAAATCCCGTTTCATTGCGTTTCATTAAAAAGTTATCATTCTGATTTTCAGCCATATTTCTATATGTCTATAAGGTCATTATTTTTTTGCCTCATTAAAAAGACTTAGTAACTTAGTTTTATACTCAATCTCATGAGGTGATTGGATCATTTTAAAATGACATTTTATTTCATCCCATGAGTTGATAAACTCTCTAATAGTACGATATTGTTTGTCAGTCAAATGTCCTGACTTCCAATATCCATATGTCCTTTTCATGTATTCATCCCTTCCCAGCCTCAACAAAGCCTCAGCCTTATCAATCTGGCTTGACTTGATACCTTTATCAGCAGTTAATCTCTGTTTGAATCCTATCGTGACCCAATCCCGATAAAATGTGTGAATGATAGTTTCTATCGTTTTTTCTGAGAAAAAATCAATCAGGTTAATAGACTGCCTTCTATACATAGTTTCAATCCTCAGAATATTACCTTCACATAATCTACCTTTATCGCGTGCCTCGAATCCTTTATCATATATTTTGAAAACCTTCTTGATGTTCTTTGATTTCTCCGTTGTTTTTTGCCGGTTCTTTTCAAAATTCGCATCATTGAAAAGCTCACGATTTTTCATCACGCCGATAGACTCAGCCAGCGATATGTATTCAATCGGATCATGGTCGACTGGTATATTCAATCCTATCTCGTAGTATGTTATTCTAACCTTTTCCGGATCAATATCCCATTCATCTAAAAGCTCTGATATTATCTCCTTAGCATTCGATATACTAAACATCTGTGAATTATCTAGCGTGCCATGTCTTGATTTCCAAAACAGTTTGTGCAGGGAACATTTAATCTGAGCCGTTCTGCCTCTTATCTTCCACCATATTCCCTCGATGTTACTTAATGCCGATGACTGATAATAGATTTCGTTCCCCTCCGTACATTGTATCAGATGGTGCTTCCTGGCTATCCTTTCTGCATCACGTACAAAATCAATCTGGGCATTAAAAATCATCTTGTCAAACATGTTATTTCAATTATATCTTTCCTTCATTCAGTAGCCTCTGAATCTCATCCTTATTCGCTACCATCTTACCTCCTATAAGGCATGTTCTTATCTTTCCTTCACTTCTTAGCCTCCATAGTGTAGTGCGTGATATTTGTAACCACTCACACAACTCCGACATGGAAACGTAGTCGGTTTCACGGCTATACAGCGTTTCAACCTTCTTCTGAAGGTCATTAATCTTTTTCTTTATATCATTCCATTCACTCAGCGGTACCGTTATCATTTCTTGTTCCATGTCAATCAAATAATTTAGGTGATGAAATTCCGACTTCTGCATTCTTGCAGTTCTTAATAGCCTCAACAAAATAGCTCTCTTTTAACTCGAACCCGATACCATATCTACCCATCTTAATTGATTGATATACTTCTGATCCAATCCCTAAGAATGGAGTTAATATCTTATCTCCTTTATTAGACCATAGAGTAATAGCACGCTCTATCGTTTGTAATTGCAATGGGCAAATATGTTTTTCATCGGCCTGATCTCTTCCTTTTGAGCCATTTAAAGTATCTGAATAATCGATATCCATCCATACTGGAGATGCATATTTCTGCCATGTATCTACAGAAATGTCACAATGTATAGGATGTTCATGACTGCCAGGTTTTCTAAATATCATAAGGTAATCTGGTATACCTACACGACTCATTGCTGCATCTTTTTTTACTTGTTTATGAAGCAAACCAAGAGCCTTTGTACGTTGCATTTCTGTTACAGGATTTTTCCAGATAGTTACACGTGAATGATATATAAATCCAGCATCCTCAAATGCTTTTAATATCATACCTGAAAAATCACGCAAACCAATATATCCCTCTTTGCCTTTTTGTATAGGCAAATCCATACAATGTATAGCTACATTACGTCCGGACCACATTACGCGGTACAATTCTTTTACTAGGAAATTAAATGCTATGAAGAACTCTTTGTAGTCTTTTGAATTACCCATATCTTCCAGCTTGTCTGAATATGTATATAATTCAGCAAATGGAGGAGAAAAAATGGTAAAACCAATACTTTCGTCTGGTATCGATTCAATCAATTGTACACAATCTCCATTCATAATATGACAAAAATCCGATTCGTATTCTTTCTGACTTACTGTTTCCATAAGTTTCAATTCATTCTTAATATTTCTGTTCATAGCAATGGTCATGGCTTCTTGCATTTCATAAAAAGCCGATTGCTTATCTTCAAAAGACTTCCTTACATTCTGCATTGTATCTGTCACTATCAGGTATATGTTTACATCGTATTTCTGACCAAATCTGTATGATCTTCTAATACCCTGATAGGTCGCTTCAAAACTAAAATCCAATGAAGCAAATATCTGATTGTGGCAATTCTGGTAGTTCAACCCGAACTGGGCTATTTTTAGTTTAGTGATTAACACACGAAACTCACCGCGACCAAAGCCTAACAGATTATCTTTTTTCTTTTGTTTATTATCGCTACCTTTCACCTCTATGGCTTCTGGTATCATTTTACGCAGCATTTCTCCCTCCTCATCATGACCTATCCATACAATCCAGCTTTCGGATGATGAGTTGACAATATCACTCACTCTTTTCATCCTTTCATTAATTGTTTCTCTTAGCTCATTGTGATAACTTGTTGCAGATACTGCTACATCATTGAACAACATCCCGTTGTTTCGTTTAGGTGTCTCGATGTAGTCTTCTATTACTTTTAATTCTGGAAGTTCATATCCTTCATTGCTGAATCCTATATCTCCAGGCTTACTCAGCATCACGGCCCATGTAGATACAAAATCCCAAAAAGCCTGCTTTGCATGCCCTTTTAATCTCCAGTCTGATGTACTCCCTCCATCATGTACAAAATACATAGCCAGCATCTCATTTCTTGACATCACATTCAGGAACTCCGCATGATTGCATAATTCTGTAGTGTCATTAGGTGATGGAGTAGCTGTACAACACAACTTATACTTTGTTTCCTTAAATGACGCAATCAGCTCATTTCTTATTTTCCCATTGAAGTTTTTAAGAATAGAACTTTCGTCCAACACTACTCCTCCAAACAGATATGAATCAATATTATCCATATTGTCATAGTTTGTGATATATATACCAGCCTTCAAATCCTGGTCAAATACTGTCAGTCCTATTTCTTTTACTTCATATCCAAACTTTACGCCTTCTTGTATTGTCTGACCAATCACTCCCAAAGGAGCCAGAATTAACACTGGCTGATTGAGATGTTTCTGTACTTGATAGGCCCATTCAAGCTGCTGTAGCGTTTTCCCCAGTCCACAATCCTCAAACATGGCAAATCTGCCGGCTTTTACAGCACGTTTCACACAGTATTTTTGGAACGGGAATAGATTTTCGTTCATTTCTGAATCCATCAAATCAAATCCACTATTCTCAATTGCTATCTGTTTCTTTTGCAAAAATTCTATATAATCTTTCTTCATTTTATCTTTTCCTCCTTCAAGCGTTTTACTTCAGCTTTATAGTGACTTATCAGAGCTTTCAACTCAAAATCACTCAACTTATAAGTCTGATTCTTTTTAGCTTCAAGTAGAAGCACACGGCTCATGCCGATTTTATTGATCAGCCGCTCCCTGTAGTTGTAGATGTTCCCTTCATCGAACCGATTGCAAAAACGACACTGAGCATGACAGTTATCTTCATCAAATCGAGTTGACATGTGACCTCTGTTGATGTAGTGGCCACAATCAGCCTCATCGTATGACTTAATCTTTCCACAGCTGATGCAACGGAAAAACAACTCGCCATTTGCAACAAAAGAATCGCGAAGCCGGATATATTGAGAAAAACATCTGTCTAACTGGCTGACTAGCTTTTGATGTTCTGATTTGCTAGACGTTTTCTTTTTATTATTCCTATTTTGCCACATATCTTTTAAGAACTGGCTCCATCTACTTTTTACCTTCTCTACCTATTTCCAACTACCTATACCAACTAACTAGTGTTACCTGAAAAGATGGAGCCAGTGAATTGTTTTATTCCATAAATGCAGTAGCAGGATCATCCAGTTCTATCTGGTATAGACCTGTACCTTTCTTCTTTACACTCTTTATTTTCGTGATTACTGAGTTTACCTCATCATCATCACTTACTTCAACTATGTCACCCACATCAACCTCATATCTGGTTACGATGGGAGAGAGGTTGCCCGATTTTATCCTTTTCATTACTTCCGGATGTATATAGATTGTGATCATATTCCTATCTTGTTTCTTCTGTTTCTTTTTCTAATGCATAAGGGAATACATCCATAATAGCTGTTTCTGATACAGACTCTACTGTATAGTCTGCAAGTGTACCTTTCATACGTTCATGGAAATACTTTTCAGCATTAACTGTACTGTCGGACTGAACTATAGCATACCAGGCGGTCCGCTTTTCCTTGCCTGACTTTTCATCTAACGTTATGAAGTTTGCTTTTACCTTATACCATTTGTCGGCAACCTCATCGTCACTGGGAAAATATTCTTTATAGTTCACAAGCTTTATTGCCGTAACGTGAAATTCTCCAGTAATGAAAGGTTGCATTTCTTCGATGATACGTGATTCAGCCTCGGTAAAACTCAATGCATCCACCAGATATGGCTCTGTCACTTTCTTGTTCATTCCGTTCTCCATTGTCTTTTCGTAACGGATCTTACATTCAAACCATGTGTGAATCATAATACTTATATTTTATGTTAATAATGTTCTTTAGAATATCCCGGTCCTGTTGAGGCCGGGATAAAAAGTGAGTTAAAGTATTGAAGCATAGCGCATCACTGCGATTATTTCTTTTCCAGTATCTGTACATATCTTACTACATCGTACGCACTTTCAACTGTATCTTTTATCTCGATTTTATCATTTTCTTCTATACTTTTGAAGTGTACGGCATCCTGATAGTCACATGTTCCGGCAATCGCCATCACTACCATCATGCCCAGGCATAAAAGTGCCCCCTTTGTCATATCATTTAGTTTCATAGGTCAGATAATAATTGGTTAATTCTCTTTTACTGTAGTACACACATCCGTCTTTCTTATGGGATGGTATCTGTGTCTTGTTTCTCCTCTGTTGCAGTGCGTTCAGGCTTATGCCTAAGTATTCTGCCGCCTGCTTGGGAGTCATCAATTCATCCGTCATTTGCAGCACCTGCTCTGCTACCTTAGCTGCCAGCCTGTTTATGTCCGAACTTGTTATCATATTTGTTATCTTTGTGGTATTATTCACTAAATCATTAATCTTATGGCAATCAAGCTTATTACACCCCAAATGAAGGACTTAGCCTTAGAGTATCTTCTCTCTTCCAATTCGTTGGAAATTGATATCAGCAACCGTGAATTGTCTCAATATTGCGGCTG